>Ga0265294_10003026_pt1 | contig 21809 bp, 14 predicted proteins | sample MunlanPumphouse3_FD_192504 | JGI IMG/M metagenome (GOLD analysis project Ga0265294, IMG submission 192504) | Groundwater microbial communities from a municipal landfill in Southern Ontario, Canada - Pumphouse #3 | ecosystem: Environmental > Aquatic > Deep subsurface > Groundwater | place... | reverse complement strand
ACACAAAAAGTTTGTGAGTGTTGAAACTGCTTTTCAACATCCACAAACAGTTTTGAGTGTATCACGGGTACACTCAAAATCCCCCCTGTTGCAGGAAAGATGTCGCCTCAATTGATCACCCCACAAAAAGGATAACGCTGAAAGGCATGATCAAAAGAAACTGCATTTAGGCAACGAGTTAACGGAGTATCAGGTTTTCATCGAGTATCTTTACTATCAACCTGTCCCTTTGCCTTTTTACTCATCATGCAGGTGGTGCAGACTCGAAAATCTACTTCATCCGTGTTGAAAAAAGGCCACGAAAACACTTACAACCGCTGAAAGGACTCCAACGACAAGGGCGCCCCAAGCAAAAAAAGGCTCACGTTTGGCTCTTTGTTCTGATCGAATTTGTTTTTTGAGCTCAAATCGTTTTCCGATGCGAAGTACATTTTCTTGAGAGTATGTTTTTATCATGCAGTCATAAGGAATAGGAATGTCTAGTTTATTGGCTTTTCGGAGGAGCCGTTGTGTCTTGATCCAGTCCATATCGTCATTTTCAATGGATAAATTATGTTGTTTTTCACTTTCCAAATTATATCGCTCAAGTTTTGTCAACCGAGGTACTTTGATTTTTTCCGAGAACTCATTTTCAATTTCTTGAATATTTTTGAGTATATCTTTTATCTGTTTCTTATATTGTATCCACTCTCTCATACCTTTCATCCTCCCCTCTTCCCAATCAAACATTCTCCCCGATCTTTTTTTCCATCTTCGTCAGCATAGTATATATATCAAGATCACTCTTTTTTTTGTGCATCTGATTAGCTGTTCTGCAGACTTCATCGATGGCCACTTTCATGAGTGGAATGGGGACATGCATTCGGCTTTTGTCCATATTGTAATGTTGGATTTCAAAGAGGAGCCCGTAGAGTCTTTTGGCAGTATCTGGGGGGAGATCCGGGATGTAAATATGGGGCTTATCCTTGAGGCTTTTTTCTATGCATTGGACGTGGGCCCAAAAATTCAGGTCTCCTTCTCCCAAGGAGAGGAGGGTGTTCGTGTAGCAGTGGATGAGCATATAATCCAACGCGAGTTGGGACTTTGCTGCCCGGATATTCAATTTTTCTTGCGGGGAGGCTGCACTGATGGAGTAAAATTCTTTGTCAGCCTTTTTTTGCAGTGATTCTTGTAGTTCAAGAAGATCCCCGGGGGCGATGATATACGATTCGTCGATGACAAGCTCATGCACTTCTCGTGGCGATGTTATCAGGCGTATCTCGGTTGCTCCATCCTGATTGAAGCAGGCTACTGCATAGGCGATCAGTTTGCCGTTTTTTCCATAATTGGTTGCTTCCATTTTTTGGATGCATCCGGGAAGGTCAAATTCTTGTATATGTTTGAGCAATGCGTCGAACATGGGGTCGCTATAGGATGCAAAGTTGAGATGTCTGCCATCATCCAATCCATACTCATAACTATCTCGGGACGTCGTCATTGTTTGGCCGTCGGGTATTCCCGGAATGCCATTCAGTGTGATGATCTGTTGCTGAGGATTAGGAGAAATAGTAGCGCCAAGATCACGTAAGTATCTTGATTCAGAAAGAATTTTCCAAATAATATCCATGGTAATTGGGGAATCATTGGCGTTTTTTCGGGCAAGAAATTCGTAAATATGAAAGAGTTCCTGGGGGGAAAGTTCTCGGCTGGCCGTTCTTTCTTGAATATTTTTCAAGCGTTCTCTGACAATTCCTTCCAGTTTCTGTTCCGTGATCTTGCCTTCGGCCAGAAGTTGAAATTCATCTTTGTTGACAGGGAGTAACGATGCCTGCTGAACGCCGACGACACCAGCCGCATTTTCTAATCTGGACATCAGGCGGCCATAGACGATTTCTTCCGCAGAATCCGCATAGCACAAGTTGAGCACAAAGATATTGTCATATTTCTGGCCTATTCTGTCGATTCGGCCGATTCGCTGTTCCACCTTCATGGGGTTCCAGGGAAGGTCAAAATTGATGAGTGTATCAGCCGTCTGCAGGTTCAATCCTTCAGCCGCTGCGTCGGTACACACCAGAATATCAATTTTTTCTTTGAGGAACATCTGTTTAATGACCTCACGATCCGTATTCACCAATTTCCATTGGCGTGGGTCTGTATATTGGCCGCCTTTGCCTGAATAGGTGCCAATAAGCATTTGCGGATCAGCCCGTTTGAGCCGGGCTACGATATCTGTGACTGTGTCGTAGAACCTTGAAAAAATGACAGTTTGTCGTATGCGATTGCTGTTAGGGATACGTCGCGGATTGAGAAACTGGAGCAATGTGCTCATCTTGGAAGAGGTCTGGTTCAGATCATCAAGAGGAATGAGCATTTGTTCCAAATAGTCTTTTTCCCACTCCAGATCTTCTTTTTTTCTGCCCTTGAGGAGATTTTTGATCACTTCTGCATCATCATCCCCCGCATCCACATAATCTTCGAGATCCTCTGTATTGTCATTATCCAGCTGGCCATTGTGATGGCTCAGTGTCAATTCAACCCGATCTTTTCTTCTTCTGATAGTTTCCCTGATGGCGAACAGGCTGGAGGCGAAACGGAGTCGCAGAAAGCTCAGATAAAAGCCTGTGGCCGTCATGACGTTTTCGCTTTGGCACTTGGTGATCTCTCTGGTGAGTTCCTGGCAGTATGTTTCCAGCTGATCGTAGCAAAGTTTTTCCTGAGGTGTAAAAACGATCCTGGGTATGCCAAGCACTGTTCGTTTTGCCAGGTTGGCACTCAACATGTTTTTTTCACGATATATTTCCAGAAGTGGTCTGGTATGGCGGAGCATGACTCGGGAAAGGGGTGAGGCGCAGAAGAGCAGTTTTTGTACTCCAGCAATATCCCTGTTTCTGATCTTCGTGCCATTTCCCAGCCATCTACGTACGCAGGATCGAATCCGGCCATCAATAACCGCATCATTAAGAAAATTATTATGATAGGGGTCGTGATTTTTGATATCTAAAACAGCGTTTCGCAAAAAGCCCCATTCATCATTTTCGACCTGTTCATTCCTGACCAATCGACCCAAGATATCAAAATACCATTGAGAAAGGCCCGGATCATACTGAAAAGCACCAACCCGATTGGTCAGGCGGAGCAGGTCATAGACCTCTACAGGGTCAAGTTGCATGGGGGTTGCTGTGGCCAGAAGAAGGGATCGTGTTTTTGCACGAAGAATGTCTGCAATAACTTTATATAAATTACCAAAACGGGGCTCTGCTCGCAAACCCAGGTTTGAATTTTTTCGCCGGGCGTAGTGGGCCTCATCCACGAGGGCGATATCAAATCCTGGATATGCTTTCAGGTCCTGCTGCCATCTGCTTCGGGCCAGCAAACCTGTGGAAACGATATTGAGATCTGGAGAAAAAAGGTTGTCGGATGTGTTCGAGTTCTCTGCAGGAAAGGTGTATTTGTGCTGGGGGGGATTCCCTCCTTTTGAAAGACTGAAAGGCAGAAAAAATTTGGTGGCCATTTCATTTTGCCACTGCTTGGTTAAACTGGCGGGTGCCGCGATAAGTACGCGATGTGCCAATCCCGAAAGATACAAGGAACGAACGACCAAGCCGGTTTCAATGGTTTTACCCAGTCCGACTTCATCGCAGAGTAGGTAACTGAAAGGCCATGTGTCGATAATCCGTTTGGCGACAACTCTCTGGTGAGGCCACGGTTCAACAGGCGCGGTTTCCATTCCCACATATCGCCCACCGGGAAGAAAAGGAGCATCCTGTAAGAGGGAAAACGATAATTTTTCTGACGGGGAGGGAGGAGCTATTTTTTTGGGTGCCCGGCTGAGTCCATCAATTTCCGTGGGAGGGGCAATCTGCTGGCCCAGATTCACCAAATGATTTTTAACTGCTTCCGGCAAGGGAATCACATGAAGGTACGGGTGTTGATTTTGCCAAAGTGCTTCAAAATCTCTGGCAGCTTCCTTTGCACGTTGTGCTTCGCTTTCCCCTTTCCAATCACAATGAACGTCGATATTTTCTGCATTCAGAACAAGTGCTGTCCGGGATTCATTCAATGATCCATTGATGTAGATCTGCCTGTTCTGACTATCCCGGAATAGAGCCCATTTTTCATGGACATACCCATCTGCCTGCGAGTCAAAGGTGATAGGTTTTCCTGTTTGTGCGTTAATGCGAAAGGCCACTCGTATTTCAAGAGTTTTTTGGTTTACCATGTTGGCAAGAAGAATCACCCCGCGTTGCACTTCTTCCGGCCATGATTCAAACCCATTCAAATTTTGAAGCAATGCCTGCTCTAATAATGTTGGGTCGGAAGTCGCAGACGCTTGCAGAATGGCTTCGACATCACGGGGATTGAAATCTGCGCCAGCAATGAGTCGCGCCTTGCCGTTATTGTCTGCAAATGCCGTAAACCCTTGTGAGGCTGCAGCCAGGGATGAGGACCGAAAATATCCGGCGACTCTGTCATATTGAACAGCTCGTTGGAGAGCCGGGATGTAAAATTCATCCAGGATATTGACGGGTTTTCCCCCAGTTCCAATGGACGAGGTTTTATACGAAATTCTCCATGGATACGTGGTAAAATCAAATTTTTTCATGATCATAGAACCCGGTTGAGGGATGCACGTGGTACAAAAAATCCCCAGTTCAATATTAAAGAACTGGGGATTGCATAGTTATTGGAGATCAAAAAGAATCTGTTCTCCTAGCTTTTTGCGATCAGGATCATCCTGCTCGGCCGTCCATACCTGGAGCAGATCGATTATCCTGTTTCGTGATTCACCAGCATGCTCATCAATGTAGGGGCGGGCAAGAGGAATGCCGCCTTCCTTGTATTGTTGTATGCATCCGTGCAGAATATCCCATTCGGTCTGTGGCTTGGCCAATCGGTTTACATTCCGTTCTTCAGGCAAGGCCAGCCTGAGCTTTGAGCCACTTTTAACAAGGGGGGCATGGAAGCCGCCAGCTTGGTTCCGAGTACCTCGTTGAGCGGTTGCCTGGCTGATGCCGATGGCTCGGTTTTCTACGGTATAGCCACTCGGTTTTAATTCTAAAGAGATATTCAAAGAGTGAGAAATATTTAGCGCATCATCATAGGAAAATTCATTCAATCCCCAGATGCCAAAAATGGTCAAAGCTATGGCTGTTTCGGGATCAAGTTCTTGCACACGAATTCGGCCATTGGTGACTCGCCGGATATTATTTTCAGCGACCACTTGGCTAGCTTCATTCATCGCCCGGATAGGACTGACTCGCTCATCTCCGTCCACAACAGGCCATTTTTCGGACAATACTTTGAGTGCGCGACCGTAGCAGGACACCATCTCGTCCACCGGATTGAGATGTAAGACGCCGAATTCAATAAGAGAATGCTTGACTGCGCTGCGAATCTCAGCCTGAACGCCTTGTCCTCCCAGGCCTTTCCAAAGGGAAGGTTCAGATTCCTCGGCATTTTTCTTTTTGCGGCAAGTGATAAAGATGGAGCTGGCAGCAGCGGCCATGTCTTTTTGATGCATGGACGCGGCCGATTCAGATTCTACAGGAACTGATGCGGAAATTATCCATCCTGAATCGATAAGGGAACGGATAAGTGTTTCCCATGCATCTTGGCTTTTATGTGTAAACATCAGAGTCATTAAACCTTCAGGTTTTATGACTCGATGGCATTCAGAAAAAATTTCGGACATTAATTTTTCGTATGCTATCTTGGCATTTTTTGCAGAGCCATCTCGTACTGGATTGGCAACCGCCTCTTCTTTTTTGTTTGTGAATCGCCGGTCAAAGGTTCCGGGGTACAGGTCTTTTAGCGTACGTTTTTGAAATACATAAAACAAGTCAGACAATTCAGCGTATTGAACGTTGTTATAATATGGAGGGTCCATGCATACAAGATCAACGCTGTTTGTAGCAATTTCAGGCATATTTGTCGCGCTGCCATTGCGAATTACAAGAGGCAGAGGCTCACTTTTTGAAATATTTTTGTAAACAGGATCAAGCAATTTTGCGATTCCTTTATAGGAGTCAACTATTTGAGAAAGGCCCCAGGCTGCGCCAGAATTTGGGCCTGTAAAGATCATTTCTCCAAAGGTCCATTTCAATGAAAAATCATGTCTTCCAAAGTTGCCTTTGACTATCCCGCGGGTATATTCCCAACGTGTTTGTCGGCTATTATAATCAACACCTTTATCAATGGCGAATTGCAAGTAGGTTACAACAGCTCTTCCTTTTTCCTCTCCCAACTTGGCCAAAATTTCCGGTTTGAGTTTGTTTAACCCTTCCACCAGAGTCACATGGCCCAGAAGTTGTCTTGGGGTGAACATGTCACACCAGCGAGGCATGCCGTATGTAACAGGGCGCATGTCGTTGCCCTCTGGAAATTTTTCTGTCGGAATATATCCTTTTGCATCCCAGTCTTCCCACTTCTGTTGCAGCATGGCTTCAGCATCTTCCAGTGCCTGCAAGTCTTTTGTATTGGGTGCTCGGAAAAATCTGATCTTTTTGGTTTTTATTTCACCTTTTTCGGCTCCGGACTTGTATCGTTGCGGCTGGCCGGCCTTATCCAAAACCGGCTCAAAACGAACCGCAACCACGCAGTAAAGGCGATCTTTCCATTTTCCAAAAGAACTTTCTCCGCGTGCCTGGGATTTGATCTCATCTCCGGAAATGGCCTGTTTGCAATGTAAGCACTGGCCTACAGCTCGCGTGACTGTGCGACATTCTGGATCTTCGCCATCGGGTCCACGACCTTGGATGGCTTTGTAGGGGACAAAGGATACCGTCCCGTTTTTGGCATGGTCATCAGGAATGATTTTTATCCCCCACTGGTCGCCTGCTTGCTTGGATAGCCAGCAGGAGTTCAATAGAGGTGCTTCGGCTCCGCAATGGGGACAGGTGACTTGGCGACAGTATATATGGGCCGTGTGATCATATTCAGGGCCACTGAACATAGGAATAATCTCAGGATAATTTGAGCATTTTATCCGAAGTCGTTCTAAGTCATCTTTTGCCAATGGTTCAAAATGGTAAAATTGTTTCATTTTTGATTCGACATCAGAAATGAGTTTGTTACCCCAAAATTTGATGTCATCAATAAGTTGCATTCCGAATCTAGCAGGATAATTTAGTGTAGCCTGAAGAATTGTCGATGCTACAGGGTTTAAATCATTTGCAATGACATTATACCCTAATCGAAGTGCTTCAAAAGGAATTGATCCACCACCTGATGTTGGGTCCAGTACCGTAATATTTTTTTTGCTGTAATTTTTTATGTTCTCGAAAGATCTTTTATACGCATATAAATCTTCTGGAGCCCATTGAATCGTTTCCCCCAAAATTTTTTTGATATGGGGATTTTTTGCAAATTCAATTCTTGATTTTACCTTGGCAGGGTCACCCATCAATGTTGTTACTTCTAAGGCATTTGAGGTTGGTAAAATATCCTGTAAGGGCAAGCTCTCTGCATCCCAGCATTTAAGAACTGTATTGTTTGATAATGAAGGATCATGGCCTATAATATATTTTATTGTTCTACGATTTTCTAAACGTCTTTCCTGTTCCTTCTCCAACGCCCGCAAAACAACTGCATCCACCTGCAAGCATTCCCCGCCCGAACCATCCGGTTCGATTCTCTCCACCAGTTTTCCGGTCAAGGTCCACTCCATCCCGTTGATCATAGCCACCTTTTTTTCAATCCCCAGGCTGCGCACAAACATTTCAGGATCTGCTTCCGCCGGAAGGAGTGATGCTAATATGGCTGCTCTGCTCGGAGTTAAAGGACGCCTGGCCCACCAGACATGGAGACGGTGTGTTGGCGGAGCTTTTCCTGTATCTCGTTCTCTTTGGGTTTCCGCTCCCACCTGATGACAAGGGAATCCCTTCTCAATGAGTCGTGTGTCATTATCCATTATTTGTGCTCCAGTGAGGTGTAGAAAAAAGGTTATATCTGATTAAAAGACGATTATTTGTAATGCTCTGTTCACCATGTGGCCAGATAATTTCAGAAATTCCAAAATGAATTACTTTGCTAGTCCCTGGGGAATCCCATGTGTTCATGAATATCCAAGGGGCATTCTTCCAAAAGATCTGACAACCGGATATTCCAGGCAGACGCATTGGTGATGGAACAAAGAAAGGCGTAGGTCATTGCTATATTGCAATAGGGAGGCTTTGAGAGATCAATATCTTCGTGGGTATATGCTGCGACCTGTGTTGCCTTGGGGGGAAGATTCCTGTTCCAGAATCTTTGGTGGTGGGCGCAGATATTGCGGATCAGGGTCAATGCATGAATCCATGCCGCGAAGTCTTTTTGGTCGAACCCGAAATGCTCTGAGATCTTTTTTTTATACTTGGTCTTGCGCAAACCGGAAAATATCTTGGACCACGTCCCCATGGTCAGGGTTTCAGAGATAATCCAGGACGGGGGATATTCAGGGCGTGTATATGTTTCGTAGTAATGTCTGCAAGATGGATTGCGGAGGTTCTGTCTTTTTTTACATGTTCCACGCTCGATCTCCTTGTGAAATTGTTGGAAGCCATTGAGCTTTTTTCCATTTTGGGTTTGAAATTTCGGGGAAAAATTCTCGGCCTCCATAAACCAATGCGGTCCGCAGTGTTCACTCATGACATTAGAGATGACGCAACGAACTGAAATTTCGATTCTATCTAGAGCATCCATCAGCAACACTCTGAGTTTTCGATCGAAAATATAGAGATTCAACACATGGTCAAAGGAGATTTCGGGGACAAAAGTCTTTGTCCCTGGAACGTAGAAAGGAATGGCGTAGGCTTTGAGACGATAGTATCCGATGTTCGTCAGATATCGTCGTGCGCGGTGTTTATCGGGAATGGATAGATGTTTGGATTCCAGATGGGCAATCTGATCATCTATGGAGAGATTTGGTTTTGAAAAGTGCATAGGCCATAAAAAACCTACCGCCCCTGATTTCTCATATTACGCACTTTGCATGCGGGGCAGTAGGTATTGTCCGTAAGTAACCTAACGAGCCGTAAAGTGCCTATCAAACGCCCTTTTGTCAAGATTCTGGGGGAAATTTCCAGGAAAATTTAGAGCGATTGTTGCAATCGTATGGAATCCAGCATGTTGCCAGGCTCTTTGGTTCCGGTATGGCCGCTGAGCATGATGCGCATCCCCGCAATGGCCCAGTTGTTGGCTTGCGTACCATAACTCGTTGTTCTGGAAAGCCAATATGCTGCCTCTTCTCTTGAAAATCTGGCGATACGCCGGGCAATGAGTTCAACTCTGTCCATTTCCTTGACCCTGGAATGCAGCTTGGCAATGAGCCCGAGCTTTACCCCTGCTTCTTCGTCCAGCGGGAGGTTAATGCGTAAGCGTAGCCCCTCTTGGGATATATAGCGACCTAGCTCCAAAGAGATGTCTGCCTCGTCCTGCACGCCCGAAAGGATGTGTTTGATTACAGGCTGGATACGTCGCAAGGCTTCACCACAAATATGTCCCAGTTCTATAAGTTCTTTTTTTGTCTCTTGAGAGACCATGGGAAGCTGGACCTGGTGTTCCTGTTTTTTTGTTTCAACAATTTCCCGGCGTTCCTTGATAACCAGAACGGGGATGGCATACTGTTTCCACTCGGTTATCCGTAACGTGTACGGAGCTTTTATTACCAAGTGGTTGAGATTTTCCGCGTGATATTTTTGAAGATCGAACGTTTTGGCCATGTATATTCAATGCTCTTTGGAAAAAATGTGGTTGGGTGCAGGAGAAAAATCTCTAGTCGTGTATCTATTCTATTTTTCAAGTTCCTGGATCAGGGAACAGCCTTCCTCGGGCTCATTGATTTCAATATCGATTTCTGTTTCGTTTCCTTGTTTGAGCCTATCACTAACGATTTCGAAGAATTCGTCCAGTGCTTCTATGTCGTCAGGAGAGGCATCTTCCAGGCGGATACTGGCTTTTCCGCCATTGGGCAGTTCCAAGTCTACCATTTCAAGCAAATCAATATGAGATTTTCCACCCCGATTATAGATGCTACTCAACCGTTTTAGAAGGGGAAAAATTTTGTCAGCACCTTCCCGGCCGGTCAAGGTAAACTTCTCTGATACTTCTTCTTGCCATCCCTTGAGACCGATGGTCGCCGGCTTAACCAATATTTGATCCGGATGAAATACGGGGACAACAACATTTTTTCCGAACGTCAGATCTGTTGGTTTTTCTATTTGCGAAGGCAGACCTGTGTACGTGCCTACGCGACCTTTACGGATGCTGTCGCTGACAATCTCTTGGATTTTTTCTTCGGTGATCTCGGCATATTGTTCATGCACTGTCTGTATTGTGTCAGCAAACGTGACCGCTTCATTGGCCTTTACATACTCGTCAACGATAGCTGTAACCTTGGTGATATCAACTGCCTGTGGCCCCCAATTCCTTTTTTTGGCTTCTTGCATGGAAATGATGGACCAGTCGGGTTCGTTGAGATCAAGATTAAAAGGGACGGGATTAGTATCCCTACTATAAAAAGATTCCGGTATTTCGGTTTCGCCCATACGGAAAAGGCACCATGAACCGTTGCCAATACCTTTTTTGATAATCTCATCCAATAATCCCATGTTTTCCAGAATGGGCCAATGACGTTTGCAGGCAAAGTTTTCCCGGATTTCAGAAATTTTTGGAACGGTTGTTGTCTCGTAAAATAATCTTTTAAGGCCGATGCAGGTTTCCTGTGTCGCTGCATCGGAAGATGCGATCAGTTCGCCTTCCTGCTTGAGAACCCGTTTGATTTCTTCAATAACTGCTGTGCCGCCTTCTCCACCGGCCGTTGAAATTTCTTTGCGCGTGACGTGGCCGGATGCAGCGGGAAACCAGATGCCATTATATGCTTGGGTGATGGTGGTTAAAAGGCCATTACGTTTTTCTACGAATTTTCTTTCAAAATTTTGTTTGGCCAGCATGGCTGATGTGATCCCAAAATCTTCCGGCTGTCCCTTGAGTTTGCTCATGGCCAATACGGTTTTGGTCAGTCCATTGATTCTGGAAAGGATTTCCGCTGCATTTTTTTGCCGTTCAGAATTCCATACCTCGTCTGCTTCACGTACTGTTTTAGGAAAAAGCAAAAAAATGAGGTTTTGGTACAAGCGTGGCCTGTTGGGGCCGCAATGGGTGACAATATCTTCAGCGGAAAGAGATTCGGCATCCAATGCAATCAATCCAAGGCTGGGTTTGGTGTTTTTGTCAGGGATATCCTCGGAGACACTGACTGCATGATGGATATTGAACAAGCCATTGTCGCCTTTGACCACGTTTCGAGCTGTTGAGGCGATAAGGTCGGTGACATGTTCAGGGCGGATGGTTTCACGGATGGAAGTCAACGCTCGATTGATTGTCGGTTCAAGACTGGCAAAATATCTTCCGTGGTCGAACCGGAGGTACTGGGCACTGTCTTCAATCTCGTCCAGCGCTTTTTTGATCTGCGGAGGTGTCAATTCGGGCTGAGAGACTTCCAGAAGTGCTTCTTGCTCGGGTATGCCAAACACATTGGAGCTGAATCCTTCACCGCGCCCTACAAGGCTGTGAAGAAAAATGGTTTTCCAGGTGAACTCGTGGAAGGGGATTCCGGCGGGATGTGGGTTGTTTGCGTCTGCCTGGGCTGCATAGCTTTTTCCAGCGGCAAGAGCTTCTGTGTCCGGCCCACCGATATCTGAATTAAGGATGGGAAGCAGGTCGCCACTTCCGGTTCTCCCGATGATCTCATTGACTGTCCGTGCATTCTTCATGTTCAGGTGACAGGTATGAATCATGGGTGTGTCGGTATGGTTTTCCCATAAATTTCGAACGGCAATTGCTAAAATTCTGAGGACACCGCGTGTACCTTGGAAGGTTTCGATGGTGGCCATTTTACCATTCAAAAAATTAATGAAAGAAGGGTGGAATGGATAATGGGCTGCCATGACCTGTTTGTACTCGTCCTGCGAGGCCATGCGAGGAAGAGAATCCTGGTACATTCCATACATTGCAGCATAGGCTTCCGCTGTTTCCTGACCTGCCTGGTCATCAATTTCCAGAAAAAGTCTTTTGGACAAAACTCTCGAAATTTCAGATTTTTGAACGGGTACAACCGTTGTGGCATCTCTGGAAACGACGCTTTGTACTTCCTTATCCGCATCCTGGATGATGGATTGCGCCTCTTCTTCGCTTACGTCCTGGCCTTTGACGCCGGAAATGATTTTAACGATCTGCCCTGTCTGCTTGCCAAAAGCATCACTGGACGACGCAAGGGTGATGACCACTGATATACCCGGATGATTTCGCACATACCCGAAAAGTCCCATCAAAAATGCCGCAAGTTGCTGGCTGCCGTCGGGTCTGGCTGCCTGCAGACGCGCTGCGTATTGTGCCAGCTCATCCAGCATGATGATACCTTTTCTGTTGTCAAGAACTGCTTTAAAATACGGTAAGCCAGGAGCTGCATGGGATGAAACTTCATCCTGCACCTTGGTGTAGAGTTCCTCTCCGCCGACCTGATAGGCAATTTCTCCCCAGAGTGTGTATGGCACAAGAGTTGTCCCCTGGGGTTTATGGACGGGCAATTCATCTCCAGCGATTCCAACCACAAAGATTTCACCTGGTTGATGTAATACATTTTCGGGAACAATATCAGCAGCAATTGCAGAAAGTTCTTTGCCTCGAAAACCAAGATGTGTCAGTGCGATAAGCGCATGAGTTTTACCGCCACCAAAAGAGGTTTCTAATCGTTGTATCGCCGGAAGGGAACTATCGCCTGCAACACGTCCCAATGCTGTCTGCAATATGTTTTTGAGGCCTTCCGTAGGATAGGTGGCTTCGCCAAAGAAAAGACTGGCATTGGTATAAAGTGTATCAATAGTGGAATTTTCCGTCCTGTAAAATTCCATGACATGGCTCAAACTCGCTGTAAAAATTTCAGGATTGAAGGTCCCCTGAATGATGTCAGGGCGAGGTGTGCAGGTCTGCATGATTGATCGCATAGTGTTTCCTGGTTCAGATATATTTTATAAATGTATGACAAAATATGCTTTTTGAATATGTATTTTTAGAAAATAACGAAAATGTTTATTGTTTGGGAGATAGGCTTATATAAAAATTTGAAGTATGAAGTTTATTTACGTCCTACAAATTAGTTTTATAAAAAGCTTATGTCAATAATTATGCATTTCTCTGAGACATATTGATTTTTTTAAAGGTATCTCCAGAATTTATACGTGATGAATTCGTGCTTCGCAGGCGCACCTTGGCAAGGAGTGGCGGTTTAGAACCTGAGAGACCGTGGCGAGAGAATAAAGGAAAGGTCAGGATCGCTTGGTTTTCTTTTTGGTTTTATTTGTGTCACTCATTAAAACCAAAGGGATAAAAAATGTATATGTTGATTGTGTGTTGAGATAGCGCCAAGTCCGCCAAGAACGACAAGCGCACTGTTTTTAAAGTGTTTTTTAGATAATATTGCTTGTCGGTAAAAAAAAAGAGCGCCAAGGTGTTCCTTGGCGCTCTTGGCAGAGAGATTGCCAGCTATGTTAAGAGTAAATCGTTTATATTTCGGGGATCTTGGCGCTCTTGTCGACCTTGGCACTGTTAAATAGTTTCGCAGCATCAATCGCGTACATCTCCTGGGCGCAATTGTCTTTCCATATTGCATTGGTCAATCTGCCGTTCCTTGCGATGAGTATTCCTCTATCTTTTAGGAGGTTTGCGATCTTTCTGTAATTTACACCCTTGCATATTTCTTTTCTGAAAATTGAAGGAAAAATATGATAGATGGGGGCATCGTTTTCGGAGGTTACTTTTTTATAGCCCATGAGATTTTCGATAGGTTTTTGCATATTACAAATAGGTATGACGCCAAATCGACTTGAACCGTACACCTGAATGATTGATTTTAGCCGGCTCAGAGCTTGGGCCAAGTCTCTGTCGACGTCTCCTCCTCCTTGGGAGATCATCCAGTCTTCGAAGCACGTCTTGGCTGCCTGGCTAGCCTCTCCCTTTTCAAGAGGTAACACCCCGATTTTAATAGCGAGTTCCCCTGCAAAGGCTAAAAGACCAAACCTTGCAGCAACCCTATGGGTTGTTTTGGTCGCGCCCTGAGGAGAATGTTGGTTTTGAAAGCTTTTTATTTGTTCCCGTGAACTGTTCTTGATGTTCTCCAAATCCGAGACAATCAGTTCCATGTATTTTGGAAACGCCGTTCCATAGTACGCTGTGGATGTGTTCCTCAGGTGATCAGATAAATCTGCTCCCGATGTAAATTCATGGTAGCATTCAAAAATTCCATCCCTATCACGTGGCGCTGCTGGGATATCGATCATTCTGACAATCTGTCCAGGTTTAGGTGCAATGCCTGTTTCAGATATTTTTTCTGCTGCAGAGAGTTCACCATTGCTTAGGAATAGTATTCTCCATTTATATGAATCTTTAAGCTGAGCATCTTTGTTCATTCTTGACTTTCCTTTACCATTTGCAAGCATGTAGCTCATTTCTGATACAACTTTCGAGCTACATTGGCCTATTTCGTCCAGGCATAGCAAACAGTCGCAAAATAAAGATGCTATTGATTCAAGCGCGTTGTCTGTTGTCCGCCATTGCATAGCGTATCCAGTAGTACCACATCCAAACAATGAACTTGCTATATGGAGGGTTGTTGTTTTTCCTGTCGAGGAATCACCGAAAAAATGAATACCAAAAGATTCACTGCCGGAAAGATAGATAAGCGGTGCCGCAAAGCCTGTACATAGTGCCAGTATTAATCGGGAGTTTCCTTGTGCATATTTAGCGACATTTTCCTGCCATTGCTCAAAATTTCCGTGCTCGGAAAAAGGTGAGGATTTGACACCTTGAAAAATATAATTTCTCTCTTGGCTAGGAAAACACTGATTGGGCAACACAAAAATATTTTTATGCCAGCCTATTTTTTCAAGGCATAGGAATATATTTTTTTCTGGAGAGTTTGTAATATACTGTTTTATCCGATGTGTTTCGTTAGGGTTTTGATTGGGTAGGGTTAGACCGAGGTTTAGTAATTCTTCGAGCCATCTTGAGCCAGAGACAGTCATTCGCATTGGCATTGCCCAATCGTGACCTGTGCCTTTGACATCGGTCACCCTGAGATACCTGCCCCATTCTTCATTGTTTGGATTATGACTCAATCCCCGCACTTTGAGGGGGGAACAAATTTTCGTGTGGTTGAAGGTTCCTTCTTCTTCCTCGACGAAGTATACTCCATCTTTTTTGCGGAGAAATGGGTATGGTTCAGATTGCGATAGATTAATACAATCATTAATTTGTTTGGAAATGGCATCTTTGCCTTCGGCGAGGAAAAGATCAATAAACTTCGTCACACGACTATTTTTGTTTTGGGCTATTGGGAATATTGCCTGTCCATGCACAGCAATGGCTGCCTCTTGAGCCCTATGCCAATTTTCATCATTCGTGTTGGGCTGGTGATGACTACCAGCAATGATGATTTGTCGTGCCGAATCCTTTCTTGCGCAAAGTTTTGCAACTGCCAGAAGATTCCATGCCTCAAATGTGCATAATGTTGAATATCCTGTCGTCTGATGAATTATGGCGCTTGATGCAAAATCGTCGCAGAGGATAATCAGCGTGTCTGTTTGGTTATTTTTTTGAAATGGAAAAAAATAGCCACTAATTTGAGAGCTTGCAAAATAGCGTGTCCGTCCTTGAGGGCCAATAATCTGAAGAGACTGGAGCAAATTTTTGTCATCATAAATTGGGATAAGTGCTGCAGTTTTAATCTTCCGCATCGATTCCAACGGATAATTTTTTTGCTGTAAGTATGGGTGAAAATCCAGATTGGTAGCTGGTTTTGCTCGTTCCCAAAATTTTTTAACCTTGTTCGCAGTTCTCGCGAGATCTTTCTGGAATTCGAGATCAACCTTTCTGGACAGGAGATCAAATATTTTCCGATCATAATCATTTAATTTTTTTGGGCAGGAGAGCATCCATCTGAACTGTGTGCCCTTGAAGCGATCTCCAAAAACTGCATAACTACCTTTTTTATCATTGGATATTGTGCAATATCCTGTCTTCGGTTGATTGTTGTGCGTTGAAATTCTCTGAACTATCCCGTCGAGCGGCAGCTCAAATGTGCAAATGTTATTTTGAAGTAATGCATTTTTCAATTCATTCAAATCTTGACCAAACAGTATCTTCTGATTATTCATATTAATATACCTTATTGTCTTGGATGTAGTTATTCCAGGCATGGATTGAAAATCCCTTTAGACTGGCCTCTATTGGGATTTTTTTATTTAACTGATTTGATTCATTTATTGCTCTCTGTGAAATTATAAAAAATCTACACGGTTTATCATCCATGTAATTAGCTCCTCAACATTATATGCGATATTTCTTCCTATTCTGATGTTTCCTTTAGGTCCATTTCCTTTGCAATCATGATTTGCCATTGTTCCCGGATTTAATAATCCGCCACTAAATTTTGCGACTTGGTGTCTTGCAACATACGGTGCTCCCCAGTTTTCCTTAAAAAGATCCAATTTAGACTTCTCAAATGAACAGTTCATAACTTTTTCCTTTTTTATTAAGTTAGTTGAATGTTTTTATGTGACCGATTATTCGATTATTAATAAGTAGTATTTTAGAATACGAAGTACATTGATGAAATGTTGAGAAAGTGCATTATCCTTAAAATTGATAGTGAAAATGAAGTTTTTTTAAAATTGTATGAGAAAAACGAATTTTTTTTAAAAATATTTTGTGCATTTTGAAAAAGAAATCCCCGTCAGTCCTTGCCTCTCTGTGCTTGAAGGATTTTTTAGTACTCTGGATAATTTCAATTTTGAGGGTTTTTGATCAAAAGGGCTCTCGTCTATCGTGTGTAATTTTTTTGATAATTTTAAATTTTTTGGAAGAAAGGGGGGTAGCAATATTTGAACAGTTTGAGAAAATAATGATTTTTGACAGCTCGATAAGTCGAGATGTTGTGGATTTTTCTGGGAAGTGGGAGTGGTTATGGTATTTATTTTTTAACTATATTACGGTGGGATATTAATTTTTTATTGTGTTTTGCGTAGGTAATTTCGATATACATGATGGGGGGGGGAGGTTGTGCGTAGCTGGGGGGATTTGTAAAAGTCTGTAACTCAGGTGCGGATGGTTTTTACGGCGAGAGGGATCGGAGTCGGTCGTGGGGCGTAGGTGAGCAAAATCAATAAGCCATTTCTGATTTTAAGTATGTATAGAATGGTTGGTAATATTCGATAGCCAATAATCCAGGGTAAAATTATTTTGTTTTGTATAATTTTTTTGTATGCTTAAATCCTTTTTTAAAAATCGGCCAAAGGCCCGACTTGAGCTTGTTTCTAGGTTGCCCTGTCTTGTTATTCGTTTGGAGCAAGCTATCGATACCAAGTCCTTTACATTTTTTAACAAGATCTCCTCTCGTGATTATTTTTTTTGTTATCAAAAAAGAATCGCTATATATTTCGGTTGTTAGATATATTAAATCAGCTGCTTGTTCTTTTATACGCGTTACTAATTTACTGGTTTTTTTGTTTTTTTTTAATTTTTTTATATGTAATTTTGCATCACATAAATCTTTCTCTAATTTTTCAATTTTTTTTCTATATAAAATATTTTCTTTTGATAATAAAATATATTTTTTAACCTCTTGGAATCTTTTATCTTCTAGCGTGGAAGTAAATAATTTTGTTATTTTAGAAATATCTTTTTGAAATGAATCGAAGCTTGTTTTTTTTACATAAACATTTTTTAAATTTTTCCCATTGATACTTCTATGAGTGCTGATAATATCGATAGCCCCTCCATTTAACAGATCGCAAAAGTCTTGAACTTTTATATAAGCTTTTAAGCGAGCATCGTTTGCGTTCATATAACCAGTTGGTGTGCTTTTCGGCATAATTCTGAATTGGGTAAGAAGGTTTATATTTTTTTAGTCGCTGATGTCTCGCTTGGCTTAGCCTGTCTTCTTGAAAATTTCGGCATCTTCTAAGCAGGTGCTCTTTTACTTGAATGATTTATGCGAGCATGCCTTTGGGAAAGGCTTCTGAAATAGTTCAGTGTGTGAGTGTGTGGTTTGACCGATCCCGATCCCTTGTTCTTGAGTTTTTTATTTTTAGTCAAAAGGGGAATTTGAAGCCTTCTTCTAGAAAAAAAAGTTGGACTATAGTTGGACAGACCCTTCGTGCTTAGATCTAGGCAAAAAAATAAGGACTTAAGCATTACGCCTAAGTCCTTTATTTTACGAGGTCATTAACTGGTGCCGAGGGACAGAATCGAACTGCCGACACGGGGATTTTCAGTCCCCTGCTCTACCGACTGAGCTACCTCGGCACCGGAAACGACAGGAACGGTTTCTATAGAAGCCGGTATGTCTTGGCAAGCTTTTTTTTTGGATTCTGCATTTTTTTTTATTTTTGTCCTGAAACCTTATTCGTTATGACTCAGAATTTTGCTGGTCCAGAGGTAGATTCCGGCTGCTGCGGCGATGAATAGTAGGCTCATAAACCAGGAGCTGTCGCTAAACAGCAGGTTGTAGAGGCCCAGAATGGCCATGATTCCGCATCCGGTGGCAAGAACGTATTTGATGACTTTGTTTTCATTCATGGGTGTGCTGCTCCTTTTCTTTTTCCGGTGATGTCAGTGCCGTCTCGATTTTCAGGAGTCGTGCATCTGTCATTTCCAGAAGATGCTTTGAGTACATCATGGTGTTGTGGGAGTTCTGTGCAATTTGTTTTGTATATCTCCAGATAAAAAACGGCGCAATAACCAGGCATAGCAGGGTGAGCATGCCCATGGCTCCGATGAGGAGCCAGAACAGGGCGAACCAGCTCTATGTGCCGCCTGGAAACAACAATGTCTGGAAGAGTTCCATGAGTGCTCCGGGTTGGTAGGTGGATCAGTAAAAATTTGTACCCGTGAGCATGCCAAGAATCAATAGTCAGAAGTGGTTTGTCAGGGGACAAGATAGGTCCAGAGAGCTCTTATTCTTCTGCTTTTTGTACGGGCCGTTCCTCCTTGGGGCTGAGTATTCCGGTGGCTAGTTTCATGAGATCAAAAGGAATGGGCAGGATGGTTGTGGCATGACTTTCGGCGGCCATTTCGCGCATGGTCTGCAGATATCTGAGTTGCAGGGCCTGGGGATTGGCGCTGATGATTTCTGCGGCCTTGGCCAGCTTGTCTGCGGCCTGGAATTCACCCTCGGCATTGATGACCTTGGCCCGTCGTTCGCGTTCTGCCTCGGCCTGTTTGGCCATGGCCCGCTGCATTTCCTGGGGCAGGTCGATGTATTTGAGTTCCACCGAGGTGACCTTGATCCCCCAGGCATCGGTCTGTTCGTCCAGAATGGTCTGGATTTTTGTATTGATCTTATCCCGGTGGGCAAGGATTTCATCCAGTTCAGCCGCACCGCAGACACTGCGCAGGGTGGTCTGGGCCAGCTGGGACGTGGCGAAATGGAAATCTTCAACTTCAAGAATGGCTTTTTGGGGGTCCACGACCCGGTAGTACACCACCGCGTTGACCTTGATACTCACATTATCCAGGGTGATGACGTCCTGGTTGGGTACATCCAGGGTGATGATCCTCAGGCTCATGCGCATCATGCGGTCCACAACGGGAATCAGAATAATCAGCCCCGGGCCTTTGGTGTCAATCACCCGGCCCAGACGGAAAATGACACCGCGTTCGTATTCATTGAGTACCTTGAGGGCGGCAAAAAGAAACAGGATGATAATGACGATAATCGGGGCGATGGTCAGCATGGTGGTTTTCTCCAGTGGGCTGGTTTGTAATCCAGCTGTTATTTTGATCTGTTACAAGGTAGACGAGGGGTTATATGATACGTTTTTTTGTATTGGCAGCTTGTTCTTCAATATCCAGGATCAGTCCGTCGGCCCTGGCCACCCGGATTTTGTCGCCGGGATGAAAATTCACCGTGTCTTGCGTGCGTGCGTTCCATCGTTCCCCACGGACTTTTATTGTTCCGCGTTGTTTCTGCCAGGACAGGATTTCTCCGGTCTGATTGATCAGGGCTTCAAGTCCCATGGCCCTGGGCCGTGTCTGAGCCTTGGCCACCAGGAAGAGAACAGCCAGAAACAGGACGCAGACGCCCGCTGCTGTCCCCAGAATGATGCGCAGAGGCAGAGCGGTGAAACCATATTCGAAATCAAAGAGAATCAGGGAACCGCATACCAGGGAGGCGATGCCTGCAACCGTGAGTAAACCGTAGCTGACCACCTTGAGTTCGATTACAAGGAGAATCAGTCCCAGAAGGATGAGCAGGATGCCTGCCGGTGTGGTGGGCAGAATAGACAGGGCGTACATGCCAAGGAGCAGACAGAGGGCGCCAAAAACGCCGGGAAAGATGGCTCCGGGGTTGGAGAGCTCGAAAAAAAGCCCGGCAATGCCTCCCAGAAAAAGAAAATAGGCGATGGAAGGATTCAGCAGCCAGGCCAACAGTTTATATTTGAAATCCGGCTCGTACGGGGTGATCTGGACCTGTGCACTGGAAAAGTGGTGGATTTTTCCCTGAACCATAAGACCACGGATGCCGATCTGGTCCAGAAAATCTTCTTTGGAAGGGGACAAAAATTCCACGACCCGTTTCTGAACGGCATCTTCAGCCGTGATGCTGGCACTTTCCGTGACCGCCTTTTCATACCATTCCAGATTTCGATCCCGGGCTATCACCACTCCCCGCAGCAGGCTGAGAATATCATTCTGGATTTTTTTGGCCATGGTTTCGGAGATATCTTTGCCGGACATGCCGACGGGACTTGCCGCGCCGATGCTGGTTTGCGGGGCCATGGCGGCAAAGGTGGAGGCTGCAACCAGAAAAACACCGGCCGAAGCTGCCCGGGCCCCGGCTGGACCGACCCAGATGGCAATGGGCAGGGGAGTGTTGAGCATGGTCGTGACCATGGTCCGCATGGAGCTTCCAAGGCCGCCGGGGGTGTCCAGACGAATGAGCAGCAGCTGGGCCCCTGTTTCGGTCCCCTGGCGCAGACATTTGGTGAGCAGTTCTTCCTGGGCGGGACTGATGGAAGCTTCAATTTCGAGATACAGACAGGCAATGTTCGCATCTGTTTCGGCTGCAGTGCCGGTACAGGGACTGACAAGGAATGGTAGATATACCATCGTGATCATCACCAGAATACAACGGACCTGTCTCATGCCGTGCCTCCCTTATGTTTTGTGGTGATGTTCCATGGAAACCGTCACCGCAGTGGGGTGACGGGAAGGATGATCGCTGACATAGGAATGGTTATTTACGTACCCTGTGTACAAAAGAAGGGCAAGGGATAAGGAAAAACAGGCCACTGACCCCATGGGCATGGGGGAGGGAAGAGTGAAGGGGAAAAGCCTCGGGGCTACATGGGCAGGGGGATATAACTTTGTAAAATTTTCCAGGCGATGGTTTTAGTTATTTTGTTGTCCGGGAGCATGTCGTCCAATCCGGGCAGGATCTGCACGGGCTTGGACGTATACGGGGAGGTGAAACGCTTAAACGTCGTCAGCTTCTGGTCTGGCAGAAGCAGGCTGCTTCCTTGTTTCCCGAAGCAGAATATGTAGACCGGGGTGATAGCCTGCAGTCCGAAGGTGAACGTATCCAAATCCGGGACCAGCTGGTTGTTTTCCAGCCGTGATATGGGCCAGAATACAGAAGACCCTTTGCGCCAGCGCAGGGCCGCAAGTATACCCTTGATCAGGGTCTGGCGGGCCGGGTCAGGAGAGGCGGAAAGATCAACGGGCAATTCCCAATATGTCCACAGAGAAAAGGCCGGGACATTGAGGTTGACAAAATATTCCCGAAGCTTCGGAGGTAG
>Ga0265294_10003025_pt1 | contig 21811 bp, 25 predicted proteins | sample MunlanPumphouse3_FD_192504 | JGI IMG/M metagenome (GOLD analysis project Ga0265294, IMG submission 192504) | Groundwater microbial communities from a municipal landfill in Southern Ontario, Canada - Pumphouse #3 | ecosystem: Environmental > Aquatic > Deep subsurface > Groundwater | place... | reverse complement strand
TTAAAGAGGTTTAGAAGTGGTGGACCCTCAGAGATTCGAACTCTGGGAGGTATAACCCTCGCCGGTTTTCAAGACCGGTGCAATCGACCAACTCTGCCAAAGATCCACTTGTGTAGTTAAAAAGGTTTAAATTATAAAACTGGAGGTGCCACCCAGATTTGAACTGGGGATAGAAGCTTTGCAGGCTACGGCCTTACCACTTGGCTATGGCACCAGTTTAAACAGTCATTATGGTGCCCGGGGCCGGACTTGAACCGGCACAGTATTGCTACCGGGGGATTTTAAGTCCCCTGCGTCTACCGATTTCGCCACCCGGGCATTGGGTGTCTTTTAACAGATTATAATTTATATATATGGAGCGGGAAACGAGGTTCGAACTCGCGACCCCAACCTTGGCAAGGTTGTGCTCTACCACTGAGCTATTCCCGCAATTTTTTTAGTCACTTATCTTTAAGTGAGCGGAATTATAGCCACTTAATTTTCATTTGTAAAGAGTTTTTCAAAGAAAATATAAAAAAAATGGTATAATCACAGTTATATTAAAAATAGTATCACCGTTTAAGGGCTATTTTACGAAGGATTAACATGAGAAGTGACATTATAAAAAAAGGTTTTGATAAAGCACCTCACAGATCTCTACTAAGAGCTACTGGACTTAAAGACGAGGATTTTGACAAGCCATTCATCGGTATTGCAAATAGCTATATAGACATCATCCCAGGACATTTTTTCTTGCATGAGTATGGTGAGATAGTAAAAGAGGCTATCCGCGAGGCTGGTGGTGTGCCGTTTGTGTTTAACACCATTGGAGTTGATGATGGCATCGCTATGGGACATGAGGGGATGCTCTACTCTCTTCCATCTCGTGAGATTATAGCTGACTCTATAGAGACAGTTATGAATGCGCATCAGTTAGATGCCATGATATGTATCCCAAACTGTGACAAAATTGTTCCAGGTATGATTATCGGAGCGCTTCGTGTTAATGTTCCTACTATTTTTGTCTCAGGCGGCCCTATGGCTGCTGGGCATAAAAAAGATGGTACACCGATTGACTTATCTAGCGCATTTGAAGCGGTTGGTGAGCATGCTGAGGGTAAGATAAGTGATGAAGAACTTTATGAGATAGAGTGTAACGCTTGCCCATCTGGTGGAAGCTGTTCAGGCATGTTTACAGCAAACTCTATGAACACTCTTTGTGAAGCTATGGGTATAGCACTTCCTGGAAATGGAACTGTTTTAGCAATGACACCTGAGAGAATTGCGATGGTTAAAAAAGCTGCAAAGCGTATAGTTGAGTTAGCTAAGGAAGACAATCCTGCAAAAAATAACTTTCGCAATATCTTAAATGAAAAAGCAGTTCACAACGCTTTTGTTGTAGATATGGCAATGGGTGGAAGCTCAAACACTGTACTTCATATGTTAGCAATTGCAAAAGAGGCTGAGGTTGATTTTCCTATAGAGAAGATTAATGAAATCGCTGATAATGTAGCTCATATCGCTAAAATATCTCCATCGTTAACAACTGTTCATATGGATGATATTGACAAGGCTGGTGGTGTTAATGCGGTTATGAAAGAGATAAGTAGAAGAGGCGGACTTCTCTATCTTGACAATCCAACCGTAACTGGCGAAACCATCGGTGAGAGAATCAAAGATGCGCATATTTTAGATGAAAATATCATTCATACAAATGAAAATGCTTACTCCCAAGTAGGTGGACTATCTATCCTTTTTGGAAACCTCGCGTTAGAGGGTGCAGTTGTAAAAACTGCTGGAATTGCGCCATCTATGAGACAGTTTAAGGGAACGGCTATCTGTTTTGACTCTCAACCAAAAGCAATAGCTGGCATAATGAGTCGCAAGGTAAAACCTGGAGATGTTGTTGTCATTCGCTATGAGGGTCCAAAGGGTGGTCCTGGTATGCAAGAGATGCTAGCTCCTACTGCACTTATCCAAGGGATGGGTCTAGGCGAGAGCGTAGCGCTTATAACTGATGGAAGATTTAGTGGAGCAACTAAGGGTGCATCTATCGGGCATGTATCTCCTGAAGCTGCTGAGGGTGGTTTGATAGCGCTCATTGAAGATGGTGATGAGATAGAGCTAGATACAGATGCACACTTGCTACAGTTAAATGTCAGTGAAGATATTATTGCGCAACGTAGAGCTAACTGGAAGCCTCATAAAAATGAGGTTAAATCTAAATGGCTAAAGCGCTATCAGCTTTTAGTGTCAAACGCATCAAATGGTGCTGTTTTAAAAACGGAACTATAGGTTTCGTTTTTAAAAGCTTACGCCTTAAAATGCAGGAGCTGCATCTTGAGGTGTAAACAAGCCTTGAGCATTTATGCTAAATAAAAAGATTCCCAAAAGTATAATGAAAACTGCTCCAAGCATCTCTAGTAGATACCCCTTTGTTTTTAAGAAGCTCCCACTTTTTGATGATGCATAGCTAGTTAAAATTCCTGCTAGTGAAATAGTAAAGCCCATACCTAAACTCATCACAATAGCGGACAAAATTCCAAGATATAAATTGCCGGTGCTAATGCAAAACAAAACTATGCTCATAACTCCAGGGCAAGGAACCACTCCTACAGAAAAAGCGACAGCGTACTCTGATTTTTCATCAGAAAAATCAGTTTGTTCTTTATCTTTTTTTGCTTTTATCGCTTTTACGAGTAGGTAAATTCCAACTGATACGATCATCACAGCAGATATTATCATAGAGATATTGCTAAGCTCTTGAAAGGTTTTTGAGAAAAGTCCTTTTAAAATAAAGTAAACAATAAATGTAATGCCCAAAGCTGAGAGAGCATGTACAATGGAGATTAGGTAGCCTAATTTTATGGCTTTTTTATAGCTGCCGCCACGAGATAAAAAATAAAAAGAGACCAACGCTTTACCATGACCTGGACCAGCCGCGTGAACTAATCCGTATATAAATGAAATTGCTAGCACCACCATAACAGCACTTAAACCATTTTCATTTACTGAGTTTATATATGAAGCAACTGAGTCATTTAGATTGTATTGCCAGTTTATAATTTGGTGCATAAACTCATTATAGAAGTTCATATAATATCTTTATTTAGCATCGCGTAGCCGAAGTAAAGTCCATTATCAACTTTTCTAATATTGAAGTCTAGATTTTTATTTAGAGGTTCTATAAATATTTTCTTTAGCATAAAGGCAATATAGGAGCCCTTGTCGTAAAACATAAGCATACTATCTTTAATTTCAAAGTCACAAATAAGGTCAAATGAATATACTACTCTCCCACTTTTATCTATAGAAGCTACAAAATTATCTAATCTTTCTATCTCTATATATTTATCATTTTCTCTTATCTTTAAATAATAGTTATGCTCTTTAAATAATCTTATTGTATTTTTTTTAATTAAAGCAGTCTCTTTTTTACTAAATATTCTATCTTTATTTTTATCGTAATCCATTATAAGTACAGATGAAGTCATCTGATCGAATTTCCACTCTAAACTAACTGAAGTGGCTCTAGCATCTTGTATATTGATTTTAGGGTAAATATCAATAAACATATGAGGATGTGCATGTAAAACAATGTTTGTAAGTAAGAAAATTATTAACGATTTCATTTTATTCCTTTATGAAATTTAACTCTATTTTAACTAAAAATTATTAATACTTTTGTAAAAATCCTTAAAGCCACCTAAAATCTGCCTTTTTATCGACTTTGAAGTGATTTTAAGCTATTATAGCAAAAATTTTCATATAGGGATAAAACATTTTGGATGCTATTGCACTAAGACACAACAATGAAATAATCGACCTTCAAACAGCTAAAGAGAAGGGCTTTGAAGGTGAAGCTATAGAGTTAGACAACTCACCTCAGGCACTAGAAGTTCTTCGTCACTCAACTGCACATCTTATGGCTCAAGCCATCAAGTCACTCTACCCAGATGCAAAGTTTTTTGTAGGGCCTACTGTAAAAGAGGGGTTTTACTATGACTTTAAGACAGAGACTGAAATTGGTGAGTCAGATCTTAAGAAAATAGAAAAACAGATGCTCTCGTTTGCTAAGAAAAAATATGAGATTGAAAAATATGAAATCTCTATGGATGAGGCAAAAGAAAAATTTAAAGATGATCACTTAAAACTAGCGGTTATGCAGAGGATTCCAGATGACAGAGTTAGCATCTACAAACAAGGCGAGTTTGAAGACCTTTGTCGTGGTCCGCATCTTCCAAACATCGGGCTTATAAGATTTTTTAAACTTACTAAGATATCTGGAGCTTATTTGGGCGGAGATTCTAAGAATGAGATGCTAACTCGTATATATGGCATTGCATTCGCAGATAAAGAGTCACTAAAAGCACATATGGATATGTTAGCAGAAGCTGAGAAACGCGACCATAGAAAAGTAGGCGCCGAAATGAAGCTTTTTACTTTTCGTGAAGAGGTCGGAGCTGGTTTTCCTATCTGGCTCCCAGCTGGTGGAAGACTTCGTGCAAGATTAGAGAGTCTTCTCTTTAAAGCTCACCGTAAGCGTGGATATGAGCCAGTTCGTGGCCCTGAGATGTTAAAGAGTGACCTATGGAAGACATCTGGACACTACCAAAATTACGGCGAAAATATGTACTTTACAAAGATTGACGAGATAGAGTTTGGTGTAAAACCAATGAACTGTGTCGGTCATATCAAAGTGTATGAAGATGAACTTCACTCTTATAGAGATCTGCCTATAAAGTACTTTGAGTATGGGGTTGTTCATCGCCATGAGTTTACTGGCGCGCTTCATGGACTCTTTCGTGTTCGTGAATTTACTCAAGATGATGCACATATCTTCTGTACAAGCGATCAGATAGAAGAACAAATCATCGAGGTTGTTGATTTTGTAGATAAAATCATGTCAACATTTGAGTTTGACTACAAGATGATGATATCAACAAAGCCAGAAAAAGCTGTAGGAAGTGATGAAGTTTGGGAAACATCCATCAAAGCTTTAAAGTCAGCGATGGATAAAAATGAGCTACCATATGAGATAGATGAGGGCGGTGGAGCTTTTTACGGACCTAAGATTGATATAAAGATTACAGATGCCATCGGTCGAGAGTGGCAGTGTGGAACTATACAGTTAGATTTCAATCTTCCAGAGCGTTTTGAACTTGAATATAATGGCGAAAATAACGATAAAATACAGCCAGTTATGATTCATAGAGCAATTTTAGGTTCCTTTGAGCGTTTTATTGGTATATTAACGGAGCATTATGCTGGAGAATTTCCAATGTTTATCGCTCCGACGCAAGTTGCTATCGTGCCAATCGCCGATACGCACAACGCTTACGCTAAAGAGTTAGCAGATAAACTAATCGACATAAATGCCGATAGTGAGATATATAACAAAAACGATTCTCTTAACAAAAGAATCAGAACAGCAGAAAAAACAAGAGTTCCAATGCTCGTTATCATTGGAGATGAAGAGGTCGAAGGTAGGACTGTTGCCATTCGTGACAGAAGAACTAGAGAGCAGTACAACTTAAGCGAAGATGAATTCTTGAAGCTTATACAAACTAAAATAAATGAGGTAAATTTTTGAGTAAAAAAACAGACCGCGTCATAATGAATGACGATATCCGTGTAGCAGAATTGAGATGTACTATAGATGGAGGGGAGTCGTTAGGGATTATTTCTACTGATGAAGCTATGAGTAAGGCAAATGAGTTAGGTATGGACTTAGTCCTTATCGCTCCAACTGCAAAACCACCAGTTGCTAAAATCATGGATTACGGTAAATATAGATACCAAGAAGAGAAAAAAGTCAAAGAGCAGAGAAAAAATCAGGTAAAAATCGTTGTAAAAGAGATTAAGCTATCTGTGAAAATTGCTGAAAATGATGTTGCTTACAAAGTTAAGCATGCAAGAGAGTTTTTAGAAAAGGGTTATCATGTTAAGTTCCGCGTCTTTTTAAGAGGTCGCGAAATGGCTCATCCAGAAGCTGGACGTGAAGTACTACTTCGTGTTTGGCCGATGATAGAAGATATCGCTATAATGGATAAACCACCAAAATTTGAGGGTCGCTACTTCAACATGTACGTACTACCTCAAAAATAGCGAATAGCGGTTACGAAGTAAATTTTCTTTCTCAGACCTTTATATTTTAAAGGTTTGAGTAGTCCATTCCTTCTTCACAAGTAAAGATAAGTTTTTGAACTATCTTATCTTCAGACGTTTTTCCTTCACCATATTCATCTAAAAAACCAATTTCGATTTTACGCTCTTTTGGAGTGTCAATATCATCGTTGCTTAGTAGATTTTGGATAAACAAGTCATTCATATCTCATCCTTTGTAAAAATAATATAAAAATTTACAAGAATAAAATGTGAAAAAAGTGTTATAGAATTAAGAATATATTAAGAGTAAGACCTATAAGGAAATCTTAGCTCTTAGCGCATCTTCATCTATGGCATCACTTACATACTTAATAACTATCTTGCCCTCAGTTTCATTGATATACCACTCAGCAATGTCCTCATGCTCTAGGATGCTTAGTTTATTTGTATCTACAAGTTCTTTAGAGATATATAGATGCGAGTGCTTTGTAGGGTTTTTAAGTCTTATAGTCCATACTAGCCAGATAGATGCTAGCACTGCTACAGAGATTCCGATAGTGCCTCTATCGCTAATATCTAACATAAGCCCTGCTAGGGTTCCACCTACAAATGTTGCAAAGTAAGCTACAGAGTTACCGATGCCAAGCGCTGCGCCCTTTTGGTGAACCTTTGCAAACTTACTAATCATGGACTGAACAAGTGGCTCCATCATGTTAAAAGCGATAAAAAACATAACTACACCAACTACAAAAACTACACTTGAAGTAGTAAGTCCCATGATTAAAAAAGCACCTATAAAAAGTACGATAGATGCTAAAAATATCTCACGTGGTTTGTTGTACTTCTCTCCAAAAACAGCAGCTGGCCCCATAGCTATAAGACCAAAAACCATAGCTGGCAAGTAAGCCATGTAAAGGTCACTCTTCTGCCATTCAAAAGCATCGCTTGTTAAGATGATGGGAATAAGCACAAAAGCAACAGTCATAAGACCTTTTTGCATAGCGTTTATGATTATCATATTTAAAAGGTTTGGATCTTTTAATATATCAGATGTTTTTGAACTTTTATGGTAAGTGTGTTTGATGCGCGGTGGAGTTGGAACTTTAGTAAAGAGAACAACCATGGCTAAAATAGCTAAGATGGCAGTTATAATAAAAAGAGCATCTACGCCATAAGCAGCCCCAACTACAGGCCCAAGTCCCATAGCTATAGCAAAACTAAGAGCAATCGTTCCTCCCATAATAGCCATAGCTTTTCCACGAACCTCTTCTTCAACTAAATCTGAAATCATGGCAGTAATAACTGAACCAATAGCTCCAGCACCTTGTAAGAAACGACCTAGCATAAGGGTGTAAATGTCAGTTGCAAAGGCAGCAACAAGTGAGCCGATAAGAAAGATGATAAGACCTACAAGAAGAGTTGGTTTTCTTCCTATCTTATCACTCATAGTTCCAAAAGGTACTTGAAGAAGCGCTTGCGTGAGTGCATAACCACCAACTACTATACCAACAAGAAGAGGAGTAGAGCCCTCAAGTCCTAGAGCATAAACAGAGATAACAGGTAAAACTAAAAAGAGACCTAAAAATCTAAGTGATAAAATTGCGGAGAGCGGGAAAACTTTTTTAAACATGAAGTGCCTTGTATTTTAGTATAATGCAGCAATTATATAGAAAAGATTATTACATAGAGTATAAGGGAAGAAATTTGAAATTAGTTTTAGCTACATCTAATAAAGGTAAAGTAAGAGAGATAAAAGCACTCTGTGAGGAATACGATGTTGTGGCATATAGTGAGCTTATAGAAGAGTTTGAGATAATCGAGGATGGGGAAAGTTTTAAAGAAAATGCACTTATAAAAGCTAGAGCAGTCTATAAAGCACTAAGTGATGAGGATGTTATAGTTATAGCTGATGATAGTGGTATTAGTGTAGATGCACTTGATGGTAAGCCTGGCATCTATAGTGCAAGGCACGCTGGAGTTGGTGCGAATGATAAAGATAACCTTTATAAACTCATAGAAGATTTAAAACAAAAAAATATCTCTTCATCACCTGCTCACTATACTGCAGCAATTGCCATAGTTACAAAAAAAGGTGAGTATAGCGTTCATGGTTGGATGTATGGAGATGCTATAGCTGAGGCAAGAGGAGATGGTGGTTTTGGTTATGATCCAATGTTTATCCCGCTAGGATTTGATAAAACTTTGGGCGAGCTAGATGATGAGCTTAAAAAGAGACTTTCGCATCGCTCAAAAGCTTTGAGTCTTGCAAAAAAGGTATTAAAGAGTCTGTTGTAAACCAATACTTTTAAAAAGCAAAGTTATAGAGTTTTTAAGTTTGAAATTTTCAGCCATGTTTTTGAAATAGGTGGTATAATTTTTAGAATTGCTGATCTAAAATATGTTAGATTTTGTAGTAAAACATTCTAATATTTGAAATTAAATTGTACGCTGTTTTATTAATTGGACCCTCTGATTAAACTACTAGATTCCGTGTCAAGCACGCAATGACGGAAGATGTGTCATCCTGAACTTTATTTGGGATCTAGCTTAATAATCCTTCGGAGCATCCAGTTACTAAATAGCTCAAAACAAAAGGAAAAAACATGAAAGTTCAAAAAATAGCCTTGACTTTACTCTTGAGCGCATCTGCCCTTTTTAGTGCAGATGTCGTAATGATTGAGCGTATGAGTATGGAGCTAGCGACAGAAGTTGCTAAAAAATCAGTGGAGAGTTGTCGTAAAAAAGGCTACTGGGTTAGTGCTGTTGTGGTTGATAGAAGTGCGAATATCCAAGTAGTTATGCGTGATACTCACGCAGCTCGTTTTACTATTGATATTGCTCAACAAAAAGCAAATCTTGTTATTATGTCTGGTACTAATAGCTCTGAATTTATTGCTGCTCGTAGTGATATTCGCAATGAACTAAACAATATAAAAGGTTTGATAATGATGAGTGGTGGAGTTGCTGTTAAATCAGGAGATATACTACTTGGAGCAGTTGGTGTTAGTGGCGCTCCTGGTGGAGATATAGATGCTGCTTGCGCAAATGAAGCACTCAAATCACTTAGCGAAAGGCTGGCTTTTGCTGCAATGTCTGATGATGAGTAAAACGGTACTCTGTTAGTAAAAAATAATTTTGTCTATAAAATTATCTTGTAGAGTTCATAAATCCATCCATGGAAATTAAGTTCTAAATTCGATGCTACATCCATGGCATCTCTTTGAGTAAAGAACTACACTAGTGTTATAGAAACCTTTGACTGAGATTATAAAAGGATTTCTCAATCCTGTCTATAAAGTCATGTAAGCGGTTGCTGTAATTACTTTGCATAATAACCTCCTATAGTGATAGGGGAGACAAAGCAAGTACTATTCCTCTTTTTATCATAGTGATGCTGTGTATAAAATGAGGTTTTTATAGCATAACTCTAGCCTGCTATTAAATGTCTATAATATATTAAAGTAAAACTAAGAGTAAAACTCCAAAGACTATTCTATATATTCCAAAAGATACAAAGGTAAATCTCTCTAAAAAAACTAAAAAGAGTTTTATAGTTAAGTATGCTACAAAAAATGAGACTACAAAACCCACTGCTAAAGTGACTAAATTATCGTTGCTAAACTCATGATAGTGCTTTAGTAAATCATAAACACTTACTGCGCACATAACAGGAAAGGCGAGCAAGAAACTAAACTCCGCACTAGCTTTTCTACTAAGTCCAACAAGTAAAGCTCCTATGATGGTAGCTCCAGCTCTGCTCGTCCCAGGAATGAGAGCGAAAATCTGAGCAAAACCAATAAAAAGTGACTGCTTTAGAGTAACTTGCTCTACATCATCTATAAGTATCGCTTCATTTGGTATAAAAAATTTCTCAACTATCAAAAAGATAACACCGCCAACTATAAACATGGTGGCAACAACTTCAACGCTAAAGAGCATCTTTATCTTAGATGCGAAGATAAACCCAACTATGCCGATAGGTATAAAAGCTAAAAAAACTTTTTTCCAGAGGTCGATTTTTTTAAGAGTAAATTTATCTTTATAGTTAAATACTACTGCTAAAATAGCAGCAAATTGGATAATAACTTGATAAGCTTTTGTAGCTTCACTTTGGTCTATGCCTAAAAACTCACTTGCGACTATGAGATGCCCAGTAGATGAGATGGGTAAAAACTCTGTAAACCCCTCTATCGTCCCTAAAATAATCGATTCAAATATCGTCACTATGGCTACCTTTAATCAAAATTTCAACATGTTTTAATGTCGGGATACTAACATATTAAAGGTCAAAGAAATCTTTGATATCAAGAGTGCACAAAAGTCTAAATAATCAAAACTTTAGCTTATTTGGATATAATACGAGGTTTTTTACATCAAATAATCTTGACTAGGACTTATATAATGTTACTTTTTACTCCAGGACCAACTCCAGTTCCTCAAAATGTTCGTAATGCCATGAGCGATGAGACTATGCATCACCGCACACCAGAATTTGAAGCTATTTTTGAAAAAACACGAAAGCATCTTTTTGAGCTTTTTAAGAGTGATGAGGTTGTTATGCTCTCATCTAGCGGAACGGGTGCAATGGAGGCTGCAGTTGTAAACCTTTGCCACACTAAGCTTTTAAATGTAAACTCAGGGAAATTTGGTGAAAGATTTGGCAAAATTGCACAAGCTCATGGGCTTCAAAGTGTTGAAGTGAAAAATGAGTGGGATACTCCTGTTAGTGTTGCAGAGATTCTCCAAGCATTAAAATCAAATCCTGATGTAGATGCAATAGCAGTTCAGATAAGTGAATCAGCAGGCGGACTTCGTCATCCTGTAGAAGAGCTTGCAAAGGCGGCTAAAGAGATAAATCCAAAGATTATGATTATCGCTGATGGCATTACAGCAGTTGGCGTTGAGTCTATCGATATTAGCAATATCGATTGTTTAATCGCAGGAAGTCAAAAAGCTCTGATGCTTCCACCAGGTTTAGCGATACTTGGTCTTAGTAACGCGGCAATAGAGAAAATTGGAGCTGGAAAAGGTTACTACTTTAACCTTGCTACAGAGATAAAAAACCAAAGAAAAAACACTACAGCTTGGACGGCGGCTACAACTCTGACTATAGGGCTTTTAGAAGTTTTAGAGACAATAGGAAGAGATGGTGGTATAGAAAAACTATATAGTGATACAAAACTTAGAGCTAGTGCAGTTACAGAGGCACTAAAAGCTATAGGTCTTCACATCTATCCAAAAACACCAGCACTCTCTATGACTACTATAGACGATGCAGATGCTTCAGAGATAAGAAAGATTCTTAAAAATGAGTTTTTAGTAAATGTAGCAGGTGGACAAGACCATCTAAATGGAAAGATATTTCGTATAAACCAAATGGGTTTAATCCCAGTTTATGAGATGGCTTGGGTTGTAAATGCGGTGGAGTTAACACTTGCAAAACTAGGTCGAAGAGCTTATGATGGAGCGGCAAACAGAGTCTTTAATGAGACTTATTTTGCAACAAAAGCGTAGATATGATACTTGAACATGAGATTCCAAATGGCTCAAAGCTCTATTTTGGTAAGGGTGCTAGAGTAAAGCGAGAGATAGAAAATGTTGCTAGTACTATTTTAGATGCCAATGGATTTCAAGAGATAGTTACACCCGTTTTTTCTTATCATCAGCATCTTAGCATCGCAGATGAGAAGAGACTCATCAAAGCAAATGATGAAAGAAACAATCCAATCTCTCTGCGTGCGGACTCTACTATAGACGTGGTTCGCATCATAGAAAAGAGGCTTGGAAGAAATACTCAGCATAGAAAATGGTTCTATATCCAACCTATATTTACATATCCTACAACTGAGCAAAACCAGATAGGTGCTGAGTTTATGGGAGAGAGAAAACTCTCGACTGTTTTGAAGATAGCGGTTGAGATTTTACATAAACTTGAAGTTAAACCACTTGTTCAGATATCAAATATTAGAATCCCTAAACTTTTAGTAGAGATGTTTGATGAGTTGAGCCTAGATGACTTTAAACATACAAATATAGATAAATTTTTAAACCTAGAAGTAGAGTGGCTAAAAAAACTTGTATATCTTCAATATACACATCAAGTAGAAGAACTTTTGAGCCTTGTACCAGAGTCTATAAAGATAGAACTAGTAAAGATGCAAGAGTTAGCGCAAGAAGCATCATCGAAAAACATAGTTTTAGCACCAATGTACTATGCGCAGATGCTCTACTATGATGAAGTGTTTTTTAGAATGATAGATAAAAATGAAGTCTATGCAAGAGGTGGAAGATATACAAGTTCAGAGATAAACTCTGTTGGATTTGCAATATATACAGATGCGCTTTGCGAAAAAATAGTTTTGAACGATGTATGAGAAGAGTTCATAGATCTATGCTAGTCACTAAGACACGAAAACTTACCTTTAAAGAGGTAGAGAAAAGTAATAATAAAAGAGGAAATTTTAATGAAAGCTGATTTGATAGTAGGCATACAATGGGGAGACGAGGGAAAAGGTAAGATAGTAGATAGACTTGCATCTAGTTATGATATGGTTTGTAGAAGTCAAGGCGGTCATAATGCTGGACACACTATCTGGGTTGAGGGTGTTAAATATGCTCTGCATCTAATCCCATCAGGAGTACTAAACCCTAAAGCTATAAATGTTGTAGGAAATGGTGTTGTTTTGTCTCCTGAGTCTATTATAAAAGAGATGGAGCAGTTTGAGGGCTTAAAAGGCCGCTTTTTTATCTCAGATAAAGCACATTTAAATCTTCCTTACCATGCACTTATAGACCAAGCCAAAGAGAGACTAAAAGGCGATAATGCCATAGGAACAACAGGAAAAGGGATAGGGCCAGCTTACGCTGATAAGATAAACAGAAATGGCTTTAGAGTAGCCGAGCTTCTTGAGCCTAAAAAACTTTGCGCATCTATACTAGAGCATTTTAAGCAAAACAGAGCTATTTTTGATGTTTTAGATATTGCAACTCCAGATGAGTCTAAGCTACTAGAAGAGTTGGAATTTTACAAAACAAAACTAGCACCTTTTATCACAGATACTACTCAGATGGTTTGGAAAGCTCTTGATGAGAAGAAAAAGATTCTCCTAGAGGGCGCACAAGGAACTATGCTTGATATCGACCATGGTACCTATCCTTATGTTACTTCATCTGCAACTGTAAGTGCTGGAGCTTGTACAGGTCTTGGCATTAGTCCTAAAGATATTGGTAAAGTTATCGGGATAGTCAAAGCATATTGTACCCGCGTGGGTAATGGCCCTTTTCCTAGTGAAGATTTGGGTAAAGAGGGGAAACTCTTAGGTGAGAGAGGTCATGAGTTTGGAACTACAACTGGCCGTGCAAGAAGATGCGGTTGGTTTGATGCAGTAGCAACTAGATATGCAAGTCGCTTAAATGGTTGTGATGAGCTAGCACTTATGAAACTTGATGTTTTAGATGGTTTTGATGAGGTGAAAGTTTGTGTAGCTTATGAGCTTGATGGCAAAGAGATAGACTATCTTCCATCAAATCTAGAAGATGTAAAACCGATTTATAAAACTTTTAAAGGGTGGAATAACTCAGTTGGAGTTAGAAAATTTGAAGATCTACCAGCATCTGCACAAGAGTATGTTAAAATCATCGAAGAGATATCAAAAACAAAAGTAGGCATCATCTCAACTTCTCCAGATAGAGAGGATACAATAATACTTTAAGCCTACAACCAGAGTCTACCCTTTAGGGACTTCGAACTTTAGGAATGCTAACCAAATGGCATTGTCCAGGATGTTTCGAGGCTGGCAAGGCTTAAAAACTAAAACCACGAGCAAGTTCGCGGTTTCAAGTAGCTATAAATAAAAAGAGATAAATAGATGAAAACTCGTTTTACTCCCTTAGTCAAGTTAAGAAAAACTGCTATGGATAAGAGTGAGGGCCTTGTGCAAAAAGCGAATGTGGATTTAAACTCAGCAAGGGCAGCACTAGATAAGTCTTACCAAACATTAAATGATATTATAAGCCCACTGCAAGGAAATATGAAAGATTTTCTTGCCTCGCGCGAGCTTATTAACTCCGCAAGAAATTTCGTTAAACATAATCAAGAGTGGATTATATATGCTCAAAAACAGGTAAATCAAGCAAAAGAAAAACTAAAACTAGATACTATTGAACATGAAAAATTTAAATACTTAGAACTCAAAGAGATAGAAAAAGAGTTAAAGAGGCTTAAAATTCAAGAGATGAAAGACCTCGATGAAGTAGCTCTTATGACTCACAATAAAAAGGAAAAAAATTGAAAATATTTATACTCTTGCATCTCCTTTTAGCATCACTTTTATCACTAGAGACTAGTGATAAACTTTTTGAATGTACAGAGATTTTTAAAGAGAGAAAGAGTGAACTTCTTGTTGAGCTTGAACGCATAGATGAACAAAAACAAGCACTAAGCGCCTTACAAATCGCAACAGAAGAACTTCTTAGAAAAAAAGAGTCAAGACTCAATGAAAAAGAAGCAGTAGTTGATAACAAACTCTTAGAGATAAAAGAGAAAGAAGAGAGCATTAAAAAAATGCTTGCAAAAAATGAAGAAATTTTAGAAGAGTTAAAGAGCATAAAAATGGATAAAGTAGCTCAAACTTTTGCAAAGATGAAGGATGCAGCCGCAGCAGCTATTCTTTCAGATATGGATAATGACTCAGCAGCTACTATTTTAAGCTCACTAAATCCTAAAAATGTAGGAAAAATATTATCTAAAATGGATGCCAAAAAAGCATCTGATTTGACACTCTTGTTGGTAAAATAATCAAAATCTAATCATAATTATTGTAAAATTCATAAAATATTTTAACAAGTAGGGTCACGCGATGAAAATATCACTAAAAACTATACCTCACATATCTAGTAGGGTTGCAATTGACTTAAACAAAAGTGGTGTTGTCACGATGACAAAAGGACTCGAACTAGTAGCTAAAGAGGCCGAAAAAATCCTTGCCCACAGTGTAAAACAAGAGATGGCACTAGAAGAAAAAGCAGGTGAGATCTGTGATGAGAATGAAGAAGAGATAGAGTTTATGCTCGCAGATGAGAGACAACTTTTTTATATGATAAAGAAAAAACTAGCACCAGAGTTTGGAGTAATACTAAACTATGAAGAGAGATACTCTGATATCTCTCACAAGATTTTAGATGAGCTTTATGAAGAGGATTTGATTCACTTTGAGGTAACAGAAAACCGCATAAAAAATATCATATATAATGCGATAACTTCATTTATAGCAGATGCATCTCAAATGGAAGATGCTGTTATGGATAAGATTAGGTCTTATAAAAAAAGATATATTCCAGGAACAGATGAATTTGACATTCTATATGAAAAGATTTATAAAGAAGAACTTACGAAAAGAGGTATGGAATAATGAGTAAAAATTTTCTTTTAAAACACAGGGGAGCTAAATGAAAGCGTATATATATCTTCAAAACGGGACTATGCTAGAAGCAAATAGCTTTGGCGCAGAGGGTACAGTTGTTGGTGAAGTGATTTTCAATACATCTATGGGTGGTTATCAAGAACTCATTACTGATCCAGCTTGTGCAGGACAATTTATTACATTTACGATGCCAGAGATTGGAAATGTAGGTGTAAATGAGCAAGATATGGAGAGCTCAAAAGTACAAGTAAAAGGTATGATAGTTAGAAAGTACCAAAAAAGATACTCAAACTTTAGAGCCGAGACTTCTCTTGATGAGCTTTTAGTTAAGCACAATGTTATGGGCATCTGCGATATTGATACAAGATTTTTGGCTAAGACAATAAGAAAAGAGGGTGCTATGATGATGGTAGCATCTACTAGCATCTGCGATAAAGCGGAACTAAAGAAGATCTTAGAAAACTCTCCACGCATTGAAGATGCGAACTATGTAGAAGAGGTGAGTACTAAAGTAGCCTATAAGCATGAAAGCTCAACTTATTCAAAAGTAGAGTTCAAGTATGACACCCCTCCAGCTACAAACGCAAACATTGTAGTAATTGACTTTGGAGTGAAAAAAGGTACTTTAAATGAGCTAAGAAGCGCATCACTAGATGTTGAAGTTCTTCCAAATAGCTTTAATGCTGATGATTTGGTAGAGAGATATAAGGCAAAGAGCATTGATGGGGTCTTCTTATCAAGTGGTCCTGGCAATCCTATGCTGCTCAAAAAAGAGCAAGAGCAGATAAAAAAGCTCATAGATGCAAAAATTCCTATGTTTGGCATCTCTTTAGGCCATCAGCTACTCTCTATCTCTCATGGATATGAAACTTATAAGCTCAAATTTGGACATCATGGCGGAAACCATCCTGTAAAAAATCTTGCAGCGGGATTTGTAGAGATTACAACGCAAAACCATAACTACAATGTTGCAAAAAATGTAGAAGAGGTTGCCGAAGTGACTCACAAAAGTCTTTTTGATGGCACAATAGAAGGATTGAAGTACAAAAACTCTCCGATTGCTTCTGTACAGCATCATCCTGAAGCAAGTAGTAGATCAAAAGAGAGTGTATATATATTTAATGATTTTCTCTCACTTATAAAAAGATAAAGCTTAGATGCCTTTAGCATCTAAGTAACTTCTAGAACCGCGTTAAATATATATCACTTTCTTAAAAATATATAAAATTACAAAAGTAAACAAAAAACTTATATTATTCAAATTTGTCATAAAATAGTCATTTTTTAAGATACTTTAAACATTTCTATGGTTATAGTAATGCTGTTAATTGGTCTAGTTATATGGTCATATATTTAATTAGGCATAATTGCTTTGAATCTTTAAGGAGGCTATATATGGAGAATCGTCCATTAGAGTACGACTATACAGTTACGAAGATGTTTATGTTCACAACAATTCTGTTGGGGATTGTGGGCATGCTCATCGGTGTAATTTTAGCATTTCAACTTGCTTTCCCAGGTGTAAACCTGTTCCTAGGTGAGGGACTTGCTGAATATACAAACTTTAGTCGTCTTCGTCCGCTGCATACTGATGCAGTTATTTTCGGGTTTACACTTAGTGGTATTTTTGCTACTTGGTATTATGTTGGTCAGCGTGTATTAAAAGTATCAATGGCGGAGTCAAAACTGCTAATGTTTTTAGGCAAGCTACACTTTTGGTTGTACTTAGTAACTGTTGTGGCAGTTGTTGTCTCACTTTTTGCAGGTGTAACTACTTCAAAAGAGTATGCTGAGTTCGAGTGGCCTATAGATATTGCAATCGTTGTAGTATGGGTACTTTTTGGTATGGGTATATTTGGTCTTATCGGTATTCGCCGTGAAAAATCACTATATATTTCTGTTTGGTACTATATAGCGACTTTTCTTGGTATTGCAATGCTCTATCTATTTAACAACATGGAAATACCAACAATGCTTGCTAGCGCACCTGATGGAAGTCATGTAGGCGGTAATTGGTATCACTCTATCTCTATGTATGCAGGTACAAATGATGCACTAGTTCAATGGTGGTATGGTCACAATGCGGTTGCATTTGGTTTTACTGTTCCTATAGTTGCGATGATTTACTACTTCTTACCAAAAGAGTCTGGTCAAGCTATCTACTCATATAAACTATCATTACTATCTTTTTGGGGATTAATGTTTCTTTATCTATGGGCTGGCGGACACCACTTGCTTTACTCTACTGTTCCAGACTGGGTTCAAACTATGGGGTCAATCTTCTCTGTTATTCTGATTTTACCATCATGGGGTTCAGCGATAAATATGCTTCTTACAATGAAGGGTGAATGGCAACAAGTTGCAGCATCTCCACTTATTAAGTTTATGATTCTAGCTTCAACATTCTATATGTTCTCTACATTAGAAGGTCCTATCCAAGCTATCAAATCAGTAAATGCTATTGCGCACTTTACAGACTGGATTGTTGGACACGTTCATGACGGTGTTTTAGGATGGGTTGGCTTTATGATTATGGCTGCGCTATTTCATATGGCTCCTCGTGTATTTAAGCGTGAGATCTACTCAAAAAGCCTTATGACTACACAGTTCTGGATTCAAACACTGGGTGTTGTTTTATACTTTACTTCTATGTGGATTGCAGGTATAACACAAGGTATGATGTGGCGTGCTCATGATGAATTTGGTAACTTAGCTTACTCATTTATCGATACCGTTACTGTATTACATCCTTATTACACTATTCGTGGTGTTGGTGGATTATTATACTTAGTTGGTTTTTTAATGTTTGCTTATAACATATACAAAACTATGTCTGCTCGTCCTGTTGAAGAATCTGAGCTACAATCTGCATCGCCTATGGGCGCATAGAAAGGGAGGATTATATTATGTTTCATTGGTTAGAAAAGCATCCGTTCTTTTTCTCGGTAGGTGTGTTCTTAGTAATTGCTTTTGCAGGATTGGTTGAAATTCTTCCAAGTTTTGCTCAAGCTTCTCGTCCTGTGATTGGAACTAAGCCATATTCAATTTTGGAGACTACTGGTCGCCAAATATATATAAAAAATAGTTGTAATGCTTGTCATTCACAACTCATTCGTCCATTTAAATCAGAGACTGACCGTTATGGTCACTACTCACTAAGTGGCGAATATGCGTATGATAGACCATTTCTTTGGGGTTCAAAAAGAACTGGACCAGACTTAATGCGTGTGGGTAACTACCGTACTACAGACTGGCACGAAAATCATATGAAAGATCCAGCTGGTGTTGTTCCAGGATCTGTTATGCCTGCTTATCGTTGGATGTATAGCAATATAGCTGATATCCCAACAGCATATGCAGAGCAATTAACAAATGCACAGTTTTTTTCAGTTCCTTATAACGAGCCAATTCCTATGAAAGATGGGAGTACAGCAGTTGTTAAAATGGGGAATAATGTAACTGAAGCGCATGCAATGGCTTTAGCTGAAGCAAAAGAGATTGCTGTTGATATGAAAGATCAAAATGTTAAAGATGCGGTAGCTAACGGTAAGATACCAGAGATAGTAGCTCTAATCGCATATCTTAACTGTCTTAAATAAGAAGGGTTTATAGTGGATATTGCAGAATTTCAAGCTTATGGTTACTTCGCGTCAACACTTTTTTTAGTGATTGCACTTTATGGATATATATATCATCTATATACAAAAAAGAAAAATGCTGATGGGATTGACTATGAACAGTATAGTAATATGGCACTACACGACGATATAGATGATACTCCTGTAGCATCTATAAGAGACGATAAAAAGAAATAGGAGAGAGATATATGAACAAGCTTTATCTTTGGGGAATTATCATAACTATAATTATGTTCGCAGCTACATTCTATACATTAGTAATTACAGCTGGCGATTCTGGTAAAAAATTATCAGAAATATTAAGTAATGATATTGTTAACTCTTTGGCAATAGCAGGTGCAATAACACTTGTAATAATTACAGTTTTTGTTGTAATTAAGTATGTTCGTCAAATGCAAACTGATACTGCCCAAGGTCAGTTGGCTGATGAGCAGTGGGATGGAATAGGTGAGTATTTAAATGAGATTCCAAAAGGTTGGGGAATTGCATTTATTCTTACAATGGTTTGGGGTATGTGGTATTTTGTAATAGGTTACCCAGTAAATGCATACTCACAAATTGGTGAGTACAATGAAGATACAGCTGTACACAATGCTAAGTTTGAGTCTAAGTACTCTGCTATAACTGGCGATAGACTAGTTGATATGGGTAAATCAGTATTTTTAGCTGAGTGTAAGGTATGTCACGGTTTAAATGCTGATGGTATCGATGGCAAAGCAGCTGATCTTAATGTAAGAATCGAAGAAAAAACTGTTAAATTTGCTATTGAGAATGGTTCAAACAACCATTTGATGGGTATGGAAATGCCAATGCCAGATCGTAATGGTCTTTTTAACTCTAACACAGGCGCTCTTATAACAGATGCAGAGATAGATGTAGTGTCTAAGTATGTAGCTAATGGTATGAGTGGAGCTGGTGAAGATATTTTTATGGGCACTTGTGCAGCTTGTCATGGTGAAGATGGTAAGGGTATGGAATATGTAGCTCCAAGTGTAGCAACATTTACTCCTGAACTTGTCACTAACATCTTAAATCATGGTAAAAAAGGTGGCATAGGTCAAATGCCAGCATTTGATAGACTAAATGCTAAGCAAAAAGAAGCTGTTGGCGCTTATGTCACAGATTTAAGCAAATAAGGGGTCAGGTATGAATGAAAATAGAAGCGTATTCGCTCTTGATGGCATAACAGGTATGTTAATAGCTACTGTTTTGCTACTTAGCATCCTTGCTGTTTTAACAGTCTGGGGTCTGGGTGTACAAAATGCTAACATGTCAAATTTTTACCAAATCAAAGATGAACAGTCAATTAGAATGATTAGCACAGAAAATGCTAAGCATATAGTTGATGTAAAGTAAAGGGAGTAAATAATGGAAAAAATAATTTCATGGGGCCTTGTTATCATGGCTATTTACACAATTTACGCGGTTGTAACACCAAACCATCTTTTTGTTGGTTAGGAATTTTCTTGAAATTTCTTAACAGAGGGCTTTTAGCCCTCACTATCATTTTTTGTACAAGTCTACTACAATCCAAAGAGTATTTATATAAAGATGAAGTTATCTTTAACCCAGCATTTAATCAAGAGGTTAATAAAATAGGTGCTGAACTATATGAAAAAACAGGGATATCACTAAAGCTACTAATGCTAAGAGAACTCCCAAAAGATAAGAGTATAGTTGAGTATGAAAAAGAGCTGATGCAAAACTTTAGTGAACCTACAATACTTCTAACTTTTTCAGAGTTAGATATGAGAGTAGACATTTTAGCAAACCCTGCATCTTTATATGAATATTTTGATAAAAAGCAAGTCCTAAGTCCTATATCTTCTCCAGTTCAAGCCTTTGTTGTAGCGCTCTTAAATATGAACTTTAGTGATATGAGTAGTGGAGGCACAATCCTACCACTGCTCTCACAAAAAGCCAAAGATGGTGAACAAAAAGGAAAATATTCTGGCTCCATGTTTAACGGCTATGCAGATATTGCTGAGCAAGTTGCAAAGAGTAAAGGTGTAGTTTTACAAAATGCAGTAGGGAGTGCTAATCAAACTAGTATCTTAGTTGTAAAAGTATTGTTTTATGGCGTGATACTATACGCAATTATTTTATACATTAAGAGAAAAATATATCCAAAGAGGCAAAGTCATGAAAAAAAATAGTGGAATAATTTGGCCATACGCAATTAGTATAGCCATAATTTTAGTTTTTGGTGCCTGTGTTGCAACAGTTGTTATAACTAATAAACTTCCAGTTGAAGATAGTGATACCTATATGAGAGGATATCAAGAAGCTGATGCAGCAGCAAATGAAATCATAGAAGCTCGCATAGCTTTTGATAAAGAGTATATGATAGAGTATATAAATGAAGGTTTGCGCCTTGATGGTAGCACCATTAAGTACAGAGTTACTGACAAGCTAAATAACCCTATAAACGATGCAAAATTAAAAATAATCATAACAAGACCAAATAATCATAAATATGATCAGTCACTAGAGACTTTTAATGTCAATGATGGCATCTACAGTTTTGAGTCTATAAAGATACCAGTAGAGGGCAGATGGGATATTATGGCTAAGGTAAATATTGGCGAACTTGAGAGATATTACAATATTAAAGCAGATACAAGAAAAGATGAGATTTTGGAATATTAGACTATAATATTTCTT
>Ga0265294_10003024_pt1 | contig 21817 bp, 18 predicted proteins | sample MunlanPumphouse3_FD_192504 | JGI IMG/M metagenome (GOLD analysis project Ga0265294, IMG submission 192504) | Groundwater microbial communities from a municipal landfill in Southern Ontario, Canada - Pumphouse #3 | ecosystem: Environmental > Aquatic > Deep subsurface > Groundwater | place... | reverse complement strand
AACGGGAGCTTCATCCTCGTTGCCTCCGATTTGATGGCCTTAGCATTATTAACACCTCCGGGAGAATGGGGTGCTGATTGTGTAGTGGGTTCTTCCCAACGCTTTGGACTGCCCATGGGTTTCGGCGGACCTACCACCGGTTTCTTTGCCTGCAAAGAAGACTTCAAACGTCAAATGCCCGGTCGTATTATCGGTATTACTATTGATGCACAAGGAAAAAGAGCTTTACGTATGGCATTGCAAACACGTGAACAACATATAAAACGCGAAAAAGCAACCTCTAACATCTGTACTGCTTCAGCACTCATGGCTATTATGTCGGGAATGTATGCCGCTTATCACGGTCAAAAAGGCATTGCCAATATTGCTATGCGCATCAACAGAATCACCGCTGTGTTAAATCAAGAAATCCAAAAATTAGGCTATAAACAATTCAACACCTATTTCTTCGACACCTTATGCATACAATCGCCCGTTAAAACCGATGTTATTCGCAAAATAGCCGAAGACAACCAAATCAACTTCCGCTATATCTGCGACGAATGCATAGGCATCAGCATCGACGAAACCACTACCCTCGACGATGCAAACAACATTTTAAAAGTATTGGCACAAGCTGCCGGTAAAACATATATTCCCATTGAATGCTCCGGCAATTGCAAGACCCTCGACTTCCCGGCTGCTTTAAAAAGAACCTCTCCTTACTTAACACAAACTATTTTTAACAGCTATCATTCCGAAACCGAAATGATGCGTTATATCAAAAAATTAGAAATAAAAGATTTATCTTTAAACAGAGCTATGATACCTCTCGGATCTTGCACGATGAAGCTTAATGCTGCTGCCGAGATGTTTCCTATCAGCTGGCCTGAATTCGGTGCCATACATCCTTTTGTTCCTTCCAATCAAGCTGAGGGATATCTCGAAATGATTCATAATCTCGAAAAAGATTTGGCTGACATTACAGGCTTTGCCGGCATTTCGCTTCAACCGCAATCCGGCGCATCGGGTGAACATAGCGGTTTGATAGTGATTCGTAACTACTTTCACGACAAAGGAGAAGCCCATCGCAATGTGTGTTTGATACCATCATCCGCTCACGGTACCAATCCCGCATCGGCAGCCATGGCAGGCATGAAGATAATAGTGATCAAAGCCACACCCAGCGGCGAAATCGACATCGACGATTTAAAAGCAAAAGCCGAAGAAAACAAAGACAATCTGGCTTGCTTAATGATAACCTACCCTTCCACACACGGAGTGTTTGAAGAAGAAATCTTACACATCATCGACATCATTCACGCCAACGGCGGATTGGTGTATATGGACGGCGCCAATATGAATGCACAAGTAGGACTCACCAGTCCCGGCCACATGGGAGCCGATGTATGCCATCTGAATTTACACAAAACCTTTGCCATGCCTCACGGCGGTGGCGGCCCTGGCGTAGGACCCATTGGCGTTTCAGAAAAACTGCTCGACTTCCTTCCCTCTCATCCCCTTGTTAAAGTCGGCGGTAACAAAGGCGATGCCGTTTCGGCAGCTCCCTATGGTTACTCTCTCCTCTTGCCCATTACCTACGGATATATCAAAATGCTGGGAACCCAAGGATTGACCGATGCTACGAAATATGCCATCCTCAATGCCAACTATATGATGACCCGCTTGAAAGACATCTATAAAATCCTCTACACCGGCTCTAAAGGACGCGTAGCACATGAAATGATATTGGATTGTAATTCATTCAGCCTAAGCGCTCAAGTAGGAGAATTAGCCAAACGCTTGATGGACTACGGCTTCCATGCCCCCACTGTTGCCTTCCCCGTTCACGGCACCTTGATGGTCGAACCCACCGAAAGCGAACCGCTCAGTGAAATGGACCGCCTCTGCGATGCCCTGATTCAAATCAGAAAAGAAGTAGCACAAATAGAATCCGGTGAAGCCGACAAAGAAAACAACGTCATCAAAAACGCACCCCACACCATGGATGTAGTTTGCGCCGACCAATGGAACCGACCCTATTCACGCCAACAAGCAGCCTTCCCCCTACCCCACGACGATAAATACTGGCCCACCGTTTCCAAAGTCGACGATGCCTACGGCGACCGTAACCTCGTTTGCTGCTACCAAGATTAACCAACACATCATCTGTAGGGACACGACATGTCGTGTTCTTTAACCATAAAGCATTATAAAACAACACGTAGAGACGTTGCATGCAACGTCTCTACGAAATTTTAATCCGGTTATGACATTTTTGTAACAAAAAAATATATATATTTGCTGCCATATAAAATATGTCGAAACAGCCGCCATTATGCCTTAGGTTGATTTTTTTTCGAAGGTTGCGAGGCATAAATCTGCCAAAACATGAAAATAAAGCTAAAAAAATATCTATCAATAAAAATTTTAACTATGAATAAAAAAACAGTTACATGCACCAAAAAAAAGTCTGTGGCAAGCAAAAAACTTGTATGCCTTTAGTAAGTAAAATCAGTATTAACCATTTTAAAACCAAAAATTATGGCAATAAGATATAAACCCATATTAATAAGCCAACCCGGGGTAAAGGGAGGCGGAATAAGAAAATATTTCGCAAAATCGATAGCAAGCGGAGTAACAAGCATAGAGAAATTGGCAACGTACATTTCACATGCTTCAACATTTAATTTTTTCGAAGTGATTTGTGCATTAAACATTTTAGTAGAATACATTTGCCTTCAACTCATAGAAGGAAATATTGTGCGTTTATACCCTTTGGGCAGTTTACGTATAGAAATTCGCAGTGAAGGTAAAGAAAATAAAGAAGATGTCAATGCCTCCTGTATAAAGGAAGCACATATTGTTTTTATTCCGAGTGAAAGAGTAAGGAAGATGTTGAAAAATTTGGATTATAAGAAAATACAAGAAAAGTCATAGTTCAAAAAAATCAAGCTGAATCTGTTTTGCAGAACAAAGCAAGTTTGCTTTGCACACTAAGGTGCGTCGGTTAGCTTTATGCACATTTTATTAAAATATTATGCGCATTTTTCCCAAATATTATGTGCATTTTATCATTAACATTATGCGCATTTTATTCAATATATTATGCGCATTTTATTGGAAACTAATGCGCATTTTATTGGAATGTTATGCGTATAATATTACTCGACACACACGTGTGTTGTAATCGAATTTGCTTTGTTTTTCTAAGCACCTTAATGTTGACGACACGTAGAGACGTTGCATGCAACGTCTCTACGATATATAAATTCCAATGAAACAACATGTAAGGACACGATATGTCACATTTATATATGCAAAATAGGTATTTACGGTCGAAGCAATTGTAATTTGCGGGTAATGATTCCCTGCGATGTTTCTATCTTCAAAAAATACATTCCTTGGGATAGTTGACTGATATCGAAGGTATATATGTGATTGTTTATCGTATATTTTTGTTGCAGTTTTCCTTTAATATCATACAGCTGAACCTGTTGGATGATAAGGTCAGGGTGTTCGATAGTAAACTGTTGGTTAGCAGGATTGGGATATATTTTTACATCTACAAGCTGTTTATCCTTATCGTTGATAGCATTGATTCCAGATGTATAGCTAAACTCCCATCCGTCGTAGGTGTTTTGTTCGTCGGTTTGAAAAACAAACATCAGGGTATTCGTGTGAAAAACAAACGATGTATCGTGGATGTCGCCCGATAGGGCTACTAATAACACACTGGGGCTAACACTCTGATCGTAAATATATAAAATATCTTTATCTTTCTCGGTTTCAAATTTAGTAAAGTCAATAAAGATAAGATTCACCCCGTTTATCTTTAGGCGTGTTTTACAGTTTGTGAAATTATTATACCTGTGAGTACCACTGCCATCTTCCACCTTGCCCGACGGCGTGGAAAGCATTTGCAGTACACCGCAATAAGTTGGAACACTCGAAGCATAGTTCACCTTAAATCCTTTTTCGGTGTTTTCATGATTGGTTTTCAAGTGTAGCTCAATATAAGAAGATAAAACCGTTAAAGAGAGATTTCCCGAATCATTCGTAATCACATAATTCATTAGGTTATCATCTTCTGAATCAATAAAAAGGCTGTCGTTTTCGGCTATTTGAAAGTCAAGGTTAAGTTTTATAAACACTATGCTATCGTGGTCGGGTTGTATGCGCCAGGTGTAATCCATGTTATTGGGATACTGTTTCGTAGCCCCGCTTCCATCATCGAAAGAGCCATTCAAAGCGGTCAAGGTACGACTGCCTGTAAGGTTTAGCGAAGGATAGGTATAGGTTGATGTATCGGGATAGGCGTTGATAATGATTTCCTGTGCCAGATTGAAATTGTTTCCTCCCGGCGAAAGGGCATCGGTATAGAAATAGCCGTCCATATATCCGTCCCATCCGAAGTTAAAATGATAATAATAAGCAGAATCGGTTTTCTGATAGCCATCACACACAAATCCGTGGCCGTTGATGTCGGGCACACTCCATCCGGCATAATAAAGCGGAATGTTGTTGTTTAAGTGTGTAACTATCAAACTATCCCAATCCAAATCGCTGCTATCTCTAAACACATAAGCCGTTTGAGGGGAATACTTGAAATAGGTACGCAAGGCATAGGCTGCTTTGTGGTTATACATACCCGAAGAGGTAGGACCGTAAACCATATCGACGGCCACCCCGCAATGATGAATCAGCAATGACATGGCCGGATTGATTTCTTCGGGCACATCGGTCATGGCATCGTAATCGTAGTGCGTTTGACCGAAATCGGCCGAAAGGTTGCCGTAGGTGTCGTGTGTATAAGAATAAGAAGCCGTTCCTGTATCGGGGAAACGGAAATAATACATCAATTGCGCCATGGCTGTAGCCACACATCCGGTAACGCAACGCCCGTTAGTACCGGCCTCATCTTGTGGACAATAATAATTATAGTACATGCCTTGCCCCCATTTCGAAGTCAACAGAGGAGCTACTTTATCGATGTCGTTATCAAAATCTTTTCTGGGATGCAGCCATGCCGACCAATCAGGATGTGTAGTGCAAGCCTGTGTTTGTTTGATCAATAGGATTTGATTGGCATAATTATCCATCCACATTTGAACCGGCGGAATGATATTATTTGCTTGAAATGTTGTGTTATTGGAGAATGCAAGCACAGGCACACTGCTTTTATCAGCAGCAATAAGTACATAGGCCTGATCGGCATTAAATACATAAAAAAGAGTGTCGTGATGATTGGCAATTTCAATATGTGCACATTGAGTGATTGCTTTTTGATGTTTTGCAAAAAATAACTGTGCCACTTGCCGAGCCTCCGAATAGGCAACGGGCTGTGCCTGCGACAAGGAAACAATCATTATTCCTATACTTAGGATACATAACTTTCTCATGGCGGTAATGTTTTTAAAAATCTTTGCAAAAATACATTAATTACAAAGACATTGCCCCTACGACATTAAAATATAATATACAACATTAAAATCTTGTAGAGACGTTGCATGCAACCTCTCTACAAGATTTCGGCTACAATAAAGGCGCTTCCTCCAACAAACACCACATCCTGATTGTCGGCCTCTGTTTTTGCAGCTCGATAGGCGGCCTTTACGCTTGCATATGATTTTCCGTATAATTGATGTTGTTGTGCTTTTTCACACAACAGATTTACATCCAATCCTCTTGGTATGTTCGCTTTGCAAAAATAATACACAGCTTCTCTGGGCAATAGTCGCAAAATAGCTTCTATGTCTTTATCGTTGACCACTCCTAACACGATACGCAATGTTTGATGGGGAATAGACTGTAACTGTTTGCATACCATACGTATGCCATCTTCGTTGTGTGCAATGTCGGCAATACAGAGGGGTTTCTTTTGTAAGATTTGCCAACGGCCTTTGAATCCTGTTGTAGTCAAGCAGTTTTTGATTCCGCGCTTATAAGCATACGCAGGGATATCCATGTCATGAAAAAATATATCCAAGGCAGCGCTTACAGTCAGAAAGTTTTTTTGTTGATAGAAACCCGTTAAAGGTGAGATGATGTGCTTTTTATACAACTTATGCTGTTTATATACATCGAAAGACACCAATGATTGTCCGCTTCGCCTAAAATAGTTTATATTTTGTAAGTCATACACTTGATCGGCAAAGACAAGGGGGGCCTGTTGTTTTTCGGCAGCTTCGATAAACACCTCTCTTGTTTCGTTATGCGTTTCGCCAATCACTACAGGAATATGTGATTTGATAATGCCCGCTTTTTCAGCGGCAATCTTAACCAAAGTATTTCCCAAAAATTGTGTATGATCGTATCCTATATTGGTAATAACACTTACATCGGGGGTGATTACGTTGGTTGAATCTAATCGTCCTCCCAAGCCTGTTTCGATTACCGCAATATCGATTTTCTTTCGATAGAAATATTCGAATGCCATGGCTACGGTTATTTCAAAGAAGGAAGGTTGCAGTTCTTTGAAGAAATCGATGTGTCGACTTACGAATTGGGTGATAAATGTAGGAGATATTTGTTTCCCATTGATGAGTATACGCTCCCGAAAGGTTTTTAAATGCGGCGAAGTATACAATCCAACATTATATCCTAGCGATTGCAATACAGAAGCAATCATATGTGAAACTGAACCTTTTCCGTTGGTTCCAGCAATGTGTATGCAGCGCAGATGTTGTTGAGGATTTTCTATATGATTTAATAAAGCAATAGTATTATGTAAGTCAGCTTTATAGGCTGCAGGTCCGATACGTTGATACATGGGAAGGCTTTCATAGAGAAAGCGTAAACATTCACTATACGTCATTCTTATTGTATTACAAATCTATATCTGATAATTCCTCTTTCTTCGGCAGAAGCATCGGCTTTGGCTTTGAATTTTGATTCTTTAGCAGCTCGTTCACATTCTTTCCATATATCGACATCAGAGATAGTAGTACCTTTAATGCCAGCTTTTGCATAAATAACATTCCCTGACTTATCGGCACGGAATTCAACCACTACCAAACCTTCGAGATTGGTTTTAGATTTGGGAAATGCTTTTTTAATAACAGGACGACCGTCGAGCCAGAAGTCGCCATCGCCGCTACCGTAACCGGCACCACTACCGCCTCCGCTGCCACTTCCGCTTCCGGGGCCTATGCCACTGCCAGTACCTGAACCTTGTCCGCTGCCTTCGCCGCCGCCTTGTTTTGCCCTGGATTTAAACAAGGCATTTTCATTGACAGTCGGAACGGGTTCGGTTTTGGGTTGAACGTTTGACTCTTTGCCACTAGGAACAGCAGTTGTAGTTTCCGTTTTTTGGGTTGCAATTTTTTGAGCCGGTTGAGATGTTACGGTTTGTGTTGTAGTTGTTGAAGCTATTGACCCGCTGCTACCACCACCTCCGCCGCCGCTCATATCGACTTCGATGCCATATTCAGGTGGTGGTGGAACTTGATAGCTTAAACCTAAAAATAAAAAGCAAACAAGCATCAATGCATATACTATGACTACCGTGATAATAGCCATGAGTCGATTCCTTTTTTCTTCTTTATGTGCTTCGCTTGCTGTCATAATATATGGCTATTTACTTACATTTGCTGTTGCCAAAATCACTTTATGTTTTCGTTGATACATATCGTTCACACCGTTAACGGCATCAATCACATAAACAATATTTTGAACGGGAACACTTTTATCAGCTCTTACCACTACGGTTGCATCGGCTTGATGTTGCATGAGGCGTTCGCTAATAGCCGACGCCAATAAACTTTCTTCAACCGCCATTAAATCTTTCCCTTCCTTGATGGCATACTCCAAATTTTCGTCGATATACACTTCGAAGTTCTGCTTAGCCATGGTTTTACTCGTACTTTCGGGTAAGAGTAATTTAATGGCGTTCGGACTTACAAAAGTGGACGTTATCATAAAAAAGATAAGCAGTAAAAACACCAAGTCAGCCTGTGTTGACAAATTGAATTCGATGTTGCGCTTATTTTGTACTCTGATAGGCATAATGTTTCTTTTTTAATTGACCGGTTCGTGAAGTACATCCATAAATTCGGTAGCTTTGGCTTCGAGCATTACAACTACTTGACTTACCTTCGATACCAATATATTATAACAAAGATAACCGATAATACCCACTATCAAGCCACTGGCAGTTGTGATGAGTGCTGTATAGATTCCACTGGCTAAATCGGCAATTTCAAGATTATTTCCGCTATGAGCCATATCGTTAAACGACACAATCATACCGGTAACCGTTCCTAAAAATCCCAGCATGGGAGCTATACTCGAAAGTGTGGCAACAATATTCAATCCTTTTTCCAAACGAGCTACTTCTAATTGGCCAACATTATTGATAGTCTCACTGATATCTTGAAGAGGTTTCCCCAAACGCGACAGGCCTTTTTCAATCATACGTGCCAAGGGAGTATTGGTTGATTTACATAAAGTCAAGGCTGCATCCAAACGATTGTTATGCATGAAATCTCGTATGTTATTCATAAAATTAGTGTCTTCATTCGAAGCTTTTTTGAGGTTTAAATATCTTTCCACGAATATATACACTATTACACCTACTGATATTAATAAAGGAATGGTTATCCATATGGTCCCCGGAGCAAACAACAGAGATAAAATGTTTAATTTTTCTTCATGAGGAATCACGTTTTCAACGGCTTCTATCGTGCTTTCAGCTACTGCTTCTGTTTGTAAAAGTATAGATTGCAACATATGTATTTAAATTTTATTTTACCTGCAAAAGTACAACTTTTTTGCATGATGCGTCTTTCTTCACAGAGTTTTTATAACATTTAAATGTTAGTAAATGGAAAAGATCTTTTGTGAAAGAATGGGTCAAAAAAAATGAAAAAGGCAATCAAATCTTATGCTTACATTATACCATATGTTTCTTTTATCCGTTAACAAAGAATGATTGTTTACGTATAACATTTTACTTATATTTCCATATATGATAGATTATTTTGAATTTCAAGAAGGGAGTGTTACCGTGTGTGACAAAGAAGGGATTATACTTTATATGAATCGGAAAGCCGTAAACACCTTCGGCGATAAGGTAGGGTATAATTTATTTTCTTGCCATCCGCCTACGGCAAAAGAAAAGATAAAACAATTATTAGCCACCGGTGAAACCAATGCGTATACCATTGAAAAGAAAGGGATAAAAAAAATCATTTATCAAACCCCATGGTATAAGGATGGAAAAATTGCCGGATTAATTGAATATTCTTTTCCCATTCCATTCAATATGCCACATTATGTCAGAGAATCATCATGACGCCTTAAATAATGACAAAACTTGTTTGATGTTGATTAAACGAGAAACGAATACAAGTACAAGTGTTGCGATTAGCATAATAATAAAATCAATTCCCCAATGAAAAGGCAATCTATAACTAATGAGATTGATAGCCATTACTCCGAATGCAAAGATGCTGAGACGTAGTATAAATGTGCGGGAAATCTGAAATTGAAATTTCTTCATCGCAATGGCTATTTCTACCATTACAATATATGAATGAGTAACTATAGCAGCTACAGCCGAAGCCATAGCACCCCATCTCGTAATGAACAACGCATTAATGAGTATATTAATGCCGACACCCGATAGGGCTATGATATTTAATTGTTTCAAATTTCCGTTAGCTGTCAACAATGAACCGAAGATATAAGTAAGTACAATAGGGAAGATACTTAGCATCAACACTCGAAAAACAGCTGCCGATTCAGTTACGTGTTTGACGTATAGCAAATCCATCAATTCATGATTGTATACAAAAGAGGCGCAAGCAATGATAAGTCCGTAAATGTACAATAGGATAAAAGAAGTTTTGACAATGTCGTTCACTTTTTTCTTTTGAGCTATCATATTCGAAAATAAAGGCATACATATAACCGACATTAAATAAGCCACAATAATTCCGGCATCTAACAAACGATAGGCTGAAGCATAAATGCCGGCTTGAGCTGCACCGGTTTCTAATGGCAATAAGCGTTCTATCAGCACCGTATCAACACGATTATGGATGCTGGTAAACAAATGAAGAATGGCAAAGGGTATGCTTTTCCTTAAAATTGTTTTAAAAAACCTTAGATCGATAAAAGGTGTATGAAAAGAGGATTTATGAATAACGATAGCTAAGGCTAATAAACACGTAAATGCATAGGAAAACGTCTGAATATAAATAAACCATGTGATTTGAAAAGGCTGTGTAGTTACATTGCCCCAAAGTAAAATACCACAAAAGACAATCATAATGACCCTGTCTATGACCGAGAGTAAACTATCGGTTTTAAAGAGCAATAATCCGGATATATTCGAACGTAAATAGAGAATAAAACCAGCCAAAAATTGATTGATCAATAATGGTATCAGCATTTTAATTTGCAAAGAATTATACCCAATTACTATGCCTGTTATCAACATCAACATAAAGTAGAAAACAAAAAGCAATAATTTTAATGAAAAAATACGGGCAAAACTTTCTTTCAGAAAATCATTGCAACGGGCAACGCTTCGGTTATTAAAATTAGTAATGCCCATATCAAGGGCAATATTAAAGAGGAAAGTGAAATTAAATAACGCAAAATACATACCGTAGGTTTCTGCATCAACGAGGTTTTGAACCGTTCGGTCTATACCAAAAATCCAAAAAGGCTTGATCAGCAGATTAAGCCCTATAAGAATAATGATATTTACGATAAATTTGCGTTGCATTTGTATCTAATTGTTATACTAAACGCAGAAATGAAATAAATATGATACATGCATAAAAAAAAGAGATTGATTACTCAATCTCTTTTTAACTCAGAGCATCGCTGCCTTATTCCTTTGTAAATTCAATTTCAATAAGCCAGCTTTCAAGTGAAGCATCTTCAAAATCGATAGTGATTTCAGCAGTGCTGATTTGATAATTACCACCATCTAATTTTTCGAACGTACCGGTACCGGTAACAGCAGCTTTTCCTAAATCTGGGATTTCAACATTGAAAGCATCCAATGTGAAAGCAGCACCTTGGCATACAGCTGAACCACCAACACCATCTAATAAATCACTTACAATAATTTTATTAAACAAGGTTGTTGATTGTGTTACTGTACAGGAGTAAATTTCCGATTCAAGGTCACCGTCAATAGTTCGTTTATAACTGTATTGACCTGCCAACTTATCGGTTTTTACTTTAATTACTTTTTCTAAGGTTACATCACCTGCAGCAAAAGTGGCAGTTTGCTCTCCGGCATGATCGTAATTGATACCAGAAACCGTAACTTCATCTTTATTGGAAGCTTCTACTCCAGCAAGAACAGCGGCATCGTTACTACCTAAATCAATCGTTATTTCTTCAGGTGTTGTGATAATGACTTCCGGTTGACAGCTATTAAAGGTTGCTAAAAATGCAACAGCTGCTAATAATAAAATACCTTTTCTCATCTTTTTAAATTTTAATTTTAAATTTTAATTTAACTTTGTGCAAAATTATATATTTTTTACTTACAAGACAATACAAAATATTAAAAAATTTAAGCCCTATTAAACATTGATTTTACATTTATTAAGCATATTTTTTTGAATGAAATATTGTTTAATCGTAAAATAATTTCTAATTTGTGGCATAAAAAACCTTAGTCATTCGTCACAAGTAATTTTTCTATGGTTGCAGGGAAATGGATATATTCCAATTGATGCACTTTTTCGGCTATGGCTTCAGGAGTATCGCTTGGAGATAGCTCGCATCTTACTTGTAATATCATATCTCCTTTATCATATTCTTTGTTCACATAATGAATGGATATGCCTGTTTCTTTATCGTTATTTTCAGCTACAGCTTTATGCACATTCATGCCATACATTCCTTTGCCTCCATATTTAGGTAATAAAGCAGGGTGAATATTTATTATTTTACCTTCAAAATTTTCGATGATATTTTCAGGTATTAGCCATAAAAATCCAGCCAATACAATCAAATCAGGATTAATGGATTTCAAAAGTTTCAAGGTTTTATCCGTTTGATAAAAGGATTCTCTATCGATAAGTAATGAAGGTATTTGCAGTTGCTTTGCTCTTTCAAACACATATGCATCGCTTTTGTTACCCACCAATAAGGCAATTTCAATCCTAGTATGATTTGAAAAATAAGTAGCAATGTTTTGAAAATTTGTTCCATTACCGGATGCGAAAATAACTATTTTTTTTGATTTCATCATGTTCTATTTATTACCGTTTGCTAAAAAATGCAAGGCTATAGTCGTCGGGAAAAAGTAAATTACAAAAGAAACTTCAAAGATATGTCCCTTATAATTCACTACTAAAAAATAAACCGAGAGTAAAAAAATCAATAAAGCGGATATCACACTTAAAGAAGCATTTTTTTGAAGTCCGCCAATAAAGAGCAAAAGGCCGCATAAACAATACACAAATGCAATGAGTGTTGACAAATCGATATGTGAAAAATCAATGGATTGAAATAATAGGCCATAGTTGGCTGCCATAAAAAGGAGAATAGCTATACGTAAACTCCAATTAGCAATGAAAGACAAGGATTTAATTGGTTTCATGTGTTGAATTACTTTTTTTTAATACCAAAATACATGCTTTATGTTTATCGTAAAGAAAGAGTTTTTCTTTTTTTATTTTCCAAAAAACAACCGCGCTTAAGGCTTGATAGAATGTTTGTTCTATACGTTGAAAAGGATCAGGACAAAACATTTTTGTGCCTCCTATTTGCGAAAAGCTTATTTTTTTTCGATGTAATTCATAGTTCCCTAATAACTTATTACAAGAAGTAAATCCATTAATACGTTCTTTCAAAAAAATCAATACAGGAAGTTCAGTACTATCTAAAGCAAGATGTTCTCCATTGATTGTTAACACTTTCCAACTTGTTTCGGATAAATGTTTTTGTGGAAAAACACTTAGATAAAACATAAGCAGAAATAATACGGTCATAATTCTCATAAAAAACTACATTTTATTTGTAACGTTATTCGTATTATTTTATTTTTCTATAAAAGAGAATCATTCATCATCAATAGTATATTATTTCTCTCTACTATGTTTTATCATTAAAAAAATATGCTTATTTTTGCAGTCAGAAATTAAATACAATAATCAATCATATAATTAAATCCATTTATCATGAAAAGACGAATTTTTACTTTAGTAATTATAGCTATTTTAGTAGCCTTTGCAAGTTGTGAAAAAGAACCTTCCGATAAAGATAACGTAACGTTAACGTTTTCAGATGAAATCATTATTGATTTAGGGAGTAGCGATGAGGATGTATTAGCTTTTGTAAGTGCATCAGACAATTCTACAGTCAGTGTATCGGGAATAAATTATAACATGCCCGGAGAACATATGGCTACCTTTACTACCGGAAAGGTAAGTGAAAAAAAGGCTGTAAAAATTAAAGCGGACAAACTTGCCGGCACCTATTACATTGCTTGGTATAGCATGGATGATCAAAAGTTAACGGGAGGAGATGATGAAGCTTGGAAAATAAAAATAACCGCCGGTGATCAATACAATCAAATTAAAATCCCTTCCACTATTTATAGTGAACAACATACTTTTTTCCCTGATTTCAATGAATTAGTGGTAAGTTTTGATGCTAAAGAAGGTGCATCCATCCCCGATTTCAGAGGTAAATTTGCGTTTATGTCAACTCCGGCAGAAGCTAATTTTTCGTTTACTGATATAGAATTTGGATTGGTAGATGGAAAATACGCCATCCAATCTTTCAAAATGGAAGCAGAAGAGCCCGGCTATACAGATTTTTATTATACTGCTAGCTTTGTAAAACAAAAAGATTAGGATTTTGATAATAAAGATACGTCTATTTTAAATAAAAAGCTTGAAAGCAAAAACTTCCAAGCTTTTTTTGTATCATTAGAATTGTAAATTAAACCTTAAGGCTTGCGTCATATCATCAAAATAATGGAATTGCAAACCTTCAATATATTTTGCATCAATTTCTTGCACATTGTTCTGATTATCGATTGGAAGTACTATGTCATGGATATTAGCTCGTTTAGCTGCTAATATTTTCTCTTTGATTCCTCCCACAGGCGACAATTTTCCTCTTAATGTAATCTCACCCGTCATAGCAAGTCGAGGTTTGGGTTTGACTCCCGTAAACGTCGAAATTATCGCTGTCAACAAAGCAATTCCTGCCGAAGGCCCATCTTTAGGTATTGCTCCTTCAGGCACATGTATATACACATCTTTCTTTTCAAATTGCGATGGATCAATGCCAAAATCAGCAGCATGAGCTTTTACATATTCATAAGCTATGGTGGCCGATTCTTTCATCACATCTCCTAAGTTACCGGTAATGGAGAGGTTTCCTTTCCCTTCGGAAATGGCGGTTTCGATATATAAAATATCACCTCCCACCGGTGTCCAAGCCAATCCTATGGCAATGCCTACTTTGTTATGCTTTAAATCATTTTCTTTTTTATACAAAGGACTTCCTAATATTTTTTCAATATGCTCTTTACTTAATTTTTGGGTATAATTTTCGTTGCTTGCAATCAAAAATGCCTGATGACGAATCACTTTAGCAATATTTTTTTCAAGAATCCTTACCCCTGCTTCGCGGGTATAATCGCTGATAATTTGTTGAATAACGTTATCTGAAAAATGAATTTGTTTTTTTGTTATACCATGTTCAGCAATTTGTCGAGGAATTAAATGACGCTTGGCTATTTCAATTTTCTCTTCTAATAAATAACTACTTAAATCAATAATTTCCATTCTATCCACCAAAGCAGGATGAATATTGTTGAGAGAATTAGCTGTTGCAATAAACAAAATTTTCGATAAATCGAAGGTTGTTTCCAAGAAATTATCATAAAAAGCATTGTTTTGTTCGGGATCGAGTACTTCGAGCATGGCCGATGATGGATCTCCTTGGGGAGTAGCTCCCGAAATTTTATCGATTTCATCTAACACAAAAATCGGGTTGGCCGATTCGGCTTTACGTATGCTTTGAATAATGCGTCCGGGCATAGCCCCTATATACGTTTTTCGGTGTCCTCGAATTTCCGATTCATCGTGCAAGCCTCCTAAGGACATTCTGATGTATTTACGACCTGTAGCACGGGCAACCGATTTACCCAAAGAAGTTTTCCCAACTCCCGGAGGTCCTACAAAACAAAGGATGGGAGCTTTCATATCCCCTTTAAGTTTTAAAACAGCCAGATATTCAACAATACGGTCTTTTATTTTTTCTAAACCATAATGATCTTCATCCAATATTTTTCTTGCCTTGTGTAAATCGATATTGGTTTCGGTAAATTCATTCCAAGGTAAATCAACCAAGAGTTCCAAATAATTTAAATGGACGGTAAAATCGGGCGACATCTGGTTCATACGTTCCAATTTCGCAATTTCCTTTTCAAATTGTTTTTGCGTTTTATCGTCCCATTTTTTCTTTTCCGCTTTTGCTTTTAATTCTTTAACCGTCTGATCGATGCTATTATTGCCTAACTCATCTTGAATTACTTTGAGTTGCTGATTCAACAGATATTCTTTTTGTTGTTTATCTAATTCTGTTTTGGCTTTACTTTGTATGTGTGCTTTAAGTTCTTCCATTTGAAGACACTTCAACTGCTTATGGAGAACCATTTTAGCGCGAAGCGTAATATCTGTGTTTTCTAAAATTTGTTGTTTTTCTATCACTTCAATATCTAAATTGGAAGCTATAAAATGAATAAGATAGGAAGGATGACCTATGTTCTTTAACATAAAAACAACTTCAGGAGGCATATGATTCGGAGAAAGTTTCAAGCATTTATCGGTAACATCGGTCAAAGAAGCCATTGTCGCTTTAAACTCCTTATTGGCTAATACTTTTTTATTGGAATCGTTCGTATCATAGGCTGATACTTTTGCTCTAAGATAAGGTAACTTGGCTACAATTTGTTCCATCTTAAAAAGTTTAATTCCTTGTATAATTATGGTTGTTCCCCCATCCAACATGCGATATATTTTCAAAATCCGCGACAGGGTTCCGATTTGAAAGAGATCCTCACCTTCCGGGTCTTGAATATCTTCATCTCTTTGAGTAATCACACCGATTAAGGTTTTGTTTCTATAGCTTTCATTGACCAAATCAATAGATTTTTCGCGACCAACCGTAATCGGAATCATAATGCCGGGAAACATTACCGTGTTGCGCAAAGGCAAAATAGGAATTTCTTCCGGAATCTCATATGTTTTAATTTCTTCCAAATCTGTCGGATTTAATAAAGGAATAATATCCGCTTCACCCGAAAGAATATCTTGCAGTGTATGTTCTTTGTCTAATTTTCTTCTGGTCATAATAGATTATGATTTTTGTTTCGTTAAACTTTATATAAAACCAATCTGAAAGGGCATTGTTCAATACTATGGATATTAATCAATGATTAAACTATGTGTGATCTTTTATATAAGACGCTAATAAAACAGAAAAACTCTCTAAAAAGAGAGTTTTTTTGCGGTGCGGACGGGGCTCGAACCCGCGACCCCATGCGTGACAGGCATGTATTCTAACCAAACTGAACTACCGCACCATTTAGGATTGCAAAAGTACAATTTTTTTTTATTAAAAACACTATTATATCTAAAATATATGATTTTTTTTGTCTTGATTGTCAACCACCTTGTTTTAACTTTGTACCCTAACTGAGATTTTATAGGCCAATAATATGAAAAGATTTATCATTCAGTGAAAAGTTCAACCATAAAAAAGTTTATTTTTGTACAACCATTGGCTGTTGATTTATGCAGCTATTATTAATGAAAAAATTATATTTAGATGAAAGTAGATTTTTTAGGAGCCGTTGGAGAAGTTACCGGTAGCAAATTTCTAATAACCACTCAATCAAATAAAAAAATTTTATTAGATTGTGGAATGTATCAAGGGAAAGGTTTAGAAACCGATGCAATGAATAAAGACTTAGGATTTGATCCGGACGATATAGATGTGTTAATACTTTCGCATGCACACATCGACCATTCCGGATTAATACCTTATATTTGCAAACATGGGTTTAAAGGGAAAATATACTGTACTCATGCTACGCGTGATTTATGTTCAATTATGTTACCCGACTCCGGGAAAATACAAGAAAACGATATCGTTGATTTTAATAAAAAACGGGCAAAATCAGATCTTCCTGCCGTAGAACCTATATACACAGCACGCGATGCATTTGCCTCTTTAAAATATTTTATCAGCTTACCGAACAATTTAAAAATAAATATAGAAGACGGTATTCAAGTTTCTTTTAGCGACACAGGACATATCCTAGGAGGTTCAGCCATTACATTATATATTAATGAAGATGGAACAGAAAAAACACTTTGTTATACGGGTGATATTGGCAGGTACAATAAATATCTCTTAAAGGATCCTGACGTCTTTCCACAAGTGGATTATATCATCACAGAATCCACTTATGGCAATCGAAAACATGAAAAAATTAATATTGCTGAAGAAAAATTAGCCCAAATTGTTCAAGAAACCTGTGTTAAAAATTTAGGTAAATTGCTTATCCCTTCTTTTGCCATTGGCAGATGTCAAGAAATCATTTACATCTTAAACAAATTAAAGAAAAATAAACGATTACCGGATGTGCCAATTTTTGTAGATAGTCCGTTAGCAGTTTCAGCAACTGACATATATCGTTTACACACCGAATGTTTTAAAGAAGATATAATTGACATCATTCATACACAACAAGATCCTTTTGGCTTTGACAATTTATTTTATGTTCGTACTAAAGAAGATTCCAAACGTTTAAACACCACTACACGTCCTTGTGTTATCGTTTCAGCTTCGGGTATGATGGAAGCCGGTCGTATTAAACATCATTTAGCCAATAACATCGAAAATAAAAAAACGACTGTATTGGTAGTAGGTTATTGTGCTCCTAGAACTTTAGGACACAAAATTGTAAATGGTGAAAAAGAAATATCTATTTACGGAAATAAGTATTATGTAAATGCTCAAATCAAAGAAATCGATGCCTTATCCGGACACGGTGATTATACAGAAATGACTCAATATTTAAGTTGTCAAGATAAATCAAAGATAAAAAAAATATTTCTTGTCCATGGAGAAAAACCCGTGCAATTGGATTATAAATCCCATTTGGAAGCGGAGGGTTTTTCAAATATTGAAATACCCTCTTTTAGAGATAGCGTTGAATTATAGACACATTTACTTGCTTATTATTTTTTTTTAAATAAAAGCTCTCCAAATGCAACAAAATTTAATTATTTACATCATTAAGCATGCAAAACGATAATAAAGAAATGTATGCATCGGAAGAGGAAATTATTGCAGGTTGTATTAAGAAAGACATAAAATATATGGAACTCTTATACAAGCAATATGCTTCCAAATTATTTAACTGTGCATTACGTTACACAAAAAATAAAGAAGATGCGGAAGATGTTTTGCAAGATGCTTTTATTCAGATTTTTGAACATATGAAACAATATAACGGCAAAGGGACTTTTCAAGGATGGATGACAACAATTGTTATCAATCAGGCCTTTATGTTGTATCGTAAAAACATTAAACAATCGAAATATCAATTGGTCGATTTTGAAGATTATAAAGATACGATGAAAGACACATCGGTGGTTCAACACGATTTTTTATCCCATCAATTACTGCTTGAAATGATACAAAATCTTCCCGACGGATATCGTATGGTCTTTAATATGCATGAAATAGAAGGCTTTTCTTACGACGAAATCGCAAAAGTGTTACATTGTACACCTACTACTTGCCGAACTCAATTGTTTCGCGCTAAAAAACTACTGCAAGAAAAAATAAATCAATTAAATGACAAACAACATAAGCATATACATTAAATCATGAAAAAATACAACGACATAGGAGATTTATTCAGGGACAATTTCAAAGATTATGCCCCTGTACCTTCTTCTCATGTATGGGAAAATATAAGCCAAAAAGTGGTAAAACCACATAGTTCCTACTTTAAATTTAAATATGTATATATAGGGGCAACTATATTCATTGCCACTACGGCAATTACACTAAGCATAGTACTACAACAAACTAAAACCACTCATCATGTTACTTCCATTAATAGTCTCAATTCTACCGAACAAACGATCCATATCAATGAAGACAAAATAATACAAGATCACATAACAACTCTTGATAAAACCACTGACAATAAAAAACTTATAAAAAAAACAACATCAAAAAAGATTGACTTTACAGAAAATCAATCTACAACAACTCCTCTTGTAGAAAAAACAATTCCGCCACAATTACATATACAAACAATAACACAAACATCAAACACCGAAAAAGAGCAAAAGGAAATAAAAATGCTTCATAAAACGGGTCAAAAGGAAAACTTTGAGCAAACAAATCCTGAATATACTTCAAACAAAGAACTAAGCGTGAGAAATACGGATAAAGCAATCTATATCAGTAAAGACACTACGGTATGTGAAAATGCTATCATCACATTATATGCTAAGAACGCTAAAAATATTATGTGGAATAACGGACAAACCGATGAAGAAATAAGAGAAATCATTAATCAAAGTAAAACCTTTACGGTTAATTATACTGATGCATACGGGAAAGATACCACAGCACATATTTTTGTTCGAGCAGTCCCTTGTACTATCCTTACGATTCCTACTGCATTTACACCCAACAATGATGGATTAAATGATGAATTTCGTATTTTCGCATCAGGGACTTTTTCCGAATTTGAAATAATAATTTATTCCACACATAAAAAAATATTGTTTCAAACTTCTCATATAGAACAAGGTTGGGATGGAACTCATAACGGAAACATACTTCCTCACGGAGTATATTTATATAGAGTTCGGTATAAAGATAACTTCAATCAAACGATCGAAAGGAAAGGTGAATTTTTACTTATCCGATAGTGTGGCTCCTTTTTAAATTCTCAACAAATCCCTCTTATTATTTATTCGTAAAATAGTATGTGATTTTTAACATATCACTATTGCATATCTAAATAGATAGATTTTATATCTAAATTTTTAGTTTAAATGTAAAGTAAATTTCATTATCGTTTAAAAAATGCCATAATTTATTCCATTTTTAACAATTTAATATTTTTTATATGTTTTTATACTTTTTTTTACATTTGCTTGATTTTCTGATTATATAATCTATTTTTTCTTTGTTTGTTAATTTTTGTTAATTTTTTTGTTTTCAGTAAATGACTGTTTTATGTCTCTTTTTCTGTTCTTTATGTTTATTCGTTCTGTACATAATATTTTTTTAAGTAATTTTTTGTTAATATTATTTATTTTTATATATTTGCCAAAAAAATCAATAAATAATAACTTTAAAATTAATGTACGAGATGAAGAAAAAGATGTTATTAGTTATGGGAATATTCTTATTATTCCCTTGGGTATATTCCCAAACACGTGTAACTTTTACCGAAACCTTTGACGGCACGTCCCATGGTTTTACGATGACTCCCTCCTCTGCCTGGATGGTCGATTCCACCTTAAGTGCCAGTGGAAAACAATCGTGTTGGGGCTTTGTGCCAAATAACACAGGTGATTCTATCATGTTAGTTTCTCCCATTTATAATCTATCAGGATTTGCCTATGTGTATTTACGATTCACACATATCTGTAAAGTCTCATCAGACGATATTGTTTCCATTGAATACAAGGAAGACTATGTGGGATCCAAATGGACTAAAATTCCCAACAGTCGTTACGAAGGCAGCAGCCAGACCTACCGTAAACAACGTACCTTTCACGATGAAAGTTATGTAGAATGGGTAGGCAATGATTTATTGGCTGAACCCGATAATTCCTGGTGGAAAACCGAAGGTTTTGATATCAGCCAGGATGTATCTTTTGCCAAAGTGCAATTCAGGTTTAAAATTGTTAAAGGAAACACTTTGGGTACTCAATTTGCCTGGGGTTGGTTGATTGATAATTTTGAATTGTTTGCTTCGGTCAATGAAATCAAACCTCCTGTAGTAGAACTTATGGAACCCTATGTAAATGGTACGGTATATGGCACCGGCCCTTTTCAAATTACAGCCAAAGCCGCTAAAAGAACCCTACTTCCCTTGCAAAAACCAATATTGCGGATGACATTCAAAGATATGAATGGTGTTGTTACCCATGACTCCGTTTATATGTCATCCATAGAAGGTGATTCTATTTGGATAGGTACCATCCCTCAAAAATCCATTGGAACAAGAGTAAACTATTCGGTGTATGCTTATGATACAGCAGGAAATTATGGAACCGCCTATTCTGCCTATTTAATCGGCAGGAAATGGGGTTTTGACAGCAATTCCGTTGCCATTATAGCCATAGACACTCCCAAACGGGGTGCCATAGCCGGTGTGTCATCTCCTGTTGTAGTTAATATTGAAAACCGTGGACTGAAAACCTTAACTTCAGCATCTATTCATTGGACAATTAATGGAGTTCAACAACTATCCTATAATTGGTCCGGTTCTTTGGTGGAAGGTTTTTCCACGAATGTAACCATCGGTAATTATGTCCCGCGTTTGGCACAATACGATACCATCACTGTATGGATATCTAATCCCAACGGTGTACCTAATACTACTACCGATTCTATCATGACTAAAGTAGCCTATGGTTGCACACAAATTTTGGGAGGCGATTATATTGTAGGACCTACCGGACAATTTCCTACCATCAACGATGCTTTGGAAATATTGAATCTCTGCGGTACTTCCGGCAATGTAAACCTTAAACTACAAAACGGAACCTATGTACAAGGTGTTCAATTGTTCGATTTG
>Ga0265294_10003023_pt1 | contig 21824 bp, 20 predicted proteins | sample MunlanPumphouse3_FD_192504 | JGI IMG/M metagenome (GOLD analysis project Ga0265294, IMG submission 192504) | Groundwater microbial communities from a municipal landfill in Southern Ontario, Canada - Pumphouse #3 | ecosystem: Environmental > Aquatic > Deep subsurface > Groundwater | place... | reverse complement strand
CGCTTACCGAAAGAATGGATACGCCTTTAGTGCTCGCTGCTGGTTAATATTGTAATAATTACATCATTATGGCTCAATACGTTTCATGCCAACAGCAAAACCGACGTCGGAGTTGCCGAAAACGGCCGATTTCACGCACTGTAAACCTTTAACGTTTGAAGAACGTTCGCCACCCAAGGTTTCGAAACAGCCCTGCACCGGGAAATTCCGTGATGATCTTCAGACCCCTCAGAAATTAGAACAATTTCAGTTGAGATATACACAAAGTCTGTGGAAGTTTCTCGCCCCCTTCTCCTTCCGGAGGTACCTAAGATCATCTATTGACTTTTATCTGCCTATTTCCCACTTCGTTAGATTATTTGTAATGCAAAGTCCATATACCTCAGGTATACAAATTATTTACTGATCATCAAAGACAGAGAGGTGAGCAATATATCTAAAAAAGCTTTAATAACCGGCATCACCGGTCAGGACGGCTCGTACCTTGCCGAGTTCCTCCTCCATAAAAACTACGAAGTGCACGGGATTATCCGGCGGGCATCAACATTCAATACTTCCCGGATCGATCATATCTACACCGATCCGCACGATGCAGGCGCACGGCTTTATCTTCACTATGGCGACCTCGCCGACGACGAGCAGATCTCCCACCTCATTTACAATATAAAACCCGACGAAGTCTACCACCTCGGGGCCCAGAGCCATGTGCGGGTCAGCTTCGATACCCCTGAATACACCGGGAACGTCACCGGTCTCGGGACAACCCGGCTTCTTGAGATGATCAGGAGGAGCGGGAACGGGACGAAGTTCTATCAGGCTTCGAGCAGCGAGATGTTCGGAGCGACGCCGCCACCGCAGAGCGAGACAACCCCCTTCTGGCCGCGAAGCCCATACGCCTGCGCCAAACTATACGCTTACTGGATGACGAGGAATTACCGTGACGGCTACGGAATGTTCGCCACGAACGGGATCCTCTTCAACCATGAGTCTCCCCGCCGTGGGGAGACCTTCGTGACGAGGAAGATCACGCGGGGAATCGCCCGGATTCTTGCCGGCAAAGAGCAGTACCTCTACATGGGGAACCTCGATGCCCGGCGGGACTGGGGGTTTGCCCCGGAGTATGTCGAGTGCATGTGGAGGATCTTACAGCAGGAAGAACCTGAGGACTTCGTCATCGGGACCGGCGAGAGCCATTCGGTCCGGGAGTTCCTTGAGACCGCCTTCTCCTATGCCGGCCTCGGCTGGGAGGAGCACGTCAGGATCGATCCCCGGTACTTCCGGCCGACCGAGGTCGAAGACCTCATCGCCAATGCCGGGAAGGCCCAGAAGAAACTCGGCTGGAAGCCCTGCGTGACGTTTGCCGACTTAACTAAGATCATGGTCGACGCAGACCTGAGAGAGGCAGGGCTTGAGCCTATCGGTGAGGGGGATGAACTCCTCGCCCGGAAGTATCCGGATCGGTGGTGGACAAAGGATTGAAGCGGCCGAAGGTCTGTTTCTACACGAGCGACTTCGGTTACGGCCACGCGGCGCGAGATATTGCTCTCATCCGGGAACTGCAGGAGAGCCTGAACGCTGAAGTGGTCGTCAGGGCCGGTTCTCCCGCTGCGTTCATGTCCCGGTCGCTTCCCGGCGTCGAGGTCCTGCAGGGCCCAAATGACCCGGGGGTGGTGATGGAGGGTGCCGCCGTGGATACGGAGAGAACGTTTGCGGCGGTAGAGCAGTGGCTCGCTTCCTGGGATGACTACATCGCTAGCGAGAAGACCTTCCTCCGTGGCCACCGGATCGACCTCGTCCTCTCGGATATCGTCCCGCAGCCTTTCCTTGCCACGGAAGAACTCGGTATCCCGTCGCTCGGTGTCTCGAACTTCACCTGGCACCTCATCTACACCCGCCTCAGCGGGAAGACCAGGTTGACCGACCGGATCGCCGAGGCCTATCATGCCGCTGACGGCGCTCTCCTGCTCCCACTCCACGAACCGATGGATCTCTTCCGCAACCGACAGGAGGTGGGGCTTGTAACCCGGGCGGTGACCCGGTCCCGGGCGGAACTTCCGGGGCTCCCCTCCGAACGACCGCTCGTCTACCTCGGCGGCGGGCAGTCGCTTGACCCCATCGTTTTCCGGGGCATCAGGACCGCACTCAATGGGTGCACCCTCCTCGTCCCGTCGTGGACCGATCTCCCGGGCGCGATCAGAATCCCGCCCGGCGAGACCGAGACACAGGATTGGATCGCCGCCTGCGATCTGGTGGTCTCAAAGCCCGGCTACAGCACCATCTCGGAGGCGGTCCAGGCTGGTGTCCCGATGACGCTCTTCCGCAGGGAAGGGTTTGCCGAGGATGATTATCTCATCGGAGGCGTTGAGGATACAGGGATCGGGAGAGAAGTCCCGGTGTCGGCGATCGTTGACGGTTCGTGGGCGAATAACCTGGAATCCCTGATGGGGCTCCGAGAGAACTTCGGAAAAATCGATGATCTCTTCAAGAGAGACGGCACAAAAGAATGTAGCAGCATAATCGGTGAGATCCTATGAGATTTGGGGACAGAATGGAGGTCCTCGTCACGGGTGGGGCGGGGTTCCTCGGCTCATCCCTCGTGAGGACACTTGAGAGGCATGGGCTTGCAAGGGAGAATATCCGGGCGCCGCGGAGCCGCGATCTTGACCTGCGGCGGTGGGAGGGCTGTGTCGCTGCGGTCGAGGGCGTCGACCTCGTCATCCACCTCGCAGCGAAGGTCGGGGGGATCGGCTACAACATGGCAAATCCGGGCTCCCTCTTCTACGACAACGCCATCATGGGGGTCCAGCTGATGGAAGCCGCCCGGCAGGCCGGTGTGGCGAAGTTCGTCGCCGTCGGAACGATCTGTGCCTACCCAAAGTTCACGCCGGTTCCGTTCCGGGAAGAAGACCTCTGGGAGGGATATCCCGAGGAGACCAACGCGCCCTACGGCCTCGCAAAGAAGATGCTCCTCGTCCAGGCCCAGGCCTACCGGCAGCAGTACGGCTTTGACGCCATCTACCTCCTCCCGGTGAACCTCTACGGCCCGGGGGACAACTTCGACCCCGCAAGTTCACACGTCATCCCGGCCCTCATCAAGAAGTTCGTCGAGGCGGTGGAGGGCGGTGCAGAGAGCGTCGAGGTCTGGGGGACCGGAGCGGCGTCGCGGGAGTTCCTTTATGTCGACGACGCCGCAAAGGGGATCGCGCTTGCTGCCGAGCGCTATGACAAGCCCGACCCGGTGAACCTCGGGGCCGGGTTCGAGATCACCATCCGCGATCTTGCAACCCTCATTGCCGACCTCACCGGGTTTACGGGCGAGATCGTCTGGGACACCACCAAGCCCGATGGCCAGCCCCGGCGGTGTCTGGATGTGTCCCGTGCGGAGCGGGAGTTCGGGTTCCGGGCGAAGACGGGCTTTGAGGACGGGCTGAGGGCGACGATCGGGTGGTATAGGGAACACAGGACATAATTTGTGAACAGTGATGCAGCATTCCGCAGAACAGAGTGCGAGCCCGAACTGTAGTGAATCTCACCATGACCGAGCAAGCATCAGACTTCGAATGGGTTATCCCCCCAAAGCGCAGCCTTCCCGACCTGAACAGGAGAGAACTGAGGGAATACCGCGAGCACCTCTATTTTCTAACCTGAAACTTCTCGCTAGAATTTGCGAATGCCCATTTTCTTGACCGAGCAACGAAATGATCCGTTCAGTCGCACAGATAACGGTGAACTTCGCGCAGCCTCTTCTCCACCTCTCCCCTGTTATACCTCTCAAGAACCGCCTTCCGCCCGTCCTCCCCATCCTCCGCGCCCACATCCAGGTGCTGGTAGGTAACCGCATCCGGAACCGTCGGATCGATCAGTAACCTCCAACCGTTTACTTAAACAATGAGAATGTGGGTATACCTTTCTCGATCCGATGATCTCTCACGGTCTCGTTAGTGGTATTCGATCGCTGGCCTATGATGCAATCACTCTTGTTTTTTCGGCGTTATCACTGCTTGTGCCGAAGGACGAACATAAGATCCTGTTCTTCTCGGTACCCGACCTCTCCGATAATGCAAAGTATGTCTACGACAGAATGCTCGAATCAGGCTTCGATAAAACGTATCAACTTATCTGGTGCGTCTACGCGCCGGTTCATGCAAACTACGCCATCCACCGATCGCGTGGGTATATCTACCACGCGCTGACGGCAAAGTACATCGTCAGCACCCACGGCACACCCGCCTGGAAATCCAGAAACCAGGTCAGCATCGAGTTGTGGCACGGCCTCCCGCTAAAGACGATCGGGCACTTTGCCGATACGGACCATCCGAACGCCGTTGCACGACTCTCCGCGGCACACAGGCTGCGGAGGTTTGCGAATTCTGTGGACTATCTCATCACAACCTCGGAACTCGAGCGGCTGGTCTTCTCTTCCGCTTTCTTGATTGATCCCGGTAAGATTCTGGTCGTCGGACAACCCCGGTGCGACGCTCTTTACAGGCCCAGAGATTCCGGGATAGGCGTGTTATGCCGTATCCTTGGCAGGGACGATATTGCTGAAAAGAGGATTCTACTGTACCTTCCCACCTTCCGAGAATACGATATTGGTGCGAGCCGTAAAATCCTCGAAGAGATCCTCGCAAGCGAGAAGTTTCGCCGGTTCTTGAAGGACGAGAACCTATTGTTCATCTGCAAGCCTCATTCTCACGACGAGAATGCGTTTCAAACGTATAACGGAGAGCACATCCACATACTCTTAAACGATGACCTGCAAAAAGCCGCTAATACCATCTACGACTTCCTGAACGCCGTCGATATTCTGGTTACCGACTACTCGTCGGTGTACTTCGACTTCCTTCACCTGAACCGGCCTATCGTCTTTTACGTGCCCGATATTGAGGACTACCGGAAGCAGAGAGGTTTCATTCTCGAACCGTTTCGCGACTGGGCACCCGGGGAGATTTCCACCAATTTCGATGAGCTGATAGGAGCCCTCACGAGTGCCCTCGCCGACCCGGACAGATGGGAACCGGAGAGGATCAGGCTACGAAGGCTGATGTTCGGGTGCGCGGACTGCTTCGCCTGCGAGAGAGTCTGCAGATTGATCAAGCAGCGCTAATGTTATCCGGTAAAAGCCGTCCCGGAATCTTCCGGCGGAAGGAGGGGATCCGCTCACGCTCACTGCGTTTGCGGTTCGACGACCCCCGGCCCTTTGGCCCGTCGTGACTCAAAGGCCTTCGGACTTCAGCAGCCAAATCTTCATATAACCGGACGGTATGTAACCCTCGACAAACCGGATCGGTGTTTCATGTGATCGGGGTAATCCTGGCAGCGGGATGTGGGCGAAGATTGGGCAGAGACATCGATCTCGAGAAGATCGGCCCGAAATGCTTACTCCCTATCGACGGTCGGACACTGCTTGAGCGAACGGTCTCGGATCTGGTATCATTCGATGTGGACACGATCACCATCGTCATCGGATATAAAGCGGACATGATGCAGGAAATGTGTACAACATTGTGGAGAGAATATGGAACTGAATTCAATTTAGTCCGCAATGACGCATACTTCTCGACGAATACGGCTTACTCTCTCCAAATCGGGCTATCCGGCATTCATAATGATGTTATCATTTTCAACGGCGATGTGCTGTACGATCGTGCCATCCTGGACAATTTATTGAAGATAGATCAGACCGCGATCGCGGTCGACGATACAAAGCCGCTCACGGAAGAATCGTTTAAAGTAAAGATAGTAAACAACCGGATCGAAAAGATGGGAAAAACCGTCCCGGTAGAACAAGCAACCGGGGAGTTCATCGGCATCTCGAAGATCACGGACCGGGATATCGGCGAAGCAAAAAGGCTGCTGAATATCCTGGTTTCGGGCAACCCGAATAACTACTACGATTTCATCTACCAGTCCCTGTCAAAGAGCGGGAACCTTGCGTACTCGTTTACGAACGGCTTGAAATGGACAGAAATCGACGATATCCGGGACCTCAGATATGCCGAGAGCATTGCAGGCATAGCCATCGGTGCACGGGGGCGGTTTTGATGATATCGACCGTCGGGGTCATCGGCGCCGGAAGCATGGGTACCGCCGTCGCACAGAGTATCTCCGGGAGAGCCGGCGAAGTAATCATATTTGGAAGGAGGCAGGAGATTGTCGATTCGATTAACCATGACAATCACAATACGATGTATTTCCCGGGCCTGCGCCTGAGACCCAACATCCGTGCAAGAGTGATGAACGACAGACGGGATCTCGCGGACTGCGAGGTCGTAATCATCGCCGTGCCCTCCAGTGAGGTTCGTTCTGTCGTTAACGCTGCCGGAGACGGGCTTGCAGACAGGTACCTCATCACAATGGCCAAAGGGCTGGAGTATCCGTCACTTAAAACGATGAGCGAAATTATTCGCGAAGAAACGGGCAACCCAGACATAGCCTGTTTCTCAGGACCGACCTTTGCCGATGAGATTGCCTACGGCCATATCGCCGGTGCTACGATAGGCGTCGGCGACGACCCGTCGCTGAGAGCAACGATGTCGGATCTCTTCGGAGAGTTCATCCTGGACTTTTCGGATGACATCAGGGCGGTCGAGTTATGCGGCGTGCTGAAGAACGTATACGCCATCGGAACGGGGATGTGGGATTCGGTTTACAGCAACCACAACGAGCACTACACCTTCCTGAACATGTGCTACAAGGAGATGTGCATATTTTTACGGGCTATTTCTCTTGATGAAGGGATATTCACAAAATTCTGCTGCTTTGGGGATTTCAACCTGACCGCTAACGTGGATAAAAGCCGTAACCGGACACTGGGGCTGATGGTCGGAAAAAAGATCGTAAAAACCCCTTACCTGGAGTCAGGCGTCACGTTCGAAGGCTCCAGGTCGGTTAAAGGAATAATTGAGCTGGCCAAGAACCATGATATCGATATACCCATCGCACGATTCGTCTATGACGTTCTGAGCGGGAACAACAACGTACGGATCTCTGTCGACACCCTCGTCAGGAGAACGGCCTGAAACGATCCTGGCAGGCCCTGAAAGAAGGAACCGGTTCAGTATATCATAGAGGAATTTTGAGGGACATATCAAAGCTCTTGAGCGTTATGTTGTTCCAGTTAATCAGGCATACCGTGATGACGAGGCCACTCCCGCCCTCTCCCGGGGAGAACTGCGCGCAGTCAATCCCGTTATATACGACCGCGACGTGGCGGTGATCGCCCAGTTCCAGTATCTCCCGCCTGTTAAACTCCGACACCGCAAGGATATGATCGGCATTTTGGATGATGTAGTCCACCCGATTTGCAAAACGGGCTCATGCAACCCCAAAGCAGGCGTATCCATATGGGGTGATGCTGTTCGTGGGGTAAACCGGGTATCCCACAGGCGAGAGATAGAAGCACCAGGCGGGGCCGGAATTATCCTGTTCAGCGGCCACGGAACCGATTGTCCCTTCCCGTCTCCTCAACCAGCCTGTATACCTCGAGCAGCCTCATCTCCATCTCCCCCCAGTTATACCGCTCAAGAACCGCCGTCCGTCCATTCTCCCCCATCCTCCGTGCCTCGTCCGGGTGCTCAAGCAGGTAGGCGATCGCCTCCGCGATCGCATCCGGGCTTGTCGGGTCGACCAGCACCCCGCACTCTGTCTCGCTGACAACTTTGCAGATTTCTGGAAAGTCGCTCGCAACGACAGGAAGACCGCAGAGCATGTAGTCGAAGAGCTTGTTCGGGAGGCCGATGTATGCGTTGTAGTAGTCAGGCTGGAAGACGAGGAGGCCGATGCTGCCTTCGCGCAGGGTCTCGTACATCTCCCGGTAAGGAAGGTAGCCAGTCATCGTGATCACCGGTCTCGGGTCCGTCTTCACAGCGATCGCACCGATATCTTCGCGGATGTTCCCGACGAGCGTCAGGGAGACATCGGGAAATGTTGCCGCCACCTTCGACATTGCCTGGATGCACTCCCTGATGCCATGAAACAACTGCATATTTCCGGCCATGTAGATCACGTTGCGGCTGCGCCCTGCCTGCGGAGCCGGGGGCACCGAGCCGGCGATCGAATAGTTGGATACGATCACAGGAAGTGTCCCGTTCCGACCGAACCGCTCCGCAACGCTCTCGCTGACCGCAATCTTTGCATCGGCGAATCGTGCAAGCAGGACCTCTCCCCAGGAAAGCAGGGGCTCAAGGATCCTCGTGAGGACCGTCGCGTTCGGGAGGCCGAGATCGAACGGGATCTCGCTCGGCCAATGCTCGTGAATGTCGTAAACGACCCGTCGCCCCTTGAGAAACTTTGTAAGGACGCCGATGAGAAGGGCATCGGGCTCATGGCAGTGGATGACGTCGCACTTATGGTTCAGGCACACCCGAAACGCCCGCCAGAGCGTCAGGGAGTGGAGGAGGTTTGAAGAGGGTTTTCGGACGGCGACAATCTGCACGCCTCCGTCCTCCTGGATGCTCCCGTTCTCCGAAAAGGCGATGATAGTGACGTCATGCTCCTTTGCAAGGCTCTTCGCCTCTTTCTCGAATATCCGCCCGTCGTGGGGCAGGTGAGTCGTGGTGAGCATGCAGATACGCATAGTCGGGTCTCAGACCTCCCTTCCCAGAGCCTTCCCCCCAGGTTACATCTTCGGGCACGAACAGGAGGATTGAATGGACCCAACTGTACCGGAGAGACACTTATACTTTATTGCGGAGAGAGCCCTCCGCGAAGAGGGCAGGAAGGCGGGAAAGGTGGATCCAGAGCAGCCTGCAGGAGAATGGCGAACCGGTCAAGACTGCAACGTCGCAATTATCCGACGAATCTTCTGTCTCCTCTGCTCACGAGAGAACAGTTCGCAAATCCTCTTTCGGGCGACCGGCCCCGCATCGGAGAGGAGGGCCTGCGATATGGCATCGACCGTCGCCTGCGTATCAGCATACGGAACCACAAAACCGGTATCGTCTGCAACCTCCGGGAGGGCGCCCCGGTCCGTCACCACGGGGACACACTCGCAGGACATCGCCTCGGCAAGCGCGACCCCGAACGACTCACGGTAGGAGAGCTGACAGTAGACTTTTGCCCGGCGGTACCAGCCGATGAGTTCAGCCTGCTCGACAGCCCCGACAAACTCAACGTTGGCGGGAGCATCTCGTTTCAGGATCTCAAGCGCACCGTCGAGGGCATCACCAATGAGGACAAACCGCGCTTCCGGGAGCTGCCGGGCTGCATCGATGAAGGTGTCAAGCCCCTTAACCCTGATATTTGCCGTGCTGACGAGGCACACGGTGAGGACGATATCCTCTTTGGGGCCTCCGGGAGAGAAGTACGACGTGTCGATACCGTTGTAGACCGTCTCGATCCGGCGGGGTTGTGCGACCGCGAGGATCTCCCTCCTGCTGAACGCCGAGACCGCGAGGATGCAGTCGGCGTTCTCTATGATATACCGGACTTTACCTGCCATGACCGGGTCCAGGAGCGCGCCATACCCGATCTCCGGCTCATGTGCCACTTCATAACCGCCCACGACGACAAGGGACTTCTTTCGAAGCAGTCGCGCCGCCGTAACCGCGAGATATGAGTGGTTATGGGCAAACCACGAAAAGACTATATCCGTCCTGAGAACCCCGGAGAGGATCGAGAGCACCAGGGAGAGCCTCTGCCCGAAACTCCCGGTCGGGCCGCCCCCGGTGGTGACCTCCCGGACAGGGTAACTCGCCTCGAGCATGCGCAGGTCCCCTTCTGCGAAAGAGGAGAGGCTGCTCGTCAGAAACAGGATCGTGGGCCTTTCCATGCCGCGAACCTTCACCCGGGTGGAGCACCCTGAAGCCCAGTGAGAATCTCCCTGATCCTGACACTGGCATCCCCACTGCCGAACAGGCCCTCCTGCCGTGATGCGGGTGAAAACGAGTGAATTGCGTCTGCAATCTTCTCCCGCTCGGCCCCGACAAGCACGTTCCACCCGGCCTCGACCGTCTCGACCCACTCGGTGTTCTCCCGGAGGGTGATGCAGGGGACGCCGAGCATGTACGCCTCCTTCTGGACGCCGCCGGAGTCAGTGAGGATCTTTTCCGCATGCGCCATCAGGCGGATCATGTCGAGGTAGCCGAGCGGCTCGACGGCCCGGATGGTGTTTTCCGGCATCTCCGCGAGAAGACCGTGTTCACCGAGACACTTCCTCGTCCGGGGATGAACCGGGAAGACGACCGGGTTTCCGGCCTCCCCGAGGGCACCGAGGATGGCGACCATGTTCTCCTGGCTATCGGTGTTCGACGGCCGGTGGACAGTGACGACGAGGTAGCCTCCCGGTTCAAGCCCGACGTCCTCAAGGATCCGGGAGCGCTCCTCTGCGATCGCGCGGTTATAGTTCATCGCGTCGCACATCACGTCTCCGACGAGGAAGACGCCCTCCGTGACCCCTTCGGCCGCGAGGTTCCTGACAGCCGTCTCCGTCGGGCAGAAGAGGAGGTCCGATGCGTGGTCGGTGAGCACCCGGTTCACCTCCTCGGGCATCCGCCGGTCGAAACTCCGGAGCCCCGCCTCGATGTGAGCGACCGGGATGTGGAGTTTTGCCGCCGCAAGTGCGCCCGCGAGGGTGGAGTTCGTGTCGCCGTAGACCAGAACGATGTCGGGCTCCTCCTTCTCAAGGACATCCTCGATCGCACCGAGCATCGCGCCGGTCTGGTGGCCGTGGGTCCCGGAGCCGATGCCGAGGTTGTAGTCGGGCTTCGGGATGCGGAGTTCCTCGAAGAAGACCTCCGACATACCGTGGTCGTAGTGCTGCCCGGTGTGGACAAGGACCTCCTCGTGCTCTTTTCTGAGCTCACGCGAGACAGGAGCGCACTTAATGAACTGCGGCCGGGCGCCGACGATCGACACGATCTTCATGGTTACTGCCGGATCGGGTGGCTGTTCTTATCACCGCGGCCGATGCCCTTATAGATGAACCCCACCCGGATGAACGCGTCCGGATCGACGACGTTCCTGCCGTCGACGATCACCGGGCGCTCTTTCCCCGACAACTCCTTCACCCGCGCCGGATCGAGAGAGACATAATGGTGGTGGCCGGTGAAGATGGTGACGACGTCCGCTCCAGCAAGGGTCGCGTTCAGGTCGTGGAAAATCTCTATCCCCGGGTATCCGTCCACAAACGGATCGTGAATCCTGACCTCCGCCCCCATCTCCTCCATCGCAGCGAGATAGGGCTCCGCCGGCGTATTCCGGGTATCATCCGAGTTCTGAATGAACGCCCACCCGAGGAGCGCGACCGTCGCGCCTTCGGGAGACATCCCCGCCCGTTTGAGCCCCTCGATGGTCAGGTGAACCATGTGCCGCGGCATGAACTCGTTGATCTTCCGTGCGACCCCAAAGATCGACTCCGCCCCGTGCGGGTACCAGAGGTCGCCATTCCCGAGGACCTGTGCACCCCGCTCGAGGTGCCAGGAGTCCTTCGTGAGGCAGTGGCCACCGACTCCGGCGCCCGGCCAGAGAATTGCCCGGGTGATCCCGTCGCCCTTGAGCGAGTCGATCCCCGCCCGGACATCATAGACGTTGACACCCATCGCCTCGCAGTGGAGGGCGAGCTGGTTTGCGGCGGCGATCTGGAGGTCCCGGAAGGCGTTCTCGGCGGTCTTCGTCACCTCGGCAGCGGTCGCGGTCATCGGGATGATCTTTCCCATCGTGAGGACGGGCGAGTAGAGTTCCACCGCACGTGCCGTGCTCACATCGTCGATCCCGCCGACGATCCGGTCGTGCTCCTGGATGTTTTTGAGCAGCCGCCCGACCATCACCCGCTCGGGGGCGTGCGCGAGGCAAAACTCCTCGCCGGCGACGAGCCCCGATTCCTCTTCGAGGATCTCCCGGGCCATTCCAGTGGTCGTGCCGGGGGTGACCGTCGACTCCAGCACCACGAGCGTCCCCTCCGAGAGGTGTCCCCCCGCCGCGCGGAGCCCCTCGATCAGAGCCGAGAAGTCGGGGATCAGGTCCTTTTGGTCTTTAAACGGTGTCTGGATGGCAAGGGTCACCGCATCGCACTCTGCGATCTGTGAAAAATCCGAGGTGCACCGGAACTTCCCCGCGCCGACGACCCTGCCGAGGAGGTCATCGAGACCCGGCTCCTCACCCTTGAGCGGGGACTCCCCCCGGTTGAGCATGGCGACCTTGTAGCCGGAGGACGGAGAGTCCCGCTGGAATCCCCGGACCGACTCGAACCCGGGAGCGTTCGCAAAGAGCACCGCGGCGGGGATGCCGACGTAGCCCATCCCGATCACACCTATATTCTTGATCGGGCCTTTGTCGTTGATAATCGGTTGTAATCTGCGGCTCATGCCAACACCATCAGAGGTGAGAAACACCGCGCGACATCCTCGCAGATCTCCATGTTCAGCAGCGCCTGTGCGGGGCTGACCGGGAACTCCCTTCCTCTGGCCGCACAGTCGAGGAATGTCGAGAGTTCGAGCTTGAGCGGCTCCTGCTTGTTCACGAGCACCTTCTCGATGATGTTCTCCTGCACGTACCGCTCGTCCTCGACCGCATACTGCCCGGGTTTCCGGTGGATATAGATCTCCTGGGCCATGAAGTCCCCCTCGATGGTGAACTCCTCTTCCTCTATGTAGATCATCCGGATCTTCTTTGAAGATTTCCTGCTTGCCGAGAGGTAGACCGGAGTTCCCTCAAACGAGAAGAGTGCGCTGCAGACATCCTCGTTCCCGCTGCCGGTAAGTTGATAGGGGCCAGCAGGGAGAAGGACGTTTCGCACAATGTCCACATCGTGGATCATCAGGTCCTCGACGACCGAAGAGCCGCTCACCCGGGAAGAGGCCGGGTTGTGCCGCTTCATCTCGATGTAGAGGGGGTTTCGGATGATCTTCTTAATCTCGGGGACGATCGGGTTGAACCGCTCGATATGCCCGACGCCGGCGACGAGGCCGTCGGGGATCTTCCCGATAAGCCTCCTGCTCTCTTCTGCCGTCGCGCAGATGGGCTTCTCGATGAGCAGCGGCACCCCGGCATCGAGGACCGTCTCCGCAACCCCGAAGTGATAGGGCGTCGGGACGCAGACACTCACCGCGTCCACGCTTCCGAGCAGGCTCTCAACAGTCGGGGAGGCCGTCGCCCCGAAGGTTGCGGCAAGGCCGTGGGTCGCTTTCTGGTTGAGGTCATATAAATGGAGTGAGTCCACCATCTTTAATTCCGAGTACACGCGGGCATGGTTTCTACCCATCATCCCAACACCGATTACTCCCACATCCAAAATCTCACCGCCGGCAATTGTATAGGCGACCTCTTGTGAGCGCAGATCATGATATATGTTGGCACCGCCTCACTCTGCCGGATCATGGCCGCCTCCCCTGCTTCGGTTCAAAACCAATAAGGTTTTTCACGGCGAAACCACTGCTTGTGTTCCGCCCCTCCGGGTATCTTGCCCGTGTCATGCGCATCGACCCCGTCCAGCGCCAGAGTGTCATCAGCCTCGCCTCAACGCTGGGCCTCACCGCAATCGGGTTTCTCTCCACGATGTTCTTCACGCACACCGTTGGCCTATCGATAATGGGCGCATACTACCTCTTCGTTGCTTACTTCAGCGTCTTCAACCTGATCGGGGACGGTGGGTTCGGGGGCGCCGCCGTAAAGCGGATCAGCGAGGGCGAGGACCAGAACGCGTTCTTTACCGCGTTCGTCTTTCTCCGGGTGATGCTGCTGTCCGTCTCAGTCAGCTTCCTCTTCATTGCGCAGCCGTATCTCACCGACCTCACATCATCGGGAGTCTTCCCCTGGCTGGTCATCGCGCTGGTCGTCAGCGTCTTCACGAACATCGCCTCAAACAGTGTCTACGGCACCGGGAAAGTCGGCGTCAACCAGATCGGCGGCCTGATCGATACGCTGATCAGGATAGTAGTCCAGGTCGCTGCGGTCGTCCTCGGCTACGGCGTCGCGGGGCTCGCCGGTGGGTTCGTCGCCGGGCTCCTTGCATCAGGACTCTTTAACTTCCGTTTCCTCGAACTCTCCCCGGCACGATTTCGCCGATCGCACATCCAGAGCCTCTTTGCTTTCTCGTTCTGGACGTTTCTCGGCGCAGGCGGTTACCTCGTCTTCGCGTACGCCGACACCATCCTGATCGGCCACTTCCTGACCGAGGCCGACGTCGGCATCTATCGTGTGGCGCTCCAACTCACCTCTATTGCGACGTTCATCACCATAGCGCTCCGCACCACGCTCTACCCAAAGGTCAGTTATTGGGGGAAGCAGCATGACCTCTCTTCAGTGGAGAACGCGCTCGCCCGCGCCTTCACCTACTCGCTCCTGCTCGCGGTCCCGGTCGTTGCCGGGGGCTGGCTCCTCGGCGAACGGCTCCTTTACTTCTTCTACACAGCGTCAGCCACCGCCGGGGCGGCAGCTCTCTCGATACTCCTGCTCGTCCAGGTAGCTCACGTCTTCATGTTCCTTCAGACAATGTGCTTGAACGCCCTCGACCGGCCGAAAGACTCATTTAAGGTAACAGCAATCGCGGTTGCGGCGAACATCGGCTTGAACGTCCTCCTCATCCCGGCGTTCGGTATCGTCGGGGCGTCGGCAGCCACGCTCGTGACCATGGTGCTGAACGCGGCGCTCGCCAACCGCGCTCTTTCCCGGAGCATCCGCGTGCGGATAGAGCCCGGGGCCGTGGGGCACATCGTCCTCGCCGCGGTCGTGATGGGCGCCGTCGTTATGGCCTACTCGTTCGTCATCCCGCTCACGAACGTCTTTGTCGTCCTCGGAGCGGTCGCGCTCGGTGGGCTGGTCTATATCCTGGTTCTTCTCAAGATCGACCGGGGCATCCACGACGAACTGAAGGAACTGACCGTGAACCTTGGCGTTCCCTGGCCCGACGCGCTCTGATCCCGACAAAACACTCACCTGTTTGCCGGGCAGAGGTATCCATTCCCCTGAACGCCGGGGATGCCCTGCCCATCCGGTTAAAATAGCAGGTGCGGCAATGTTTGGCTACACTCGAGGAAAATGATGGAGAAAGAAATTCGAGAACTGCAGCCGGGAGAGTTTCCGCTTGCAGAGACGGTCTGGACGCACTACCGCGGCCAGAAGGCCGACCCGGCGCGGGAGAGGATCTTCGGCGTCTTTGTCGACGGTGTCCTTGCGGCGACGGCCCGCTGCACCCTTCATTCGGGCGGTCTCGAGATGGACTGCGTCTTCACCCTGGACGAGTACCGCGGGAGCGGGTATGCAAAGGAGGCCGTGCAGATGCTCCTCGACGAGTGCGGGTCCGAGACGATCTACATCCACTCGACCCTCCCCCTGATCGGGTTCTACGGGAGACTCGGGTTCGAACCCATCCCGGAGTCGAGGCTGCCGGCGAGCATCAAGGAGCGGTTCATCTTCTGCTTCGGAGAGATGGCGGGGTGCAACGTCGCTCCCATGATGCGGAACCCCGGGGATCGGGTACAGTAGCAAAAGAGAGGTTTAATGCTCGATCTTTTTGATGTGCTCGATGGCGTTCTCCGCCAGTCTCTCCCGCCCCTGCAGTTCGGCGACGTCCCGTATCGCCTCGAGCATGTGGACGGAGTCTTCGAGAAAGCTCAGGATGTCGGCGGGGTAGAGGTCGATCCCGTATTCATCGAGGAGGTGGGCGCTGATCTGGCGGTGATCGAGCCCCAGCTCTCGAAACTCGATTATGGTGAGGGTGAACTTCCTCTCCGGGCACCCGCAGAAGGGTGCGTTCTTGCATTTGCAGTCCATGAAGTCGCGGAAAAAGGCCAGGAGCTGCTCATGCGTTCGGCGATCGAGGTTCTCGAAGTTGATTGCCTTCCCGAGCGACTCCAGAAACGCACCTGAGAAGACATGGTCGGGGAGACGGAACCCTGCTGCCCGCTCAAGTTTCCGTGCCGCCCGGAACCGGGCCTTATTCGCAATCACGATGACTCGCCGGGCTCCTCGTCGAACTTCGCGAGCGACTTCATGGCGTTGCTCATGGTCTCGATCTCGATGAGCCACTCATCGAAGAGGGTCGGGTTCTCCACGTTGTCCTTGATGTACTTCGCGCAGCAGGTGGCGCCGTCGACCACGGCGGCCCCGATATTCGCCGCAACCTCGAGCGCCTCTTCCAGGTTCTCCTCGTCGATGCCCCGGCCCTTCTTCACGAGCGTCTTGATATCCTTATCGAACCCGCCCTCGAGGTACTTCCGGCAGGCGGTGAAGAGCACCAGCAGTGAGAGCTGGAGCGACCCGATGATTTCCCCGAGTTCGCCCTCGGGAAGCCCGGTCATGACGATAATCTCCACGTCGTCGAGTTTCTGGATGGCCTCCTCCTTGGTGAACCGGCCGTTCTGGTAGAGGCGGATGATCTTTAAGACCGAGAGGGTGATATCTTCGGTGAAGCTGAAGAGCATCTGTTCGCCTTCCGAGACCTCTTCACCTTCGGCGGGCTCGAAACTTGCTTCATCCAGCGTCTTGATCCAGTTGTCCCAGCGCTCCTGATTATAAAAAATATAGAAGAGTTTCATGGGTTCTGCCTGTTTGGCTTTCGCTTTCTTCGCCATATCAGTACACATTCGGAGTGCCTCTGTTAAAAATCATTTGCTCTTCGTGCAGAAATCGGGAATTGGCGCGATTCGCGAACATTCATCTAGGACAAGCGAGCATATGAAGAGCAGATGGTGAGAGTTCGCGGGCTTGATGCACTCCTGAAATCGTACGAACCGATTGCGGTCGCGCTTTCCGGGGGAACGGACAGTTCGGTCCTGCTGGCCCTCGCACGGCGGCATGGGATCCGGGCGATTGGCATCAGCGTCGATACCGGTCTTACACCGCCGGGGGAGCTCGCGGCAGCACGGGAACTCTCGGAGCGTCTGGGCGTTCAACAGATCGTGATTTCGCTCGATATGCTCGAACTCCCCGCTGTCCGGGAGAACCGGCCGGACCGGTGCTACGCCTGCAAGCGGGCGATGATGGAGGCGGTTGTGGCGGAGGCACGGCGGCGGGGATGCCGGACGGCGGTCGACGGGACCCACGCCGACGACCGGGCGGATACCCGGCCCGGGATGCAGGCGCTCTCCGAACTCGGGGTCAGGAGCCCGTTCGCCGAGTGCGGTATGGGGAAGGCGGATATCGAGGCCCTCGCGAGGGAACTCGGGGTGCCCGTCCGTCCGCCGTCGGCATGCCTCGCAACCCGCATCCCCGCCGGCGAACCGGTCACCCGGGAGTGCCTTGCGCTCGTCGCAGCGGCGGAAGATCTTCTCGCGCAGGAGGTCCCGGGGACGATACGGGTCCGGTGCACCGGCGGCAACCGGGCCTCGATCGAGGCTGACCCAGCACACCGCCGGAGGCTTGAGGAACTGCTCGGTGCGGTGAAGGAACTCGGGTTTGAGGATGTGACGATCGCCGCCGGGGGCTACCGGGAAGGAGGTGCTGATTCGTGGAAGCGGTGATGGTCAGGTACGGCGAGATCTTCCTCAAGAGCGAGAAGGTAAAGCGGCGGTACATATCGATCATGACCGAAAACATCAGCCTTGCGCTGGAGGCTGAGGGACTTACCCCCCGTATCGAGACTCACCGGGGACGGATCATGATCTACGGTGACGAGCCCCGGCGGATCGCCGCGGCGGCCGCGAGGGTGTTCGGGGTGGTGAGCACCAGCGTCTGCACGGTGACCACGGCAGACATCGAGGGGCTCGCGGCTACGGCAGTCGAGCACGCAGAGAGGCATCTTGGGCCCGGGATGTCGTTTGCGGTCAGGGCGCGGCGTTCGGGTGTCGAGGGGTTCAGCAGCCAGGAACTCGCGGCGGCGGTCGGTTCGGCCGTCCTCGACCGGATACCGGAGGCGAGGGTCGACCTGACGGCGCCCGACTACGAGATATTCGTGGAAGCCCGGGAGTACGGCGGCCTCGTCTACGACGAGAGGATCGCGGGGCCGGGCGGGCTCCCTTACGGGACGCAGGGCGAGGTGATGGCCCTGCTCTCGGAAGGAATAGACTCGCCGGTTGCGTCGTGGCTGATGATGCGCCGGGGATGCCTGATGGTGCACGTCAACATGCACGGCGGGCGGTTCGGGGGTGCCGATGCGGAGAAGAACGTTCTCGCGAACCACGCCCGGCTCTCCCGCTGGGTGCCGGGGCACCCTCTCGACCTCCAGGTCGTGGACATGGAGCCGTTTTTTGCGGCGATAACGGCACTGAAAGAGCCGCGCTACCGGTGTGTCCTCTGCAAGCGGTTTATGCTCCGGGTGGCGAGTATCCTTGCACGAGAGCGCGGAGCCGCCGCTCTGGTCAGCGGCGACAACCTGGGGCAGGTGGCGTCCCAGACGCTCGCGAACATGTCGGTGATTGCTCCTGCGGCGATCGTTCCGGTGCTCCGGCCGCTGATCGGGTTCGACAAGGAGGAGGTCGTCGACCGCGCCCGCGCCATCGGGACGTTCGAGGCCCACCCGGGAGACGTCGGGTGCACGGTCGCCCCCCGCTACCCCTCGACGGCGGCGCCTGCCGAGACGATCATGAAACTCGAAGAGGAGATCGATGCGGAGGGTCTCGCGGAGCGGGCGGTGGGGACGGTCCGGCGGTATCGGGCGAGGAACGGGGTGGTTGAGGAGATTGGGTGAGGAATTAGATGCAACTCCAGCTGATGGTACTTGCATTCCGAATCGTATAGACCCCATTCGCAAAACTTTGTGGCCCCTTGAGTCTCTGCAACCCTACACCGGCAGGTGCTTGAACCCCTGTCCCTTACCTGTCGCACTTTAAACCCTAGAGGGTTCTCGTATGTCCCGTGTTCGCGTGTATTTATGCACGGATTTCGAGGGGGTATCGCCACGCGGGGTGGGGCTGACGGGGAGGGGGGCATGCCCCCCTCCCCTGTCTCCACCACATAAGAGAATACCCGTAACCCCCACCCCTCCCGGCCTCCGGCCTCCTCCCCCGCCCCTTGGGGCGGGGGCAGTGCATGGCGATAAGCGACTGGCCGAAGGGCAGGAGATCGAGCACCGGAGGTGCGTAGACCACCACGGTCCACTGTACCGGGCTTTGCCCTGTTTTTGCCTATGATGGGTGTACGCGAGCGAATGGTGCGTGCGAACTCCCCCGGAGAGTTCAGGTGCACGATAGATCGGATAACGCCCCGGCCCGCATGCACCCGCTCAAAAAAAGAATTCCGAGGATATCCCTCAGACCATATTCAACCCGTTCTCCCGCGCAATCTCGACAAACGACTCCCCGACGTGCCGGATCTGCTTCTCCGTCAGCCCGAAAGTATTGTATTTCCAGACCCTGGTGGAGCCGGGGATGACGCCGGTGATGCCCCGCTTCTTTAAGTCGCTCGAGAGGAAGTAGCCGCGCTTCTTGTGCTGCTCTGCCACCGTATCGAAGGACTCGCGGGTGTCGATCCGGGTCAGGGTGTGCTGTCGGGGGTAGTCGGAGAGGACCTTCGTCCCCTCGATGGAGAGGAGCGCGTCAACGACCGCCTGCGAATGCGCCACCTCGGTCTCCCAGTGCTGCACCCGCTCTTTGACGCGGGGGAACGAGGCCATCATCCCGACGACAGTGACGCCCATCAGGGTGCAGCCCATCATCTCCACCTCCTTTATCCCGAACGTCCGGCCGGTGACGTCCCCCTTTGCCTGCGTCGTCCGGAATACCCGCTCCGCATGCTCGTTCGTCGTCGCGAGGAGACCGGAGGGCGCCGGGGCCGCCATGCTCTTGTGCCCCGACCCGACCACGAAGTCGGCACCGAGCGCTTTGCCGTCGACGGGCATGATCCCGACCGAGTAGGCCCCGTTGACGAGGACGGGGATGTCGTACTGGTGGGCGACCTTTATGATGGCCGCGACGTCGTGGACGTTCCCGAACTGGTAGTCGACGTGGTCGATGAAGAGCAGGGGCGGTGTCTTCGAAAACTCCCGGATCACCGCCTCGATCTTCTCTGCCGCGGCATCGGGGGTGATGTGGTTCTTCGCATCCTTCGGGATCTCGAGCGGAATCCCGCCCGCTTCCTCGACCGCAACGAACTCGGTGTAGTGGGCAAGCGACGTCACGATGACCGGGTCGCCTTTCTCCACGTATGTGCTCGCGACCGCCTGGAACCCCCGGCGCGCTCCCGGCACCACCCGCACCGTGTCCATGTTCAGCCATGCGGCGAGGTCCGCGTGGAACTGCGCGATGGGGGGATTTTTGATGTAATCGAGCCTGAAGGGGCTCCGGCAGTTGTCGCAGACCGAGTAGCCGTCCGCAAACGATATCACCGCCCTCAGGGCTTCGGCAGTGAGCCGCCCGCCCGCCTGGATGGGATCGATGTTGATGTACATCTCCTCGACGTCGCGGGACTCGATATCGACCGCGCACTTCACCGGATCAACTCCTCTTCGAGGATTGTAACCTGCCGTTTCACCTTCGCAAGAGTGGTTGCGGCGCGCTCCTTCTGACCCTCATCGAGGTCATGCCCGGGAGCAGTCTCCCGGAGCAGGAATCGGATGTCGGAGAGGAGGAAAAGTGCCTGAAAAACTGCATCAACGGCTCTTTTTGACACGAGATCACCATACAAATATCAGTGAGGATATATTAGATTAAGCGTATTATGGGCACCGGCCCAGTGCCGATCACTTTCGCACCACGCAGATCAGGCATTTATACTCATGGGATACGGAGACTAATTGGGCATGAAGATCGTTCACCTGGCAGACACACATCTCGGATTATCGGCTTTTAACCGGGTGGATCCGGAGACCGGGATGAACCTGCGCGAACAGCTCATCTACGACAATTTCCTTGCCGCCATCGACCGGGTCGTTGCCTTACGGCCCGATGCGCTCGTCCACGCGGGCGACCTCTTCCACCAGGTCAAGCCGAAGACCCGCGCCTACACGACGGCGCTTGACGCCCTCTCCCGCCTGCACGATGCGGGGATCCCGGTGCTCGTGGTCGCGGGCAACCACAGCATGGCCAAGACCCGGTACACGGCATCGCCGTTCGAGGTGCTCGAGCGGGGCGGCTACCGCGCCCGCGACCTCTATGTCGCCCACCACAACCGCTACCGGCGGGTCGAACTCGGGGACGCCGTCTTTCACCTGATACCGAATATGCTCGAGGCGGAAGGCTACCGGAGGGCGTTCGAGGGGCTTATATTCGCCGGCGGCACGAACGTGCTCGTCACCCACGGCCTTGCGAGCATCTTAAAGGACAAACGGCTGCACACCGTCGCCGAGCACGAACTGGACGCGACGATCCTCTCCGACCGGTTCGACTACATCGCGCTCGGCCACTTCCACGGCCAGGTCCAGGTCGCCGACAACGCCTGGTACAGCGGATCGCTCGAACACTGCAATTACGGGGAGATCGCGGAGAAGAAGGGCGGCCTCGCCGTGGACCTCGCGTCCGGGGAGGTCGAGCACATCGACCTTCCGCACACGCCGATGTTCAGCCTCGGCCGGATCAACTGCGACGGGCTCTCGGCACGGGAGGTCGTGGACTGCATCCTCGATGCGGCCGATGAACACGAGAAGAAGATCTACCACGCGATCTGCCAGATCACGCTCGACGGGATACGCCGCGATACGCTCCGCGCGCTCGACCAGAAGGCGCTCCAGAATGTCCGGAACCGTGCGCTGGACCTCAAACTGCAGGTGCTGGCCGTCGACGATCCGTCCCGGATCTTCTATCAGGACTCGCTTGTCGGAGTGGACTACGTCGCCGAGTTCGAGCGGTTTGTGGAGAGAGAGCACCTTGCACCCGGCGAGGAGGAGTTCGTGAAGAGGACCGGGACGGCGGTCCTCCGGTCGGTCATCGCACGCCGCAAAGAGGGAGAGCGTGCTGCTGAATAAACTCCGGATGCGGAACTTCAAACGCTTCCGCGACCAGGAGATCGTCTTC
>Ga0265294_10003022_pt1 | contig 21831 bp, 14 predicted proteins | sample MunlanPumphouse3_FD_192504 | JGI IMG/M metagenome (GOLD analysis project Ga0265294, IMG submission 192504) | Groundwater microbial communities from a municipal landfill in Southern Ontario, Canada - Pumphouse #3 | ecosystem: Environmental > Aquatic > Deep subsurface > Groundwater | place... | reverse complement strand
TCATTATAACCGATTGGTAGTCAGCTATAAAGATACAAAATTTCAAGGTCTTTACCAAATAAAATGATACCTATTTTATTGATAATCAAATAATTATATCACCATATAATTTTTGTCATGTACTAAAAATAAACATACAAAAGTACATTTTCTTTCTGTATTTTTGAACAAATTTTTTTAATAGGTGTATGATATTGGTTACAGGTGCTACAGGATTAGTAGGAGGACATTTGCTCTGGCATTTGCTTCAACAAAATGAAAGTGTTGTTGCAATAAGAAGAAAAACAAGTAATTTAAAACTCTTACGGACAATTTTTAGTTTTTATACGGATGTTCCTGAGGTATATCTGAAGAAAATTGAATGGAGAATTGCTGATGTGAACCATATAACCTCCCTCAGAAATGCGATGGGTAATATAATGAGTATATATCATTGTGCTGCAGTAGTTTCTCTGAACAAAGGGGGCGATGCATTAATGGATACAAACACTGCGGGTACGCGTAACATGGTTCAAGTGGCTCTTAAGAGAGCAGTAAAAAAGTTTTGTTTCGTCAGTTCGATTGCTGCTTGCGGCTTCGCTGATAAAGGAGAGATAATCACAGAAGAAACTCCCTGGGAACAATCTGATCACAAATCTTTGTACGCTCTCAGTAAATACAATGCCGAACAGGAAGTTTGGAAGGGGATTCAAAAAGGTCTGAATGCCGTGATTGTAAATCCGGGAGTAATCCTGGGAGTGTCGGGAAATCACTCCGGCAGCTCGCTGATTTTTGAACGATCCAGAAAAGGAATGTTGTTTTATACCTTGGGAGGTTCGGGCTATGTTGATGTTCAGGATGTTGTAAAAGTAATGATGTTGCTCATGGAAAGTAATATCACCGCTGAAAGATTTATCCTGGTAAGTGAAAACAATTCTAATAAAGAAATTCTGACCATGATGGCGGCAGGGTTTAACAAACCGCGTCCGGTATTTAATGTAAGCAGGACGCTGTTAATGATGGGTGGTTTTTTTGCTGAAGTCGCTGGGAAAATATTGGGGTTTACACCAATTGTTGATAGAAGTTTTGCAGTTTCGGCAACAAACAGATCGTATTATTCTTCTCAAAAAATAATCAACAAGCTGGGATACCGGTTTAAACCGGTTCCAGCATGTATCAATGAAGTCTGTGCGTTTATGTTAAAGCACAGACCTTAATTTATCAATAAAGAGTTTGGCATCATTCATCGAAAGACATAGGGGGGGGAGAAGTCGTATGATGTGTGTGCCGGTAGCTCCTGTAAATACTTTTTGCTCAAAAAGCAGCTTATTTCGTATTTCTTTAACCGGGTAATCGAATTCAAGTCCGATCATCAATCCCAAGCCACGGACTTCTTTTATCTGTGGAAGTTTTTTTAGTTCAGCGATCAGAAAGTCTCCTACTTTTTGGGCGTTATTAATCAGATTTTCTGCTTTCATAATATCCAGTACCGCAATTGCTGCAACACAGGCAAGATGATTTCCGCCGAATGTTGTTCCTAATATACCGTGTGAAGCCTTGAAAATCGGACTGATCAATACTCCTCCAATTGGGTAACCATTTCCCATCCCTTTGGCAACGGTAATTAGATCCGGACGAATGCCGGCATATTGATGAGCAAAGAACTTTCCACTTCTGCCGTAACCTGATTGGATTTCATCCAAAATCAGGAGGGCCCCGGTAGCTTTACATACAGTGCTTAATTCTTTCAAAAACCGAACTTCCGGGATTTTGATACCACCAACGCCCTGGATGCCCTCTATGATAACAGCACATACATCCTGATGTTGCAATGATTTTTTTACTCTTTCGATATCATTCAAGGGAAGAAATTCAACTTCAAACCCATCGTTTATCGGAGCAACTATCTTGGGGTTGTCTGTCACCTTAACTGCCGCTGATGTCCGGCCATGAAAACTTTTCTCAAAGGCGATTATTTTCTTTTTTCCATTGTGAAATGATGCCAGTTTCAGCGCATTTTCATTTGCCTCGGCTCCTGAATTTACCAAAAACAAGGAGTAATCATCATACCCGGAAAGCTTTCCTAATTTTTCAGCTAACTCTTCCTGAAATTTGTTGATAACAGAGTTTGAATAAAAAATCAGTTTTTCTACCTGATTTGTTAGCTTCTGTACAAAAAACGGATGTGAATGGCCTACAGAAATAACCGCATGGCCACCGTACAAATCCAGGTATTCAACACCTTGTTTGTCATAGGTTCTGCAACCGATTCCTTTTTCAATTTCAACGTTAAATAAAGGATATACATCAAAAGTTTTCATCTGAATAATAAAAGATTATAAAAGAATTTATATTGATAGGTCAAAAGTCAAAACTTTATACATTTGCCCTCAAACGATTAATTTAATGTCGATATTTTCCATATTAAAAATGCGGTATAAAGCATCAGGAAAACCACTCCACCCCATCTTTTGATAACTCGTTCTTTGTTAGAATAAATAAAAAGAAGAACCAGCAAACTGCCTGTTGCAGTTATTATCAAATCAATAGTTATTCCCTGATAAGTCGGTAGTGGCGTGATGATGGCACTGCTGGCAAGGATGAAAAATACATTGAAGATATTGGACCCAATTACATTTCCCAGAGCGATGTCAGAGTTTTTCTTGAAAGCCGCAACTACTGAGGTTGCAAGTTCCGGAAGAGAAGTGCCCAGTGCTACGATAGTCAGACCGATAACGGATTGGCTGACCCCGAATCGTGTCGCGATGTTACTTGCAGCGGGTACAATGAGTTGTGCTCCCACAACCAGAGCGGCAAGCCCTCCAACAATCAACAGGGTTGCTTTCCATATTTTCATGGGTTTGTAATCCTCGGCTTGTTCTTCTTCCGGATGCAAGATCACATTTTTGATGTTTGAGTACATAAACCAGCCGAAAAACAACAAGAGAACAAGTCCATCAATTTGAGACAAAACCCCGTTTAATGAGAGTAACAAAACAGCAACAGGAGCAATTAAACTCAGTGGAATATCAAATCTTCTCGAGCTTTTCTGCGATGCAATCGGAAAAACGACAGCTGTAGCTCCCAATATAATATATGTGTTGATCATGTTACTTCCAATGATGTTAGTTAGCGCAATGTCGGTTGTACCTGGATTTACTGCCGCAACTAAGTTAACCACTAATTCTGGTGCCGAAGTGCCAAAAGCGACTATGGTGAGTCCGATAATCAGGTTAGAGATGTTGAATCGTTTTGCCAGTCCTCCTGAACCATCCACCAGATAATTCGCACCAAAAATTAACAAAACAAAACCTGCAATTATAAGAAAATAATCAATCATTTGTTTTCAATAAAAAAAGTCCCGACAAAGGTATTCATTTATCCGGACTCAGCCTCCGAAATGAAGTTTTTTTATGAGCTATAATTTGATGTTTGATTAAGGGCCTCCATGATGTTGATGATGTAATCCCCTGTTTTTTCACATTCAGTGATAATATCCATGTATGTTACGCTGACTTGGTATTCGTATTTTTTTGCGTTTACATCAAGAATATTTTGTGTCTTTAATTGATTTCTGAAGTTGTTGATTTCATTTTCAGTGTTGCTGGAGCGATTAAATTCATCATCGCTTACATTATCATTTTCCAGGGCATCAATCATCTGTTGTAATGCTTTTTCAACCAGACTCATCATCAGCTCTATGTTGTCATCCATCTCTTTCGTATAAACAGCTTCTTGATCATTTCTTCGAAAGATTGTTCTTGCAATATTATGACATCCGTCACAAACACTTTCAATTTCAGTTACGATACGTAACATTTTTTGTAATTGATGTTTACTTCCCTCACTTAAACGACCGTCGGCTACTTTTGATAAAAAACTGGCAATTTCAACTTCCATCCGGTCACTAATGCTTTCGTATTTCTGAATGCGGGAAAATAATTTAACAGCATCATTTTTGTTTTGTTCAGTATAAAAAGACCGTGTTAAGTTAAACATTTTTTGAGTATGTTCGCTGTATGATTTTATTTCATTCCATGCCTGCATCAATGAAAGTTCCGAAGTTGAAAGTAACCCAGTAGAAATATAGCGTAACTGGAATTCCTCGTCAGTAGCTTTTTGCTTGATGATAAAGGAAACAATTCTTGTTATGACTTTCACAAACCAAATCAACAAAAAAGTATTGATGATGTTAAACATGGAATGAAAGAGTGCTAATCCGTATGAGGTCGAAGTTTGGTAAATCATCAGCTGCTTTTGATATGCAGCTTCCTGAGCATTCAGTACTCCATTCTCATTAGAAAAAATGCGTATTGCTTCAGGATGCGCATTCAATTCCAGGGAGAATAATGTCGGATTTCCAAATCCTAAAAACTCAGCCAGATTGGTTACCATGTTCAGAAAAGGATAAAACAGGAATAGTATCCAGATAATTCCCGTTATGTTGAATAGAGTATGTGCAAATGCGGCTCTTTTCGCTGAGATATTGGCTGGTATGGCAGCAATATTAGCCGTAATCGTTGTGCCGATGTTTTCTCCCAGCACCATGGCGGCTCCCAGTTCGTAGGAAATCCAGCCTTTTGACACCATAATCAGCGTAATGGCCATGGTAGCACTGGATGATTGTACGACGATTGTCAGCAATGTTCCAACAATAAGGAATATTATTACAGAAGTAAATCCTGATTGAGTAAATCGGGTAAGAAATTCGAGCATTTCAGGGTTGCTTTTCAGATCGGGGACGGAGTTTTTCAGCAGGTCTAACCCCATGAACAACAGCGCAAAACCCAAAATAAACTCTCCGTATGATTTACGTTTTCCTTTGGCTGAAAACAACAATGGAGTGGCAATTGCAATCAAAGGGATTGCATAGGCAGAAATGCTGAACTTAAAACCAAAAAATGAAATAATCCAGGCGGTAATGGTTGTACCAATGTTGGCCCCCATGATTACTGTAACTGACTGGAGTAGATTCAATAAGCCTGCATTTACAAAACTTACCACCATCACGGTAGTTGCAGAAGAAGATTGAATAAGTGCAGTGATGAAGACTCCGGTGAGAACTCCGGTGAAACGGTTTTTTGTCATGACCGTTAAAATCGACCGTAATTTGTTACCGGCAGCTTTTTGTAGTCCTTCGCTCATGGTTTTCATCCCAAACAGGAAAAGCCCCAATGAGCCTACCAGCATCATGAAATCATAAAATGAGTAATTCATGTCATGTAGTGTGTATAGTGATGTTATATTTAGTTTGAATTAAATAATAAAAACAACAAACAAACTTGTAGCTGATGTGTAAAGGACATTATAAAAAGCGTTGCAAAAATACTTTAAATAAGTAAAAACACAAACAATATTCGATTAAAATTCATAAATTTACCACAAATTTTAAGGAAGAATATGAATAAACAAGTAACCATTTACTGTAAAAACACCTCGTCGTATCATGATTTTCCGCTTGGCACATCATTAATGGAAATTGCTAATCAGCTAAACATTCAACTTGATTATGCTATTGTTGCGGCAAGAGTTAATTACAAAGTTGAAGACCTGAATTTCCTGATTTATAAGCCCAAAGACATTGAGTTTATTGATGCCAGTTGTTCTTCTGGGATGCGCGTTTATGTGCGTACCCTGAGCATGGTTTTTGCATATGCCGTCAAACGTTTGTTCCCAGAAGCTGTATTAAGCATTGTTCATTCTATCTCGAAAGGGTATTATTGTCGCCTTGATTATTTGCATAGTTCATTAAATCAGGATATTATCGACCGGATTAAGGCTGAAATGAATACGATCATAGGAAAAGGGGAACAAATCATATTGGAGGAAAAGCAAGTTAAGGAGGTGAAAAAACTATTTGCCCGCCAAAATAATCAACATGAAGATTTGTTTCTCTTTGAAACAATCAATACGCCTTACATGCGATATTTCAGGATCAATGATTATGTGGACTATTATAATGGCGTGCTTCTACCTTCTACCGACAAATTGCATCTTTTTGATTTGTTGCCTTATTATGACGGCATATTACTTCGTATTCCAAACAGGAATGACCCTGATAAGCTGGAAGATTTTGAGGTAATGCCTAAATTATATGAGATATTCAATGAGTTCGTAAGTTGGAATAAGATTATGAAACTCAACACTATAGGGGAATTTAATATTGCCTGCAGAAACAAACAATCTTTCGATTTAATCAAAGTTGCTGAAGCATTGCATGAGAAGAAGGTGGCTTATATTGCCGACATGATTGAGCAAAGGCAAAACGTAAAGTTGGTGCTTGTATCAGGACCTTCTTCGTCTGGCAAAACCACCTTTAGTAAAAGGCTTTCAGTTCAGTTGATGGTGAGCGGGCTGAAACCGGTCATTATTTCAATGGACAATTATTTCGTGAATCGCGAAAATACACCAAAAGATGAAAATGGAGACTATGATTTTGAAACACTTGAAGCGCTTGATTTACAGTTTTTTAATCAGCAAATGGAACAATTGATGAATGGCGAAGAAGTGGAACTGCCTTTTTTTAATTTTGAAAGCGGGAAACGGACGTCCAGGGGTGAAAAGCTGAAACTTGATCACGATACAGTCGTTATTTTAGAAGGAATTCATGCCTTGAATCCTCACTTGTTACCGGGGATTCCGAAAGAAAAGACATTTAAAATCTATGTGTCAGCATTAACCACCATATCAATAGATAATCACAACTGGGTGCCAACTACAGATACCCGGTTGCTACGCAGGATTATCCGGGATTATCGGTTTAGAAACTATTCAGCCCGTGATACGATTGCGCGTTGGCCAAGTGTAAGAAGAGGGGAGGAAAAATGGATTTTCCCTTATCAGGAAAATGCTGATGTGATGTTTAATTCGGCCCTGATTTTTGAACTTGCCGTGTTGAAAAAATATGCTGAACCGATTTTGGCTGAAGTCCCGAAATATTGTGATGAATATACTGAAACGCATCGCTTATTGAAATTTCTCAATTTTTTTGTGCCGATACACGATCGTGAAATACCTCCGACTTCCCTGCTTCGTGAATTTATGGGAGGAAGTAGTTTCAGATATTAATTTTTATCTTTGCATCTTAAACTTGCAAAGTCATTTCGATAGGAATCAAAAAAATGAGATTTATCACTGATTACTGGAAAACAATCCTGACGACATTGATCATTATTGTATTGTCTTTTGCCAGATTCCCGTCACTTGAACAAATTCCGAAAGTTACAAACTGGGATAAGATTGTTCATTTTCTTATGTATGCGGGACTTACTGTCGTCGTAATGTGGGACTATGATAAAGAAAGCAACAAAAACAATGAGAAATGGCGGTTTTTTCTGTTGTGTCTGGCCTTTCCATTGTTTATGGGCATGTTCACGGAAATATTACAGCATTTAATCGCTTCCGGCCGTCACGGAGATATATACGATTGGATAAGCAATACAGTGGGAGTCTTTGTCGGCTGGGGAATTTTTGTTGTTTATAAAAGAAGTTTTAAAACCTGATAACCAATTTTATTTATTTGTTTGTTTATGAACCACGACTTATTGAAATTCAGGATTGGCATTACGCTGATCAACGGCATTGGAAATAATCTTGCAAAAAACCTGATTGCCTATCTTGGTAACGAAGAAGCCGTTTTTAAAGAAAAAAAGAAAAACCTTTCCCGTATTCCCGGTATTGGTGATACGCTTGCTAAGGGAATTGTCAACCATAAAGAAGCACTTTTACGGGCAGAGCAAGAAATTGAATTTATACAGAAAAATAATATTCAATGTTTTTATTATGCCGATAAAAACTATCCGTTTCGGCTCAAAGAATGCCCTGATGCTCCGCTGATGTTGTTTGCAAAATGTGCACATGGACTGAATGATGCCAAATTTGTCGGGATTGTCGGAACCAGAAATGCCACGGATTATGGTAAAGAAATATGCCGCAATATGGCTTCTGTTTTGGCCTCTGTCCCTAATCTTGTTGTTATCAGTGGATTAGCCTATGGGATTGATGTCGCTGCCCATAAGGCTGCCCTTGATTTTAATGTCCCTACTATCGGTGTTATCGCCCACGGTCTTGATGCAATATATCCTTCTGCTCACAGATCAATTGCTGTTCGTATGCTGGAAAAAGGGGGACTTGTGACAGAATACCTTAGCAAAACCAATCCCGACCGACAAAATTTTGTACAACGTAACCGAATCATTGCCGGCCTTTCTGACGCTGTTGTTGTCGTTGAATCGGCTCAAAAAGGAGGAGCTCTTATTACGGCCGAGCTTGCAAACGATTATAACCGGGATGTGTTCGCTTTTCCGGGAAGAATCAACGATGAATGGTCAAAAGGGTGCAATGCTCTTATTAAAAACAACCGGGCGTCGCTGATTGAGTCTCCAAATGATTTTATTAAACAAATGGGATGGGATAATTTCCCGTCAAAAACCCAACAGGTTCAAACCGAACTTTTCACGGAATTATCTGAAAATGAGTTAAAAATTTATACTTCAGTTAGGAAATATCCTGATGGTATTCATGTGAATGAGCTTTCTGTTGTTTCTGCTATACCTTATAGTAAGCTTACCGCACTTTTATTGCAGATGGAGTTTAAAGCGCTGGTTAAATGCTTTCCCGGAGGAATTTATAAAGCCATTATTCCGGGATAAAAAGGGTGTTTTTTACTTTCTGCATGATATAAAACCGGACAAACCGGAAATTATTTTTTCCAGGTCTAAATCGCGGATTTTTGATAGAAAATTGTATGCTTTTGATTGTTTTGGCAAGTATCGTCGTGATATGGATTTTTTCAGGTATTTCTGTTTTTAAAATAAAATTATAAATTTGTGAGGCGCACTTAAAAACAGGTAATTTTAATGATGTGTATATCATGAATATAGAAAAGTTACGTAATAAACTTGCAGGAAATCTTCCCGGAATAAAATCTCAAATCAAAATGGCCCCAGAACACAGGGCGGAAGAGTTGTTTAGTATCAATTCCGACGACTTTAATCCAAAGCTTAGCGCTGTGCTGATTTTGTTTTTTCATGAGCATGAAAAGCTGAAAATTGTGTTTATCCGCCGGAGTGAGTATGTAGGAATCCACTCGGGACAGATTGCTTTTCCCGGAGGGAGATATGAGGAGTGGGATGCTGATTTGTGTGAAACAGCTCTGAGGGAGGTGGAGGAAGAAATCGGCTTAAAAGCAGACTCCATTGAAATTATTGGTCAGCTGACTGATTTATACATTCCTCCCAGTAATTTCATGGTCAGGGCTTTTCTGGGATATATGAAAGAGATTCCTCGTTTTGAAATGAATGAAAGAGAGGTGCAGGAAATTCTGGTATTGGATGTTGAGCTGTTTAGGCATCCGGATGTTATTAAAGTCAGGGAGTTTAAAACGCATAACAATACCCGCTTAACAAAGGCTCCGTATTTTGATGTTGGAGGTGTAGTAATTTGGGGAGCAACAGCCATGATGTTGAATGAATTGCTGGATCTGGATTGTTAAGCGTCAATTATAAAGCGAAGATATCGGCTTTAGAATCTAAAATAATAGGGTAAGTAATACCGGCGTTTTGCAATAAAAATTTGTATTAAAGGGCATTTTTAACTATATTTGCATTACTTCAACGATCATTCTTATAAACCGAATGAAAATATTTACCTCATGAAATTGATTATAATAGCCAACCGTTTACCGCTGAAAGTCAGCCGGAACAATAATAACGATCTCGAATTTGTCAGGAGTGAAGGCGGGTTAACGACGGGACTTGATTCTTTAGAAATTGACATGGAAAAACACTGGGTCGGATGGCCCGGAACCATTGCAGATTCTCCTGAAGAAGAAATATTGATCAGAGATCACCTTGAAGCATTAAAATTTCATCCGGTGTTTTTGAGTCAAGAGCAGATTCACGACCATTACGAAGGTTATAGCAACAGTATTTTGTGGCCGCTTTGTCATTACTTTTATTCTTTCATCGACTATAATACCGGATACTGGAATGGTTATAAGGAGGTAAATCGAATTTTTTGTAATGTTGCGCTGGGTTTTATTGAACCGGGAGATATCGTGTGGGTACAGGATTATCAGTTGATGTTGCTCCCTCAGATGTTGAGAGAGTCGGGTACAGATATGAATATCGGCTATTTTCACCACATTCCTTTTCCTACTTATGAATTGATGAGGGTGCTGCCTCAACGTGCTGAATTGGTGTTGGGTTTGTTGGGGGCAGATTTAATCGGGTTTCACACACACGACTACATGCGTCACTTTGTAAGTGCCTGTGAACGAATATTGGATTTTCGATTTGATTTGGATCAGGTTTCGTTGGAAAATCGTATTGCTTATGCAGATGTTTTTCCAATGGGAATCAATTATAATGTGTATCATGAAGCGCCGTTGCTCCCTGAGATTCAACAAAAAGTCCGTGAATTGAAAGATGTTTTCGGCGACAGAAAATTGATTTTATCCGTTGACCGGCTTGATTATAGCAAAGGTATTTTATCCAGAATAAAAGGTTTCAAGCGATTCCTGGAGTTGCATCCTGAATATCATGAAAAAGTATCTTTGGTAATGATAGTTGTTCCGTCACGTGACACAGTGGATAGTTATTTTGATCTGAAAACAAAAATTGACGAATCTATCGGGGCAATTAATGGAAGATATTCCAGTATAAACTGGACTCCTTTGTACTATTTCTATCACAGTTTTGATTTTAATGAATTGATAGCCATGTATCACATCGCCGATGTTGCGCTGATTACTCCTCTTCGTGATGGAATGAACCTGGTTGCGAAAGAGTATGTAGCTGCAAAAAGAGATAAGCCCGGCGTATTGATTCTGAGTGAAATGGCAGGAGCTGCAGTAGAATTGAATGACGCGTTGATTATCAACCCGAATGATACCGATAGGATTGCCGACAGCATCTGCGAAGCGCTTGAAATGCCGGAAGAAGAACAGTTGACCTGTTTACAACATATGCAACGCAAAGTTGCAAAATATACCGTGAATTACTGGGCAAATAATTTCATCAACCAATTGCTGAGTATCCGTGAGAATTTTGATAACGTGAACAGTGAGCAAGTCGATGAAATCATCATTTCAAATATTAAATCAGCTTATCATTCTTCAAATAAACGTTTGATCATCCTTGATTACGATGGAACCTTATCTCCATTCAGAAAAAAACCGGAAGAAGCATCGCCGGATGCAGCTATATTGAATGTGCTGAAAGATCTGGTGGCAGATACCCGGAATAATGTGGTAATCAGTAGTGGACGTGATCACCAAATTCTTGAAAAATGGTTCGGCGAAATGAAAATTTCCATGGCGGCCGAACACGGCGCTTACTATAAAAATGCATCAGGATGGCAACACAATCTACCGGATACAAAACCATGGAACGATGAGATTACCGATATTTTACACTTGTTTGTGGAGAAAACCCCCCGTTCGATGTTAGAAGAAAAAAAAACTACCCTGGTGTGGCATTACCGCAATGTAGATGCCTGGTTGGCTTCCTTGCGTGAGCAGCAACTTATCAATGCACTGATTGAACCTTGTTCCCGACTTGGACTGCAAATCATGCGGGGAAATAAAATTGTCGAGATAAAATCGCCGTCACATACAAAAGGCTCTGAAGCGAAACGACTGATGAAACTCGATAACTATGATTTTATTATGGCTATTGGTGACGACACCACCGATGAAGATATGTTCAAGGCTTTACCTGAAACAGCTTACACGATAAAAATTGGTAAGATGTCGCAAGTGGCACGCTATAATTTGCGCTCACAATCGAAAACACTGCCATTTCTCCGCAGACTGATGATGCCGGATTAAGGACGGATAAAACGCGAAGTTTCTACTTCTTCGGTGAATAACAAGGCTGAATTGATTAAGGCCAGGTGTGAATATGCCTGCGGGAAGTTGCCAAGTTGTTCTTTGGATTCAAAATTCAAATCTTCACTGAATAGCCCCAGGTGATTAGAGTATTGCAACAATTCTTCAAAAAGCTTTTGTGCATCGTCTTTTTTACCAATTGCATAGAGTGCCCGAACCATCCAAAAGGTGCAAATTGTAAAAGCAGAAGTTGGAATTCCGAAATCATCGTGATTTTTATACCTGAAATATAATCCTTTATATTCTAAGTTTTGCTGAATGGCTTCCACTGTTTTTATGAATTTTTCATCATTGCCATCAATAAATCCGTAAAACTCCATCAGCAACAGAGACGAGTCGAGATCGGTATTGCAATAGGTTTGAGTAAAACTCTGTACTTCTTCATTCCATCCGTTTTTGAGCACATCTTTCTGTATTTTCTCAGCCTCTTTTTCCCACAGGTTAGCATTGTCATAATCATGCAACAGGCGGGCAATATTCACTGCTCTGTCGAGTGCTACCCAGCACATTACTTTTGAGAAAACAAAATGTCTTTCTTCTCCCCTGATTTCCCAAATGCCTTTATCCGGTTTGCGCCAGTTTTCTGTCACGGTACGCACAATGTTTTTCACGATTTCGTACATATCTTCAATGTCATCCAGCGTGCCCGGGAAATATTGGTAGTACTTGTAAATCACATCCATCACATATCCAAAGGTATCGTTTTGCTTTTGATGATAGGCATCATTGCCTATTCTGACAGGTTGCGTGTTTTGGTAACCTGCCAGGTGGGGAAGTGTTTCTTCTGTTAGTGTCCTTTCACCCCGGATGCCGTACATGATCTGGAATGAATCAGACTTCTTACGAAGTATATTTTTGATGAAATTAATAAACCGGTTGGCAGCACCCTCATGTTCCACCTGCAACAAGGTGTCAATCGACATGGACGCATCACGAAGCCAGCAAAAGCGGTAATCCCAGTTACGTGTTTCTCCGATGGATTCAGGAATACTGGTGGTAATTGCCGCTAATACGGCACCACTCTTGTGGTACGACATCAGCTTTAACACCAGCATGCTTCGCTCAATTTGACAATAATAGCGGTTAAATTTTCTGGAGCGGTTTGACCAGTTACGCCAATATACTTTTGTTCGTTGATATTCCAGGTCAACCCGGTCATGGTCAATTTTAATTAGTTTTTGGTTGTATGAAAGCAGAAAAAACTCATTTTGGGTGATTTCGACTTCTTCGTGTCCCAGAATTTGCTCTTTGTTAAAACTTGAATACAAATATATACTATCCTTTTCGTTTTCAACAGAACAAATTTTGAGGTATTTTTTCTTAAACTCAAATGTAGTCAGATCCCTCGCATAATTTGCAGCGGGTTTAAAATCAATATAGAAACGGGGATTGCCCTTTCTGTGACGTATTAACCGGTAAATTTCAGCAGGAAGATAGTGATCCTTTATATCTCCTGTTTTGTAACGGGGCATAAAATCATAGATCTCAAAAGCTGCTTCCAGAGAGTCAAAAGAGGTGATAAGGATATTCGTATGAGGCATGTAATGTTGAGAAATCTCGTATTTTTCATCGACTTTAAATCCAAAATGTCCGCCTTTCTTTTGATCCAATATTTTTGCAAATACCGAAGGAGAATCGAAATCAGGGAAACAACACCAGTCGATGCTTCCTCCTCTTGAAATCAATGCAGCTGTTCTGCAATTGCCTATCACGCCGTAGTTTAAATTCTCCATGCTCTTATGCTTTTAATTTTCAAGTGTTTTGCTCTAATAAATCTATTAAAGCATATTATTGTTTTTTCAGGGAAAGAAAATCCTGCAGACCTTGTTCCGTAGGTTCGATTTTCAATCTCCTGAGTAACGTAACTTTGGAGAGATGACTACATAGTCTAATTACAATAATAATGAGATATGTTTCTCCAGCTTAATCAGATCTTCTGTAAATTTGCGTATTCCTTCGGCCAGTTTCTCCGTTGCCATGGCATCTTCATTCAGCATCCAGCGAAATGTTTTTTCATCCATCTGAATGGGCTTGATGTCCATTTGCTGTGCTTTTACAGGATCAAGCTTTTTCTTCAAAAGTCCTTCCTTATTTTCTAATGATTTCAGCAGAGCGGGTGATATGGTGAGTGCATCGCATCCGGCAAGTTCAATAATTTCGTTAGTGTTGCGGAAGCTGGCTCCCATGACAATGGTTTTGTATCCGAACTTTTTATAATAATTGTAGATATCTGTAACCGACAACACCCCGGGGTCTTCTGTCGCAGAAATGTCGTTTACGCCACGATCTTTTTTGTACCAATCGAGAATTCTTCCAACAAAGGGTGAAATGAGTGTTACGTTGGATAATGCACATTGAACAGCTTGTACCATAGAGAACAAAAGTGTCAGGTTACAATGAATACCTTCCTTTTCAAGTATTTCAGCAGCCTGAATACCTTCCCAGGTAGAGGCAATTTTAATCAAAATTCGTTCGCGGGAGATTCCGTTGCTTTCATAGAGTGAGATTAATTCACGGGCTTTGGTTATGGTTGCTTCTTTATCGAACGACAAGCGCGCATCCACTTCAGTCGATACCCTGCCCGGGACAATTTCAAGGATTTTCAATCCAAAATTCACAGCCAGTTTATCCAGCGCTTTTGTCAATTGTTCCGACTTATTTGGGGAAATACTTCTTGCATACTGAATGGCGTCCTCAGTAAGCAATTTGTACTTCGAATCTTGCGAGGCAGCGTAAATCAGTGAGGGATTAGTCGTTGCATCAATCGGTTGATAGGCGATCATTGATTCAAAATCACCTGTATCCGCTACGACTTTGGTGAAAGATTTTAGTTGTTCAAGCAGGTTCATAATGTTAGATTTTTACGTGAATAATAAAGATGACACTGAATTATGATTCTGTCTGTATTCAGTGAGAATTAATTCTGTTTTCTACTTTACTTCCGCTCCGTTTGAGACTGTTGATTTCGGCTGAATCAACACCAGTTTGCCATCAGCATCTTCGGCTGATAAAATCATACCCTCACTGAAAATGCCCCGTAACTTACGTGGTTCGAAATTGGCAATGAAGCACACTTGTGCCCCGATAAGTTCTTCGGGATTAGGATAATATGCAGCTATACCGGATAGGATAGTACGTTCTTCAATACCATCAGCAATTCTGAACTGTAATAATTTATCTGCTTTGGGTACTTTCTGACAATCCAGCACAGTACCTACACGAATATCAATTTTTTGAAAATCTTCAAAACTGATGTTGGGTTTTACAGAATTTGCTTTCCAGGCAGCAGCTTCATTGGCTTTTTTCGTATCGAGTAGTTTTTGTACCTGAACTTCGATGGTAATATCTTCGATTTTTTCGAACAGCAATTCAGGTGTACCCAATTGATCTCCGGTTTTCAACAAATTGGTGTGACCCAATTGTTTCCAGTCGAAAGAATTCAAATTCAGCATACAGCGTAGTTTTTCTGATGAAAATGGGAGGAATGGCTCAAAAGCAATGGCCAAATTAGCTGCAATCTGTAAACTCAAATGCATGATGGTTGCCACACGCTCCATATCGGTTTTGGCAACTTTCCAAGGCTCTGTATCAGCTAGATATTTATTCCCAATGCGTGCCAAATTCATTGCTTCTTTTTGTGCATCCCGGAAGCGGAAATTATCCAATAATTTCTCCACATCCGTTTTTACGTGTACGAATTCTTCTAGCGTTTGCTTATCATAATCGGTAAGTTCACCCAACGCCGGCACTTTCCCATCAAAAAACTTATGTGTAAGTACCAATGCCCTGTTGATGAAGTTACCGTAAATAGCCACCAATTCACTGTTATTTCTGGCCTGAAAATCTTTCCATGTAAAATCATTGTCCTTGGTTTCGGGAGCATTAGCTGTCAGCACATAGCGCAACACATCCTGCTTGCCCGGAAAATCTTCGAGATATTCATGCAGCCAAACCGCCCAGTTGCGGGAAGTTGAAATTTTATCTCCTTCCAGATTCAGAAACTCATTTGCAGGGACATTCTCCGGCAGGATGTAGCTACCTTCGGCTTTCAACATAGCAGGAAACACGATGCAGTGAAATACGATATTATCTTTGCCAATGAAGTGTAACAAGCGGGTATCCTCTGCTTTCCACCATTTTTCCCAACTATCCGGCAATAATTCTTTCGTGTTTGAAATATAGCCAATCGGCGCATCGAACCACACGTACAACACTTTTCCTTCCGCACCTTCCACAGGTACCGGAATTCCCCAGTCAAGGTCGCGACTCACTGCTCGGGGTTGCAAACCCATATCGAGCCAGCTTTTGCACTGACCATACACATTGGGTTTCCATTCTTTATGATCTTCTAATATCCATTTGCGCAACCAGGCTTCATGCTGATCGAGCGGTAAATACCAGTGTTTTGTTTCACGCATGACAGGCACACTCCCGCTGATGGCCGATTTCGGGTTGATAAGATCGGTAGGGTTTAGTGAAGTTCCGCAGGATTCGCACTGATCGCCGTATGCATTTTCGTTGCCGCAGTGCGGGCATTTACCGGTGATGTAGCGATCAGCCAGAAACTGTTGCACTTTCTCATCATAATACTGTTCCGAACTTTGTTCGATAAAACCGCCTTTTTCGTATATTGTTTTAAAAATATCCGAGGCAAGTTCTTTATGCGTTGGCGAAGTAGTCCGGGAATACACATCGAACGAAATCCCGAAATCTTCGAAAGATTTCTTGATGATAGTATGATAACGGTTAACAATATCCTGTGGCGTTACTCCTTCTTTTTTTGCTTTGATGGTGATGGGCACGCCATGTTCATCTGAACCTCCCACAAACAAAACCTCTTCACCTTTTAGGCGAAGATAACGAACATAAATATCGGCAGGCACATATACTCCGGCCAGGTGACCAATATGTACCGGACCATTGGCATAAGGAAGGGCAGATGTAACTGTAGTACGATTAAACTCTTTCATATTAATTATTTTAACAGGCAGCAAAATTACAAAAAAATCGGGAGAAAGTGGATGGTTTATATGTGTAATTTTACAATAGATAACCTATTATACTTGATATATATGTTGTGTTTTTTTAACGTTTATTTAAAGGTGAAAAATTAAAAAGGCAAACCAGTATTTTCCTTTATACAAGTACCATTAATTGAGAGATCTTCATTTTCTCTTTCATTTTCAGCAGTTACAACACCTCCAAACCAGTTTTCTAATAAGTTTATTGTTTTATTATTTGGCTCGTGCTTCTTCTCTAAAAACTCATCAATTTGAATAATCACCGGAATCTGAGCGGATAAACCTGCAAACACACAAGCTCCAGTTGGTAGTATTGATAAAGCGTCCTGTGAGACTTTATCTAAATATGAAATTGTTCTTCCGACAGATTCTAAGTCCTTTTCATTTATTAGTCTGTGAATGAAATAATTGTGAAGCTGTGATAATATTGTGGGTGAAATATCTGACGGGCGCTGACTGGCAATGGTTAAAAACACCCCAAATTTACGTCCTTCTTTGATTATTTCTTCGAATGTTTCTAAACGATAGTCTTTCCAGGTTTCGCTTTCACGTTGGGAGGAATAAGAGAGGATGTTATGCGCTTCGTCTACAATGATGTTCAGAGATTCTTTTGGTACTTCTTCTTTTTTATTCTTGTGTTCAGAATATAATTTATGGGATAATAAAAGTGGAATTATTTTTTTTATTTTGAGATTTGTTTTATCCAAATTAATAACGGCAAAGTTCTTCTTATTCCAGAAGTCTAATTCTGATTTTATGTCAAAAACTTTTTCAAAGTCATTCTGAAAACTCTTAAGTTTACTTATAGCCGGAGCAATGTGTTCATTTTGTGCTCTGTTATCTAATACATCAATAACTAACTGTAAATACAGAAATGCAATAATTTTTTGTATAAAATTCTCGGGAAAAACAAAAGTCTCAATTTCAGAGTATAATTTAATTGAAGTCAAAAAGTTCCTGTTAGATGAGAAATATTTAGTAGATTCATTTTTTATTTTCCATCCTCGATTTTCATTAGAATGAAATTCAATATCATCTGTCAATGATGCATCTAATTGCTTATTAAAAATTGCTTTAAAATAGTCCAATAAAAGAACTGATTTCACAGAATCTTTCATGCATAAGATATCGTAAAGCTTATTTTCTAATACTTTTTTAAAGTAAGCTATGGGATTCTCCTTCTCAGAAATGTTTTTATATTGTTTTATTGTTCTATTAAGAAAAGGCTCCTGAGTCTTTTCTGTAGCATTGGCCATTATCGAAAAGATTTCAATATTTAAGAAATCATTTTCAGAAAATGGAATCAGATCGCCTCCTTCTTGATCTCTTGTCGAAATATTATAGACTGTTTTATCAGAAATGATACAATTTTCAGTATTATACTCTCCATTAAAATCAAACTCCAAAAACAGTTTCCGGTATAAATGCGCTAATGTATATGATTTACCACTTCCGGTATTTCCGAAAATACCAATGTGACTGGCAAACAGGCTATTAACTCCGATATTGATATCCTGGCCTTTTTCCAAAGCCAGGGTTCCAATCTTGATTGGATGATCTTTCTTGCTGACAAAATCGTGAACAGTTGAAAATTCGTTCTTATCAAGTAAAAAGCAGAGGTTGTCGATAAGCGGTAATTCTTTTATCCCCTTTTCAAATTTAGAATTTTCAATATATCCAAGCAACTGAACAATCAGGATGCGGTCAATCTTATCTTCTTCCTTTTTGTACTCAGGGTTGTAACGTTTTTCTTCTTTGATATACTCACCGGATACTTTTGCTATAATCGAAATAAATCCTTTTACAATTTTAATATAACCTCCAACTGAAACATTCTTGATTAAGTCACCCTTGTAAAGCAGGTGTGATGAGTTCTTTTGCTTATCAACTTTTATCTTCACAATAAGCCCCTCAACAGAAAAAACATTCCCGATTTTGAAGATGGAATTTTTCTGCGATATTGCTTGAGTATAATCAGATTCGATATTCATAGTTACTTCTGCTTAGCTCCGATTAATTCCTTAATTTTAGAAAACACCTCTTTTTCAATTGATTGACAATCGAAGTTTTTGAGTCTGTCAGCTATTTTATCATTATCCGTTTCGTTTGACTTTACAAATTCCTCAGCATCAATAATGCTGATGTTGTTGTTTCTAAAAGAACCTATTTCAACTTTGATTTTTTCAACATCATCCTTTTTGTAAGCAAAAACGATGATTTGTAAGGTTGGATTTGAGTTTGCTGCTCTCAGGGTTATGTGCTTAATATGTTCATCGGCAAATGAGAATCCCATCACAAAAAGAATTGAATTCTGTTTTTCCAGTGCATTGGCATAGATACGCATCATTTCGTAGAAATACTCGTCGAAAAGTGTCCGTTGAAATTTCTCCTTGGTGGGGTTTACAATAAGCAATTTGTTGTATTGTGATAAGAACTTTGTAAAATCAAATTCATTTTCAATCTTATCTGCTTCATCAACTAAGCCGGTATATTTACTATCATTGGTGATTTCAAGCAGATATTTTGATGGAATTATGTCTAATTCAGTCATTACTTTATCAACTTGCCCAAGCAAGGGAGAATAAGTTATTTGGTCATCATTATTCAACTCCCAATTTATTGACCCATGTAACTTTAGTAAATTGAAAACCGGAATCTCCGAGACATTATCGTATTGTGAACTTGTTTTTGAATAGGATTTCTGAAAATTACTCAAATCAAATACGGGGTTTATTTTTCCTTTAAAACCATCGTTGAATTCCAAACCACTTTCTTCAAGTGCTTTTTCAAGAAAAACATCAATATTGGTTGTGAAAAGATTTATTTGTTTGGTTAGGAGGTTATTGTGTCGTAATAATACTATTTTGTTAATTGTTCGAAGCAAATTGCAATAATTTTTTAAAACATCAGAGTACTGAATGTGTTTTACCATGTTACTTCCCTTATAATTATCAATCTGAGATTTTAAATTCGGGAAAATAACTTGCTTGCAATACGCACTATACAATGAAGCCTGAATCAATTTTTTCTTTGCAGGGTTTTGTTTATTTACTTCAGTGAGCAAAGTCTCAATCTTTTCCAGTGTTGACAAATAGGGTCTCGAAGCGCCTGAACCTATTAAAAAATTGATATTACACGACTGAATCAGGTCTTTAAATTTTTCTAACTTCATCTTTTACAGGTTATAAGTTTTACATGTTTTTACACCACCACCTCCACAATCATACTCGTATCAATCCCCAAAATATCCACTACCTTCACCATTACTTTATATTTCCCGGGTTTAGGGTATTGATGGGCTACGCTGGTGAATTCGAGGGTTGGGTTTTTGCGGGTGCGGAAGCTCTGCCATTCGTTTTCGAAGAGGTAATTGCCTGTCCAGCGTTCTTCCGTTTCGCCCGATTCGTTCTTTATTTTGATGATTTCTTTTTTGTCTTCGTAGTTGAAGTCAATAGCCCAGTAATCAATCCAGTCGTACCAGTTTTCGGTTAACAGGGTGCGGGTGATGATGCCGTTTTTGTCTTTTTCGATTTTGATGATTTGACCATCCTCGATCACTACTTTGTTGCTGGCACGCATCGAAAGTTGCAATTCTTCGACATCATCCTGGGTGTAATGGGTCACGAAATTGGTGAGTTCAATGCTTACTCCGGTGGCATCCATGGGCAATGGCTTTTTAGTTACTTTGGCATCTAAATAGGCTACATCGTAGAATCGTGCCTGCCCTTTATCCACCGCCCGTTTGTCGAACACGTCTTTCGGAGTATATTTCAGGGTGATGGAAACGCCCTTGTCTTTGAGTTCCTGAATAAATTGGGGAGTTAAACCCATTTCGAATTCAAAACCCAACACATCCACCTGGGTATAAAGTTTCTGCCGGCATTCTTCGAAAATCTCTAACAAGCGACTTTGGGTTACCGGTACATCGAGCGGACCTATATGCACAAACCGACCGGATTTCGTGCCATGCAAGGTGCTGTGACCTTCAATTCTTTTGGCTTTGTAAGCTTCCAAAATCAGGTTGATGTACACATCCTCTTTTTGCTTGAGTTTGCCGTTGGTGAGATCGTCCATGAAAAATTGCCGTTCGTATTTGCCAAGGTTCAGTATTTCGAATGCCCTGAAATCTTTGCCATTTTCCTGCAATTCCCGCTGTACGCCTATCATGCGCTTGCGAGTGGTGTGAATGGAGAAACGACCTAAATCGGCGGTTATCCATTTGCGACCGACTTTTTCTGCTACTGCCACCGTGGTGCCACTACCGCAAAAAAAGTCGGCGATTAAGTCTCCTTCGTTGGAGGAAGCTTTGATGATGCGTTCAAGAAGGGCTTCGGGTTTTTGAGTTGCGTAACCAACCCTTTCTTCTGCCATTGAATTAACTTCTGGTATATCATCCCAAATTACACTTACTGCCTCTCCTTTTTCTTCATCCAAATATCTTATTAGTCTTTTTTTTCCATTCGAAGTGATATAAATTTTCCCTTGCTTTTCAAATTCTTCTATTGACTCTGCTGAATAATCTCCTAAATCTGAGTCTCGATATAATCTTCCATTTTTATCTAATCGAAATTTTGATTTGATAAAATCTTGACTATATTCCTTATATGCATTGTTCCATATATAATTTTCTGCTTTAGAGTAGAATAACAACGCATCTGCATTACGAGCAAACTGTTTTGATGTTGCTTTTGCTCCTCTTACTGGTTGTCTTTTCCAAAATATTTCATTTTTGAAATTATTGTTACCAAAAACATCATCGAGAAGTAATTTCAAATATGCTGTTACCCTCCAATCTACATGCACATAAATACTACCATCCTCCGCCAGCAAACCATGCATCAACTTCAATCGTTCATACATCATGCTGAGGTAGGACGAAATTCCTTTCCCCCAGGTATCACGATAAGCAATTTCTTCGATAACCGATTTTTTTTTTTCGGC
>Ga0265294_10003021_pt1 | contig 21837 bp, 18 predicted proteins | sample MunlanPumphouse3_FD_192504 | JGI IMG/M metagenome (GOLD analysis project Ga0265294, IMG submission 192504) | Groundwater microbial communities from a municipal landfill in Southern Ontario, Canada - Pumphouse #3 | ecosystem: Environmental > Aquatic > Deep subsurface > Groundwater | place... | reverse complement strand
TTCTCTTCATCAAAGACCGGAAGCTTTTTTATTTTGTTAACTTTGCTACAATTTCCTTGGGTAGGGAACATAAATACTCCTTTTTTATATTGTATTTATTGTACCTACCCGCTTTTTTATTTATCAATCTTTTTCAAACTTTCCTTTCAAAAGTTTTACACACTAAAAGGATACACTACCGCAATAGTTCTTCGCCAATTGAAACGATTGGAATTGACCTATTGTTTTGAGCCGAAGCATCAGATATCTATTCAGATTTTCAATTTGCTGGTTGGTTGTTGGCAGGTCCTTTATCTCTCGATAAGTAAATAGATCGTCTGGGACTTTGAGATATTTGGGCTTGGCGCCAACTAGTAAGGCCTGGCAGGCGTCTTCATACTGGAACTTAGCGATCTTCTCCTCATTCAACTTCACCCTCAAGGTTTGCAAGTAATGCCTGATACAAAGTTGGTGCGGAACTTGGCCGAATACTCTTGCAACAGCCCTCTCGATATCTTTGTTTCCATCGGAAATATAACCTTTGAGCGGATAGCCAAGCGACTTGAGTGATTCAAGGAACATAATCAAATCAATAGCTGTTTCATCATCTCCCAAATGATGATTGGGAATATCAAGTGTCCCGAGATCCAAAGCCAAAAGCAAACTCATCTTATGGAGCCATCTTTTCTCTTCTCTCGTGTAACGAAAGTGTTTGGCAGCCCAATCCCAGACTCTGATCATCTTTCCGTCTAATGCCAAATAACCAGACCATTGAGGATTGAGATTTCTAGCAACCCAAGAAGCAGAAACTGCCGCATCTACTAACATATTGGACTTTTGAGAGCCGATAAAGTTATTCACATAATACAAGAGTGGTGGGAGTTTGCAAATTGATCTGTGGGGCTTCTCGCCGTTATACCAAAGTAAGTATTGAATTAGACCTTTATTGAACTCGTCCGGAACGATTAACTCACCAAGGTGCCAGCCGACGTATTGTCTCTGGATAAGACCATTGAAGTTCTCGATATAACAATTGGACTTAGGATTTTTGGGATAGTTCCAGTAATGAGTGATATCTCTTTGCCCTAGATATTCGTCAAAATGTTTGGCAAATTCTTTGCCGTTGTCGGTTTGAGCGGCTCTTATCTCAAACGGCGCAACAATCTCCAGCTTTTGAATAAAGTCCCGAGCCGAAGCGCTGGAGAGAGTTTTGTAAGCATAAGCGAAAGCAAATCTTGTCTTGATATCTATCGCAGTAATAATATATCTCTTTGTTCCCATTAGGAAAAAGGTAATGGCATCAATTTGGACGAGATCACCCGGATCTTGGGGGATATATTTGCCGATTCTAAGTTTATTTTTCTTTGATCTTCCGGCTTTATGAAATCTGAGTTTTCCTGTTTTGCCGTCCAGGGTTGTTTTGATGTAGTAATCCGGCAGTTCTCCTTTTAGCTTGAGTTCTTTTATGACATTAGCAATTGTTGATTCGCAAACAGATAACAAATTGTTCTGAATGCAGAAGACATCCAGCGCCGGTTTGATTGTTGCTTGATCTACGCCCGGATGAGCTAATCGGTAATCTTTGATAAATCTTACTGTTTTATCGGTTAGCTTTCTTTTTGCTCTTGTCTTTGGTGCCTTGTTTCCGGAAGCTAAAGCGGATAGTTTTCCGCCAGACTTCTTTATCTTCTGCTTCCATAAAAAGATGGTTGAACGGCTTTTGCCAAAAGCTCTATTGGTTGCTTGATCGCCAAACTGATCGAAAAACTTTATTATTTCCAATCGCTTTTCAATTTCCTGCCTCTTTGGATGGTCGAATATATTGTAAACATAATTCATGAAGCGATGATAACCGCTTCTGAAGTAACTTTGAAGATAAATCTGCTTCACTTTGACTCCGTTTATTTATGCTCTACGGAGTCCAATATGTTAACTAGATTTTGCAGTGTGCGACTTAGATAGTGAAAAATCTTACCGAAAGCTGATTCGTTAGATAGTTAATAATCTTACCGAAATCTGCTAAGCTCTCAAGATTTATAACCTTGGAGCTAAGAAAGCAGATGATGAGTAAAATATCAAAACGAGAGTATCTAATCGAAGTCAAGAAAAAGTACTGGAAAGCTGACAAGAAGAGAAAAGGTCAGCTGTTAGATGACCTTTGTGCCTTCACCCTCTATCACCGGCAATATGCCATAGAGCTTTTGAATAATCCTCTGCCTAGAAAATGGAAACGATATAAGCCGAGGACAAAGTATTATGACCAATCAGTCATTGATGCCCTCAAGAAGATCTGGGAGACACTGGATAGCATCTGCGGGGAAAGACTCCATCCCCAAATACCCAGCATGATGGAGAAGTTAATCGATTGCGACGAACTTAGCGTTACCGATGAAGTAAAGAAGAAACTTCTCAAGATCAGTCTAGGTCAGGTCAAGGCAATTCTTGTCAATGAGAAAACCAGATCAACAGTCAGAATCCGTGGAACCACCAGACCTGGGACGCTGCTCAAACACCAAATCGCGATCAGATATGGTCCATGGGAAGATGTTGACCCAGGATTCTTTGAAATGGATACAGTCGCTCACTCGGGGGAAAATGTTGCCGGAAAGTTCATCTATAGCCTAGACTTAATCGATATTGCCTCTGGCTGGAATGAACAGGCCGCGATATGGGGCAAGGGAGAACAAGCCACTCTTGAGCAATTCAAAAAGATTGAAACTGATCTGCCCTTCAAAATACTCGGAATTAATCCTGATAATGGCGGGGAGTTCATTAACTGGCTGATGTATCGATATATCAGAGAAAAAGAATACAACTTTACCAGAAGCCGCCCGTTCCATAAAAACGACAATGCTCATATTGAGCAGAAGAACTGGACAGCAGTGAGACAGCTGGTTGGTTATTCAAGATTAGATAAACCCGAACAGCTTGAGACTCTCAACGATCTTTACCGCAATGAATGGCGGCTTTATCAAAACTTCTTTCTACCGATTATGAAAATTCAAGAAAAAATCAAAGATACTCAAACAGGCAGAACTAAAAAGAAATACGATAAAGCCAGAACGCCTTATCAAAGATTACTCGATCATCCTAAAGTTTCCGAAGAAACAAAAGATATGCTAAAACAAATATACAGAGACTTAAACCCAATAAAATTACGTAAGCAGATCAAGGTGAAAATTGACCGTCTGAAAAGAACGCTAAAGTAAGATTATTTCACTATCTAATACGGTGTGTGTTGTCGGATATATTCTACAAATAATACTTGCACTCTCTAGTTCGGTTAAGTTTTCTTAGGTAGTTGCTGCAATAGTTACTAGGATAAATATCCCGGCAGAATTTAAAAGAAACGTTATAAGTAAGAACTGCCATATTTTTACTTTCGAAAGACCAAGCATTGTTATACCTGTTTCATCGGGAAGGGGTGAGGCAATTATAACTGCACCAAAGATTGGAATAAGCCAAGAAAAATAAGGAGTCAAGAAAAGTTTTTTTAAAAGTGTGCCACCAAATTTATAAAAAAGAGGTTTTAGTTCATTGAATAATTTATCTCGTAAAAAACTAAAAATAATGTAATCACCTAAAACTGTGCCGAATCCGGCTAAAATAGCAACCAATATTGGGTTGAGCGTGTTAGCTAGGTCGAACAGAATCACCGAGGCGGGGGCAACGGTAAAGATTGAGACAAAAAATATTCCGGTAATAAAAGCGCCAAGATAACCAAGTGCACCAATGGACGACATAAAGTTTTTAATAAATGGATAATCGGCAAAAACATAAAGTAAAACTAAGCTTAAAATTAGAATGCCGGTATTGCTATATGGCCACGATCTATATCTTTCAAAAATATATTTAAGTGAAACCTTAATATCCATTTTAAAATACTTGTAATATTGCCATTACCGACAGGATACCAAACATAAGCCAAGCGATCAAAATAATTAATTTTCGCCAAAAACTCGGTTGATATTTTTCTGGTAGGAACCTTTTGTTTAAAAAGTATGTTGCGACGATATGGAAAAACATAGCAAATGCGTTTAAGGCGGCGCCTGTTACCACCAAACTAATAGGATCTGTATATCCGGTAAGGAATATTATAATTGCGGCAATTATTTGAATCCATAAAATTAAATAATAAACATGTGGGAGGTTCAACTTATCCTTTAAGATAACGATATTTTCCGAAATTATCCTACTGGTTGAATCAAGCACTGTTAGTTGTGTACCAAAAAGCATAGTGCCGAGGAGTGCTAAAAACACGATACCGATTGTCGGGCTTAATAGAGAAGAAACTTGATAGAATTCATCGATCAAAAACTCTACTCCCTGCCCACTTTTAGTTCCTAGGGTGGTTGTGTATGCGAGAAGTGCAAGAAGAATGATTGTTAAAGCGCCGGTGATTAAAAAGACAATCAGGTGTTCTAGGTTGACCAGACGCCACCACATTTTGTATTTTTTAAAATTTTCGTTTGATTTAAAATCAACTCTGTTGCCGAATATCTGAACCTTATCTACATTTCCTGTCAGAACACTCGTTATCCCTTTGGTGTTTTTGCACATTCCATAACCTTTTTCTTTGATATAAAAGGATTGTGACAGGTTTAGATTTCCTCCTGCACCGGAATAGGCTAGTGCTCCCAGAAAAGTAAAAAGGGGTATTCCTAAAGGTAAAAATAAATATCCCTCTCCGACTCCAATAAGTCCGTTTGTCAAGGCAGTGAAGTCAGCCGGTTTGGCTAAAAGGAAGGTGATAATCGTAATAATCGGCACTCCGATAATAATGATTGTTTTCTGAAAAGTTTCGACTGTTTGATAAAGGCGGGGGCCTAAAGTCAAGATAATTCCGATTAAAATTAACAGTATAATTGCAAGTAGTGCAAAATTTTCGATTCCGAAAATGGTAGCAAATACTTTTGCGCTTGTTGCAATGATCCCCGGCCAGATCCATGGGATAAAGGTTGAGAGTATAAACCAATAGCTAAATCTTTTAGAAATTCTTGAAAATCCCGCGAAAATACTTTCTCCGTAAAGGAGGGAATATCGCACAATTTCCATATTTATAAAAAATTGAAAAGTGATACCAAGGACGGCTGCCCAAATAATGCCGAGTCCATAATTTGAAACAAGATACGGCCATAAAATAAGTTCCCCTGAACCAAGACCAAGGCCGAGGAAAATAATACTTGGCCCGATTGTTTTTACGAAAGATGGTGGTTTTGCCATGTTGTATTTGTTGTTTGTCATAATTGTAATAGATTGTCTTTTTTGCTCCTTATAGTATTTTACCAAAGATAACACAAAAACGTTCTCTGTTAGCTGTCGAGAAGCATAGTAAAATAGCAAGGTATAAGTTATATTTTGGTTTTTATAGTTATCAAAAAATTATCTCCAGAATATTTTTTTTATGCTAAAATGTACTTAGAGGGAAAATTATATTTTATAGATTTAAGTTTATAAAACCGTTTTTATTGTTGTTTTTGGCTTTATTGGTAAGCTCTGTTTCGTATTTGTTTTTTGGCGAAATTCCTCAATCTGAAGCTGGAGAAGAAGATGATATTACAATATCCTCAAGTACCAATTGGGCGGCTGGTAGCTATACATACAGAGATATTACTGTTACTAATAATTCTACCTTAACCTTAGAGGGGACTCATACGGATGATACTGATGGTTATGGAGTTACGATATCTGCTAGGAATATAATTATCGAATCTGGATCTAGTATTTCAGCTACTGGTCAGGGATATGCTGCTTTTTCCGGACCCGGGAAACCTGCGACTGAAGGCAATCTCTCTGGTGGTGCTGGGTATGGTGGTAAGGGAGGACAAGGAAGATACAGTGCTGATTATGGTGGTGAAACTTATGGTTCAGCTATGAATCCGACTGATTTGGGTAGTGGGGCAATCGGCGTTGGTGGTGGAGCGATTATTATTTCATGCGACTCAATTTCAATTGAAGGTGTAATTGGAGCAAATGGTCCTGACGGTAGCGGGGGTTCAGGTGGAAGTATCAATATTCAGACAACTGCTATCACCGGTTCGGGGTCTATGTCGGCTAATGGTGGTAGTAACTCTACTAGTTATAGAGGTGGTGGTGGTGGTGGCAGGATCGCTGTTTTTTATGAAAGCTCTGTTTCGACGTTTAATTTTTCTAATGTTTCAATATCTGGAGGGATTGGTAGAAATAATGGATTTGACGGTACAGTATTTACTTTTGACAAAGAATTGAGTAATTTAAGTGTTTCTTCTGATTTAACATTAGAGGCTGACCAGGGACTTGATGAAAACGGTGATTTAACTTCTGATGGTGTATATAATTTTAATAATCTAACGGTATCTAACAGTGCAACTTTAACTTTAGCTGGAAATTACTCTGATGATACTGATGGTACTGGGACATTATTAAATATTGCTGGTGATGTTACAGTTGAAACCGGATCTAGTATTTCAGCAGAAGCGCAAGGTTATGCTGCTCAAGATGGCCAAGGATCAGGGGTAGACGGCAATGGTGGTAGCGGTGGAGGTTATGGAGGTGTTGGTGGAAATAGTGTAGATGGAGTGGGTGGCAATGCTTATGGTTCTGCTCTATTTCCGGAGGACTTAGGTTCGGGTGGAGGTAATTTTACTGGCGGAGCCGGTGGTGGACTAATCAAAATAGTTGTAGAAGGCGATATTGAGATCCAGTCGGGTTCCGAAATAGACGCTTCTGGCAGTGGTGGTTATGTTGATGGTGCTACTGAGGGTGGTGGTGGAAGTGGTGGCTCGATTTATTTAGTATTCAACTCAATATCGGGTGATGGGACAATTTCTGCTGATGGTGGTACTGCTCCCAATTATGCTGGAGGTGGAGGGGGAGGAAGGGTTGCCCTATATGGAGATACGAGTTTATACAGTATGAGCAATATTTCTGTTACCGGTGGTACTTGTGGTAGTGATTGCACTTCGGGATCAGATGGTACAGTATTTGTTTATGATACAGCAACGGGTAACGTAGAGGTTAGTAATGATTTGACTCTCGATGCTGATCAGGGTGTAAACCCCGATGGTTCATTAAACACTGATGGTATATATTATTTTAACAATCTAACGGTTACAGACAATTCTACATTAACCTTGGGGGGATATTATACTGATAGTGATGACGGGCGCGGTGTAACTCTAAATTTAGATGGAGATTTAACGGTTAGCTCTGGTTCGAAGATATCGGCTGATGGGCAAGGTTATGTTGCAAGATCGGGAAGTGGGGCCGGATATGGGAACAGTGGTGAAGCCGGTTCTGGTGGCACATATGGCGGATTTGGTGGAGTTTCAGCGGATAATGGGGTTAACCCAAACACTTATGGGAATGAGTACGCACCCTATAATCTAGGATCTGGTAGTGGTATAGAAAGCGAAGGTGCTTCTGGGGGCGGGGCAATTGTTATTCGCTGTTTAGGGGATGTAGTTGTAGACGGTGTAATTTCTGCCAATGGCTCAGATGGTTCTGTTTATCTGTCTTCTTGGGCAACTGGAGGTGGTTCTGGTGGCAGTATTTTTTTATTTGCTGATAATGTTTCAGGTTCCGGTTTGATAACAGCATCGGGTGGTGGTGGTGGTGGTGCGGCACTTGGTGGCGGTGGCGGTGGCGGTGGCGGGCGTGTTGCTATAGTTTACTATCTCTCTAATTCTATCCCTACAGAGAATGTTACAGCCTCTGGTGGTAATGGGAGTATCTCTCCTGATAGAGACGGTAGTGATGGTACGGTCTATATTGAACAAAAACCCCTTCCTGATAATAGTTTTAGGCTTAAAAACCCTAATAATGATTCATATGAATTTACGAACACTAAAGCAGTTAGTGTTGTCCCTGATGATGCAGGAGTTGATTCTTATTACGAAAACGGGGAACTTCCGCCAACTGTTTATGCTGATGGTTGGCATCAAATTTCCGAAGGTAAAAATCTAACTGATGGTGAGGGTGTGAAAACTATTGTAGCTTGGCTTAAAGATGAGAATGAGTTAATATCTTCATCTTCCAGCTCTGCTTCTATAACGCTCGATGAAACTAATCCAACACTTGATTTGACAACTCAAGATCAGGAAGTGGTGGATGATGATCTGATTACAGTCTCTGGCTCTGTTTCGGACAATTTGTCGGGAGTTTCAACCTTAACTTATCAAAGAGATTTGACGTCAGCTTCTTTGCAATCTTTGGGATTGGGGGTACATGGTACAGCGATTAATATTCCAATTAATCAAGATGGGACATTTGATCAAGAAATCCAGCTTTCCGAGGGGGTTAATCAAATAACTTTTAACTTAACGGATAAAGCTGGTAACTCAGTTTCGGATGGTTTGTCAATTACGGAATCGGTTTCCGACTCGGAATCTGATCAAGAAGACTCAAGTGGTGATTCAGATGGCGATTCGGATAGCCAATCCGACGAGCAAGGCGAAGAAATTACGGGTTTAAATATAGACAGTCAAACCGACACAGAAAGTGACGAACTTGATTTTAAGGAGAGTGAAGCCGAAGAGGATGAAGAGTTAGAAAAGGACAGAGGGTTAGAAGTGGATGGGGAGGATGGGGAGTTGGAAGTAGATGGTGGAGCGGTTAAAACTAACTATTATATTGTAATATTAATTTCATTAACCCTATTTCTTGTTTTGTTATTCCTTATCTTAAGGAGACTAAACCATCAAAAGGATTGAGGTATTTTGGGAGGGGATTAGGATGATAGATCCTAACCTTCAAAATACTCTTATCGGTTACTTACTGTAAAATTATGAGAATAGTTGAGATAATTATTGTATAAATAGCGAGGTGGTAATGAAAAAGATAAAAATTTTAGGTGCTGGCATTTCCGGCTTATCGGCAGCAATTAATCTGTCAAAAGCGAATTATGAGGTGGATATTTTTGAAAAAAATCCGGATTGCGGAATGCGTTTCCATGGTGATTTACAGGGTTTGGAGAATTGGAGTTCGAAGGAAGATGTTTTAGATACCCTCAAAAAGATGCATATAGATTTGAATTTTAGGACAACACCATTTAGGAAGGTGACATTTTCAAATTGTGATAAAGCAGAGGATTTTACTTTTGATCGACCATTATTTTATTTAGTTAAGCGTGGTAATTTCAGAGATAGTTTTGATCAGGGACTTAAGGAGCAGGCGACAGAAGCGGGAGCAAAAATACATTTCAATCAAACCATACCGGAGGGCGAGGCTGATATCGTTGCCACTGGTCCTCGCTTCAAAAATATTTCTGTTGCGGATAAAGGAATAAAGTTCAAAACCGATTTGCCGAATCTTGCTGTTGGCGTTGTGAATAAGAATGCTGCTTACAAGGGTTACTCATATTTGTTGATTGCGGATGGCGATGCCTGTATTTGTAGCTGTGTTTTCGATGATACTAGAAAGCTAAACGACTGTTTTGATTTTACGAAAAAATATTTTATCGATAAGTACAAACTAAAAATTAAAGAACCTAAAAACGTTGGTGGCGTAGGTTATTTCTCGATCAACAATATCTATAGAGAGGGAAAAACTTTATTTGTTGGAGAGGCGGCTGGTATTCAAGACTTTTTGGCTGGATTTGGGATGAGAACTGCTGTAACTTCCGGTTATCTGGCAGCCAAATCAATTATTGAAAATTTAGACTATGATAAATTAGCCAATCAGGAATTTAGTAAATACCTCAAGGCTGGTATTGTAAATCGCTTTACTTGGGAGCATGCCGAGGTAGATAACTATAATTCTGTTCTTGAGAAATTGTCAAAAATGAAACAGTCAACCGACCTTCTTTATTCCATCTATAATTTTAATTTATTAGAGCAATTCGAATATCCCCTAGCTTTAAGTTACATCAAAAAGCAATATCCGGAAGTTTTAGAGTAAGGTTTTTGTAAAAAAACTAGAGTTTTTTATGGGAGGTTTTTACTCTCGAATTTGCCACCGCAAGCGAGAGCCATTGGCTCGAGCGAAGCGGAACAAAAAGCCATGAATGAAAAATGGTGGAACAGGGGGGAATCGAACCCCCGTCCGAAAAGCAATGAGAGAAGAGGATACACAAGCTTAGGGTTACCCTCGTTCTTTTTGGATGGCCTACCAGGGTGATCTTGGCCTACCTAGACCCGATTGGTCATGCCCTAATCTATCTCCGGGTCAAAGACAGAACAGGACAGCTATCGCGTTTAGGCGACAGCGGGTGAAAATGCGAATCCCGCAAAAGCGGTTTTCGCTTTTTCTACAAGTGATTTTGCACTTGAATATTTGCATCGATTGTTTTACGAGATACGGTACATACTCGGCTTGCCGCTTCTTTCAAGGTCTCTCCGTCGAATCCAAACTGTCCCAAACAGAGATTATACCTCAAATTGGCCTGATTGTCAACGTCCTGCGGGGCGGAAACTGCCGTCTATGTCTTTTTTTTCTTTCCCCGGAACATATTCTTCGTCGTGTTTAACTTCTACTTCCTTGCCACTAACCGGATCTATGATAACTCCTGGCCTAGTTCTGGTTTTGTTAGTTTCTTTCCTTCTTTCTTCCTCCTCGTTTTCAAAGTAAATTTTATATTGTTCTGGATTTTCCATTTTTCCTCGCAATAATAATATAAGTAAAAAACGTTAATATAATTATAGCAAAACTGACAATCTGTGCTAGATCAAAAAACCAAATAATAGGATTATAGTCAATTCTGAAAAACTCCACGCAAAATCTTACTAGGTTGTAAGCTATTAATGCATAAAATATCGCAAGATTTTTCAAGTATTTTTGAAAATATAAAAACAATAAATAAGCGCAGACAAGCAATGCTGATTCATAAAGAAAAACAGGGTGGAAAAAGGCGCTGTCTAAGAATTTTTCGGGACGGTTGGTAGGGCTTACGTACATTTTTAGCAGGCCACTTGTCGGTTGACCGATTATTTCGCCGTTTATAAAATTTCCAAATCTACCGATTGCTACTCCCAGTAAAAGCTCCGGTGTGATAGTATTGGCAATTTTTAAAAAACTAATTTTTTTACCTGCGGATGCGATCCAGATTGCTATCAATCCTCCTATAATTGCACCGTGGATGGAGAGTCCACCCTGCCAAAGGTAAAAAAACTCAAGGAGATTTCGGGAAAAGTAAGCAGTGTTTTGAATTACAAATCCGAGCCTAGCGCCCAAGATACCTAAAAAGACAATTAGCAAAAAGATTGTATCGTAGTTGGCTTTTTCGCTTGAGTTATCAAATCTTTTTCTGGAGATTATATAAGACAGATAAACTGCTGTAGCGATCAGCAGGCCATACCACCTAACCCTTAATGTCCCAATACTGAAGATTTGAGGATTAAGTTCAAAGTCAAATCTAACAATATAAAAGAGTAACAAATAGAATCCTAGGACCAATATGGAAATGATGGCAAATTTTTTACCAGCCACCACCACCTCCACCGCCACCTCCGCCACCGGAAAAACCACCTCCGCCAGATCCGGAACTAGATGGTGCAGAGGACATTGTCGAAGCCATATTGGAACTTACTTGATTGATTTGAGAGCTAAACGATTCGGCGTTAAATGTTGCGATGCCTGCTCCGTAATACCAAGCCGGATGATAATTGTTGAAATATTCTTCTCCGTAAATATCTTTCATCTTTTTTATCCATTGGGTTGTAATCCCAAATAAAATAGCATATGGCAAAAATTTCTCAAAAATATTTTCTTTTTCAAGATATCTTTGTCTGTATTTCTCGGCTTTATCCATGTACATTTTAAATCCTAAAATTTTTCTAAAAACCTCATGTCCCTTTTTGGATCTTTTCTGCATCAATGGAGCAAATACGATTATTATTATGGCAGACATAAGAGACGCCAAGCCCAAACTAGTATTGAATGCGAATTGCATAAAGCTTCCCAGCAGTGCTACTATCCCGATTACTAGGAATACATAAAATAAAGTTTTCGAATAAGGGACTAAGAAATCTTTCTTTTGTAAGAAGGTTTTACCCTTGCTTGTAATTTGTGGCAAGTGGACATAAAATTTATTTTTAAGATCTGATAGCTTGACTTTATCCTTCCCTTCAAACAAACCAGCAAGGAGTGCTTCTTCGGAAGGGGATTGGGGGGCAATTGATTTTGTTTTAGTAAATTCGGAATCTTCGCTTGAGAAAAACCCTTTTTTTTCGATGCGTTTTATTTTTAGAAATCCATGGACTGCCAAATTGATGATGGATGCGGAAATATAGTTGTTTTTTAAAGTACCGTCCGAATACACCAAGCCCATTTCGACCGGAGAGAGTTTTTCCGGTATTTCAAACTCGGGAGCTACGGTGGGATTTATCTTGGGGTCGCGGCCGTATTTTTGCCACAACTTATAGCAAATCAGAAAGACTATAAGGGGAAGTAAATAGAAAAAGTAAGATCCGTATTTTTCCCAAAAGGTTGGTTCGTAGGGCGTGACGATATTTTTGGGGAAGGTAGCTGAAACAGTAATACCCTTGCCAGGCTCTAATGTTTTGTCGTATGAAACGAGGAGGGTTTTAGCGTCTGTGAATTCTGTTTTAATATTAATATCATTTTTTGCTCCGAACTCTCCGGAATAAACATTCAAATCGATATTTGATTGGTTTGCTCCTTCTGGAAAGTGGATTTTAGCGCTGAAGCTATCGATTGGTATATCCCAAAAGTTTCCCAGAATATTCCAATATAACTCATCGAATTTTTCGTTTTCACCTCGAACAGCATTTTTTACGAGATATTCTACTTTATAGTTATTTTCACCGGTGACTAGGATATTTTCGCTACCGATTTTCCAAGTGATGGTTTTATCGAAAGGGTCGGACTCGCTTTCATAATGATACGATTTGCCGTCAAAGTCAGTAATACTTTTTAGCGAAATAGGGGATTTTGTGGTTTTTCCTTCCAAATATTGGACAGTTGGCAGGACTCTGGATATCCCGTGTTTTTGGGCGTATCCGCAATCAGCCACGATTTTTTCAGTAATGTCGAGGGAGGAGTCTTTATTTACGGTAATGTCTGTCTGAAAATCTTTGATATACCAGTAATTAACATTTTCACGAGCATAAGTGGCTGTGGGAATTAAAAATAGGGCTACTAAAAACAATAACGATAATATTTTTTTCATGTTTTGATTATAGCATATGGGTGTAAAGGCGTCTCGGGAATTGAAAATCAACAGTAGAAATGATAAGATTCTGGTGGTAAACACAGTAAGGGCGGTTAGCTCAGCGGTAGAGCGCATCGTTGACATCGATGAGGTCACAGGTTCAAGTCCTGTACCGCCCACCACAGTATTTTTGGGGCGCATCGCCTGCCTGTCGGCAGGCAGGTTGACATCGATAAGGTCATCCATTCGAGTCGGATTGGGTGCACCAATATATTTTTTAGAGAAGATGAAAACTCATCAAATGAAATTAGATCCAGTTCCGTTTGAGAAAATCTCGGACGGAAGTAAAATAGTTGAATCGCGTCTATACGATAAAAAAAGACAACAGATTGATTTGGGCGATAAGATTCAATTTGTTCGCGATGATGATAATTCTAAGATATTAAATACGGAAGTAGAAGCGTTATATCGTTATCCTGATTTTGCCAGTATGTTTTCTGATTTTCCACCAGAATATTTCGGTGGAAATTCAAGAGAGTGGCTTTCAAAAGAAATCGAAATGTTTTATTCGAAAGTAGAACAAGCAAAGTACGGTGTTGTTGGTATCAAAATTAAACTTTTAAAATAACAGCCCAGCTAGTAGATTTAGTTGGGCTGTCCGCGGAGATCTTTTTTTTAAAAAGAACGGAACCCTGAAAATATCTCAAGGTCGTATTGTATTACTATTTCTTAGCTGATAAATCAATATTCTAAAGTAAGATGGGGTTTTGCTCGAATGATGATTTTTCTGTCGCGCTACAAGCAGAGCGCCAAATACTATGTCCTAAGTTTTTTAATCGTTCTATTTATCTTGAGCATTGCGTCTCTTTTGCGAAGGGCTTCGCGTTTATCAAACTTTTTCTTACCTCTACCTAATCCTAATAGAACTTTAACTAAACCTTTCTTGAAATACATCTTAAGCGGAAGCAAAGTTAGTCCTTTTTCGTTTATCTTGCCGACCAGCCGTCCTATTTCCGATTTTTTAAGCAATAATTTTCTAGTTCTATAAGGGTCAACAGTCTGTGTGTTAAAGTGGCTACCAACCAAAAAAACTTCAGGATTATTTTTATCGTTGAAGAATATCTTGGCGTATGCTCCTTTGAGATTAACTCGATTGGCTCTTACCGCTTTGACTTCGTCGCCGACCAGAGCTATTCCAGCTTCGAGTTCTTCTTCGATGTGGTAGTCGAAATAAGCGTATTTGTTGGTAATCATTATGGTTTCATTCTATCAAAATAATATGTACAAATTAAATTTGATTTTTGTAAATTTGCTTGTTACAGTTGTTTTGTAAAAGAGGAGGAGTTTTGATCATAGGAATAACAGGTACGTTTGCGTCAGGCAAGGATACAATTGCCGATTATTTGGAGGAGAAAGGCTTCGAGCATTTTTCACTCTCCGATGAGTTAAGAGAGATTGCTAAAGAGAAGGGAATTGATCCGACTCGCGATAATTTACGCGAGCTAGGAAACGCTTCGAGGGATGAGTTTGGTCCCGACTATCTGCCAAAAAGAGTGTTACAAAGAGCCAAGTCCGATAAGGTTCTAATTTCCAGTATTAGGCAACCGGCAGAGATAGAATTCTTAAAGAAACAAGAAGACTTTATTCTAATTGGTGTTGATGCGCCGATCGAGATGCGCTTTGAGCGTCTTAAAAAGAGAAATAGACCCGGCGACCCTAGAACGTTAGAAGGATTGAAGGAAAAAGAAGAAAAAGAAATGCAGAGTAAGGGAAAGAATTGCCAGAAATTGCATCAATGCATGCAAATGGCAGATTTTACTATTGCTAACGACGGGAATTATCAAGAACTATACAAGGAGGTGGATCGTGTCCTCTCAAAGTGAGCCGAAGGGGAAAGAGGGGGGTCAGCCGGACGGTGTTAATAACTACAAAAGGCCTAGTTGGGATGAGTATTTTTTTGAAATAATGAAGTCAATTGCCAAACGAGGTACCTGTAATCGCGGGCGCTCAGGTTGCGTTATTGCTAAGGATAATCAGCTTGTTTCGGCTGGTTATGTTGGTTCTCCTGTCGGTGAAGACCACTGTGACGATGTTGGGCACTTATTCCAAAAACGCTATGATGCTAACGGTAATTATTCAATGCATTGTGTTAGAACTGTTCATGCCGAACAAAATGCAATATGCCAAGCGGCTAAGAGAGGTGTTTCTATTGACGGAGCGACTCTGTATTGTCAGATGACTCCCTGTCCGGTTTGTGCCAAGATGATAGTTAACAGTGGTATCAAAAGAGTTGCTTGTTTGAAGAAATATCACGATGGTGCAGAGTCGGAAAGACTCTTTACTCGTGCCGGTATAGCTTATTCCTGCGAGAGCGAAGAAGAGGAGGAATATTCGGGAAAAGGTGATAAAAGCCAAAAAATTCAAGAAAAAGGGTCGGAATCCATTTCTCTTGAAGATAATTCCCAAAAGTCGGTTTTATCTTCCAATCTGAAACTTAAAATTAAAAAATTGCATAATGATGCGGAGGTACCGAGCTATGCACATGAGGGCGATGCCGGTTTGGACCTGCAAGCGATAGAAGAGATGGAAATACCAGCCGGATCTCGGGGCAAAATCGCTACCGGTCTGGCCTTTGAGATACCTTCGGGGAGTGTAGGTCTGATCTGGGATAGAAGTGGAATTTCATCTAAGAAGGGATTGAAGGTAATGGGTGGAGTCATAGATAGTAGCTACCGAGGGGAAATTTTTGTAACCCTCGCTAATATTTCCAGAGAGCCAGTTTTGGTTGGGAGGGGTGAAAAGATAGCTCAAATTTTGATTCAAAAAATAGAGAGGGCCGAACTCGAATTAACCAAAGAGCTTTCTGAAAGCGAAAGAGGTGGAAAAGGCTTTGGCAGTTCCGACTATCCGGTTGACAAAGTTTTGGAAGAAATAGACTATCTGCCAGAAGAGGAATCCGAAGAGGGTGAGGATTATGACGAAGAAATAAACGCAAACGAGGAGGAAGAAGATGAAATTCGAAGCCGATGGTGAGGTTGGAAGAGTCTTTGACAAGGAAGAGAAGAGACAGATTGAGGGACTTGAGCTTATTCCGTCGGAAAATTATGTCTCGAAAAACGTCTTAACTGCCCTGGGTTCGATATTTACCAATAAGTACTCAGAAGGATATCCTAAGAAAAGGTATTATGGAGGGAATCAGTTTATAGATGAGTCTGAACTATTGGCGATAGAGAGAGCTAAAAAACTCTTTAAAACCAACTATCACGTCAATGTTCAACCGTATTCCGGATCACCAGCTAATATTGCTGTATTATTCGGTCTGCTCAAATTTGGTGATAAAATTATGGGGATGAATTTGAGCCAGGGCGGACACTTAACGCATGGCCACAAAGTTAATTTTTCCGGTCGAGCTTATAAGGTTGTTCAATACGGGGTTGATAAGAAAACCGAATATCTTGATTATAAAGAGATAGAGGAGCAGGCGCTTAAAGAAAAGCCCAAGCTAATTATCTGTGGTGCAACCGCCTATCCTAGAGAGATAGATTTCAAAAAATTCGCCAAAATAGCCAAAAAAGCAAAAGCTATTTTAATGGCTGATATATCACATATTGCCGGACTTATAGTGTCTGGGGTTCATAATTCACCATTTGGATATGCTGATGTGATAACAACAACTACACATAAAACATTGCGGGGTCCACGCTCGGCGATTATTTTTTGCAAACATCAATATGCTCAAGACATAGACAGGGCTGTGTTTCCTGGACTTCAAGGCGGACCGCACGATCATGTGACATTAGCCAAAGCAGTCGCTTTTGGCGAGGCGCTAAAACCAAGCTTTAAATCTTATGGCAAACAGATTGTAAAAAATGCGCAGATTCTGGCAAAAACTCTAACTGAAGGAGGGTTGAGAGTTATTTCCGGAGGTACCGACAACCATTTGTTGTTGGTTGATCTGACTCCTCTTGGGGTTGTTGGCAAACAAGCCGAAAAATGGCTTGAGAATGTTAACATCTCGGTAAATAAAAACACAATTCCTTACGATAAGAGATCGCCCTTTGATCCTTCGGGAATTCGTCTGGGTACGCCGGCTATTACCAGTCGTGGGATGAAGGAAAAAGATATGAAATCAGTCGGAGGTTTTATTATTAGGACGGTTGAAAGTGGTGGGGACAAGAAACAATTAGCTCAAATCAAGAAAGAAGTAATAAGGTTTGCTAAAAAATTTCCCGTTCCGGGAATTAAAAAATAGGAGTTTTATGGCACGCAAAAAACTTAAGGTAACCCTTCTTGCTTATACTAAAAGTCCGGAAAAAGTGGTAACGGCTGCAATAAGGCAATGTTATAGTGCGGAAAGTGGGGCGAAGATTATAGACAAGAGTAGTAAAAAACTGACCAGACGCTTGATTCGCCAAATAATTTCTTCGGGGCATACTTCAACCGTAGAGCACGCTAGTTTTACTTTTGCGATAGAGGGGGTTTCTCGTGCTTTGACTCATCAGCTGGTACGTCATCGGATTGCATCTTATTCTCAACAATCGCAACGATATGTTAAGTTTGATAAGGTTGATTACATCTTACCGCCATCAATCGAGGCGAACAGTAAGGCAAAAAAAGTATTTGAGACATTTATTGGCGAGTCGGCCAAGGCTTACGGCAAGCTTATTGAAATGGGGGTTAAGGCAGAAGATGCGAGATTTGTTTTGCCAAATGCAGCTGAAACAAAGATTGTAATGACAATGAACGCTCGGGCTCTTTTGAATTTTTTGAAAGAAAGGATGTGTACTCGAGCGCAGTGGGAAATAAGGGCATTGGCAAACAGAATGTACGAAGAGCTTCTCTCTGTTGCGCCTGAGATATTTCAGTATGCCGGACCAACTTGTGAGACGGAAGCAATTTGTTGGCAAGGGAAAATGCATTGTGGTAAAAAGATAAACAGAAAGAAACAACCGATAGAGGTTAGAGAGCGAGGATGAAAAAGAATCCTTATAAAGGAGTGTTTATTGCTTTTGAGGGTTTGGACGGATCCGGTTCGTCGACTCAAGTTGATTTGCTGGTGAGAAATCTTAAGTCGGTAGGCTACTTAGCTTTTGGGACAAAAGAACCGACCAATAATATTGTCGGAGGTTTGATTAGAGGGCAATTAACCGGCGACTGGAAGGCAGGTATGGAGTGCCTCCAGCTTCTATTTGCAGCAGACCGAGCTCATCATTTAGATAGAGAGATTATACCGTCCTTAAAGCAAGGCAAGATTATAATCTCTGACCGTTATTATTTTTCTACGGTTGCATTTGGTTCGCTTAAATTAGATCGTGACTGGCTACTTGTATTAAATGAAAAGTTCATACTCCCTGATTTGACGTTTGTTTTCAAGGTTTCTCCCGAAGAATGTTTACGACGAATGAGAGCGGGTCGCAACAGATTGGAACTTTTCGAAGAAGAGAAGAAACTCAAAAAAGTTTGGGCAACATATAGTTGGCTGGCTAAGAATAATAAAAAAGTTGTTTTGATTGATGGTGAAAGGTCTATCAGCCAAATATCTTTGGAGATTTTTGAGATTGTGAAAAAGTTTTTGAAAAACAAAAAAGTTGGATTAGATAAAAATTTATTTAGTAAGTGTGCTTGAAAAATAAGAATAAAGTGATATCTTAGACTTAAGGCGATGAAGCAGTTACCACTGTGGAGCCGGCGGAGGAAATGCCGTCCGATAGCGCAAGGCGAAACGTTGCGTTAAAATGAAGCGTCCCTAGTAATTCGCTCTAAGCGAAGAGATGAGGGAAAGCAAGGTGGAACCACCCGGGTTTTATCGAAGGGTCCTTGCCACGACTGTTTGTCGTGGTTTTTTGATAAAATAAAATTGGAGGTAATATGAACGATAAAAAAATAGATATTGAGGTAAAAAGACATTCGCTTTCGCATGTACTTGCGGTAGCAGTTTTGGATATGTTTCCGGAAGCTAAACTTGGTATTGGACCTGCCATTGAAAACGGTTTTTATTATGATTTTGAACTACCAAGAACTTTGATACCGGAAGATTTAGATATCTTGGACAAAAAAATGCATGAACTGATAGATAAGAATTTAGATTTTGAGAAGATTGATATAGATACCAAAGAAGTACGGGAGCGGCTGTCGGGTTCAAACCAAAAATATAAGCTTGAGTTGGTTGAGGAGATTATTGATAAAGGCGATCGTGGAATAACTTTGTATAAAACAGGAGATTTTGTAGATTTGTGCCAAGGGCCTCATGTGAAAAATACAAAAGAGTTGAGCAGCATTGCCTTTAAACTAAATAAGATATCGGGAGCGTACTGGAAGGGCGATGAAAAAAATGTAATGATGCAAAGAATTTACGGTATTGCCTTTGATACTAAAAGGGAACTAGATGATTATCTAAAAATGTTAGAAGAAGCCGAGAAGAGAGACCATAGAAAGTTAGGAAGGGAGCTTGGTCTCTACACTTTTCACGAAGAAGCACCCGGAATGCCTTTCTGGCATGGCAAGGGTGTTACTATGCTGGAAATCTTGATAGGTAGATGGAGAAAGATACAAGAGAAACACGGTTATAGTGAACTTCGTTTGCCTAATTTGCTTGATGTCGAGCTATGGAAACAGTCTGGTCATTACGAACACTATAAGGATAATATGTTCTTTACTGAAAATGAGGGCAAGAAGATGGCGCTTAGGCCGATGGATTGCCCGGGAGCGATACTGGTTTACAAGGAAGATGTTAGAAGTTACAAGGATCTACCCATAAGGTGGAGCGAGCTTGGCAGTGTTTTTAGGAATGAAAAGTCTGGTGAGCTCCATGGATTACTTAGAGTCCAACAGATAGTCCAAGACGATGCGCATATTTTTGTGTCTACCGATATGATAGAGTCGGAAATTATACAAGTACTTTCGATTATGGAGGAGATATACAAACCGTTTGATATGGAGCGAGAAATATTTTTGTCAACTAAACCCGATGATGCTATGGGTGACGATAAAGTGTGGGATAAGGCAGAACAGGCACTAAAAAGCGCTCTTGAAAAAAAGAAAATTAAATATGGCATCAAGGAAAAAGATGGTGCTTTCTATGGTCCGAAGATAGATGTACATGTAAAAGATGCTATTGGTAGAACTTGGCAGACCGGTACGATACAGCTGGATTTTTTTATGCCTGAAAGATTTAATCTTGAATATATCGGCGAAGATGGGCAGAAACACAAGCCAGTTATTATCCACAGGGCTCTGATGGGGTCGCTTGAGAGATTTATGGGGGTCATTGTTGAGCATTATGGCGGTGCTTTTCCTGTTTGGTTAGCGCCGATACAGGCGACTGTTTTGCCAATTTCCGACAAATACCTCGATTATGCAAACCAGGTTGTTAAAGAATTACAAGATAAGGGGATCAGAGCAGAAGTTGACTCTGAACCAGAGTCAATTGGTAAAAAAATTCGTAGGGCGGAAATGCAAAAAATCCCCTATATGTTGATAGTCGGAGAGAAAGAAGTTGAAGCTAAGAAGGTTGCAATTAGAAAGTATGGTAAGGGTGATGGAGGGGAAGATGGGGTTGATAGTTTTGCAAGAAAGTTATTAAAAGAGGTCTAACGTTTAATCAGTTCGTTTAATATATGCCAGCGACGCTGTTTTTCGCTCCACGATATGGGATCTCCGAGAGAAAAAGCAGCAGTACCCTTTCGGGGGGAGTATTTGTTTATGTATGCTTGGTAGTATTTAGTTTTTTTGAAGATGTCGACGGTTTTCTGAAAGTCCTCTTCAGTTTCGCCAGGGAATCCGACGATAACGTCAGTAGTTAATTTTAAGTTTTTAATCTCCGATTTTAATTTTTTGACGATAGTCATATACTTTTTGGCTGTGTATGGTCGATTCATTGCTTTGAGAATCTTATCGGAGCCTGATTGCAAGGGGAGATGAATTTCTTTTTTGATTTTTGGTAAAGTTGCAACTGTTCTTATTACATCATCGCTCATATCTTTGGGGTGGTTGGAAATAAATGAGATTTTAAAATTTCCTTTGATGTTGTTTAGGGTCTCAAGTAATAACGCAAAGTCGGATTTATTTTTTACTTTTCTATCTGTTTTATAGGAATTTACATTTTGTCCTAAAAGTACAATCTCTTTTTTGCCTTTTTTGATAAGTTCCTTGGCCTCTCGGAGGATATCATCAAAATCGCGGGATATCTCGCGTCCGCGGGTATAGGGCACAGCACAGTATGAACAGAAATTATTGCAGCCGGTGGTAATGGGTATATAAACCGAGTTGGTATTGCCTTTATTCAGATCTGACTTTAATTTTTTACGATCAAGTCCAAAATGGGGAGCTATTTTCTCAATTTCTTCCCAGTTAATAACAACGGCGTTTTTGCTCTCGAAATTTTTTTTATCTTGTTTTAAGACACAACCGGTAATAATAACCTTTTTATTTTTCCAGTTATTTAGCTTACCGTAGATTCTGTTGACCGCTGTTTGCCTAACAGCACAAGCTAAAATAATAATAATATCTGCATCGTCGGGGTTGGTCTCGACTAATCCCGATTTATCTAGAGCAAATCTAATACGAGCTCCATCCCACTCGTTGTACTGACAACCAATTATCCAAAGATGATATTTCATATTTTGACTATACACAAAGAAGGGTGATTTAAAAAGGAAGAGCCCCCGGTTGCTCGGCCCGGGGGCTGTACTCCAGAGAGGAGGGCATGTCCCTCTACTCTCAGTAGAGGTATTATGTCATAATAACTCCCAAAAAGCAAGCAGTTGTATAGG
>Ga0265294_10003020_pt1 | contig 21847 bp, 23 predicted proteins | sample MunlanPumphouse3_FD_192504 | JGI IMG/M metagenome (GOLD analysis project Ga0265294, IMG submission 192504) | Groundwater microbial communities from a municipal landfill in Southern Ontario, Canada - Pumphouse #3 | ecosystem: Environmental > Aquatic > Deep subsurface > Groundwater | place... | reverse complement strand
ATAAGAGATAAAAATGGAATTAATGAGAATAGAATAATATAACCCACATACATTAAAGCCATTTTTACATGATTATTACATATTAAGGTAATAGAAAAACCAACCATAATATGAATTATTAAACCTAAAATGTAAGTTATAATAAAAAGTAAAGTGCTAAAATTGCTATTTAAAATAAATTTCATAATTATTAAATAGAATAACATAGGAATAAGTTGAAGGATTAATGAACTTAATAATTTAGCTGGTATAACTTGGGTTATTTTCAAAGTATCTATTGGAATAGGTAAAATTGATTGTTCTTCTTTTTCTATAAATAAAGTAACTGAGTTGGTAATCACAGTAATTATAAATATCGAGATATACACAAATATTAATGGGTTAATAGTATGAAAAATACCCATGGCTAAAGCAAATACAGCGGATATTATAACAATCATGTGAATAATACGATAGGTTAAAAAGTTTTTAAAATCATGATTAATTATTGTGATTATATTTTTCATATTTTTTCCTCGTTTATCATAATTGTATTATAATCTATTTTTTTTATGAATCTCATGTCTATAATTTCCTTATTTAAAACATCGAAGTTGCTTAACTGGTAAGGATTCAAATAATTTACCATAAAAGTTTTATTTTCAATATATTTTATTTCCAAGTGTTTATAAAAATAACTTTCGTATTTAGTTTTATCTAACTCTTGAACATGATTTAATGAATCTATATAGTAAATATTTTTTGTTTTCATATCAATTTCTATTTCTTTAGTTAACACTAGTATTTTACTAGTTTTACTGATAATTGGCAATATATGTTGATAAAACAATGATTTTTCTTCTTTTGAAAATATATCTAATATAAAATCTATTGCAACATATGGCACTTCTGTAGCCGCTATATATAAACTGCAATACATTAGTTTTTTAAAACAAAAATTTTCTTCTACTTTCTTAATGATTTCTTTATCATTAAATGCTAATAAATAATCAAGTTGTTTAAAGCTTCGTTTAATAATTTTTTCAACGCTTTTTTTATATGTTAATCTTAATAATTTCAACATTGATTTAATTTTAGATTCTGTGTTCTTAAAGTTAATAAATAAGCTTGATATACAAAGAAAATCACTTGGTAGTTTGATGTTTCTATCATCAGTAATTATATATGAAGGACTATAGGTAAGTTCAAATTCTTTTAAATTAGTATTACTTGTTAAACTTTTATTTGTTGCTTTTGTACTTTTTGAAACTAAGAAATTTATAAACTCTTTAAGATCAATATCAAAGTTTTCTGATATCAATATTGAAGTTGGAAAGTTGAAATACAAATTATCTATCAAAATAATTATTTTTTCATAGTTTTCTTCGTTTTTAAACGCATTTATCCGGTTCATGAATCTTGTCTTCAAAGGTTCGATACAATTTGCTTTAATAATTGTAGCAGACTCTTTATCAACTAATTGTTTGGTAATTATTTGAAAATAATAGATGTCTTCAAGATATAGTAAATGTAAATTTTTAAATAGTTCAAATAGAATATCTTTCAAATTAGTAAGAATACTAATGCTTATATTTCTTTCATTAAACAAATCAATTTGTTTAACAATTATATAATCCATCATTGCAACAAATATTTCTTGCTTGTTTGCAAATCTATAGTAAAAACTTCCTTTATTTATCCCGCTATTTTTAATTATTTCATTTGTTGAAGCTAAAGTATAAGAATTATTTGCAAATTCTTTAATAGTCGCATTGAAAAGCGCCTTGTTTTCAAGTAGAAGTCTTGTTTTATCATTATTTTTCATTTAATACCTCACTTCTATACTACATAGTATATACCATATAGTATAGATTATAATATGAATTTGAAAAAATGTAAAGAAAAATCAGTTACTTATCGATAGTAACTGATTTTCATTTTATTTTAATTTAAGATTATATTTTAGGTTTAAGAATCTAGCTAATTCTTCTTTATCAGTTTGTTTTTCAAACCCATTATAGTCTACTAAATATGTTTTTCTGTCTTTCGTTTGAATCATGTAAAAATCTGGAGCTTCTTTAATTGTTTGGATTACATCATAATTAAATACGGAATTATTTACATTTGTAACGGTGAAATTCTCTTCAGTAAATACATATGTCTGTAGTAATGGATTTTCAACTAACGGTGATCTTTTTAACATTCTATTGGTCGTTATTTTTTGCATTCCTAAAGTTAAGACATAATAGAGTATCAAAATACCAATTAGAAGACCGGCATATGCCCATTGTTCTTCTATTGCCATATATGTAGCAAATCCAAAAGAAATAAGTGTAATAATAATAAAATTTTTAATCATATAGGATCTTGAATAAAATTTATTGTACTTAAGAATTAAATCGCGGTTATACATTGTGTTATTAATTATTTTCATACTGACTCCTTTAAATATTTATTTTTTTAAACAATATTGGATAAACACCAATACCTACTGCTACCATTATAACATATCTCAAAAAATCGAATAAACTGGCTAAAACGCTCAAAAACATTTGATCATTAATTAAATTGTCCGGATTTATGATTAAGTGAAATATTTCTTTTAAACTTATTCTAACACCCATGATAATGACTACACCTAAAACAAATCTAATCGAATTCTTTAGTATGTTTTTGTGATTACTAAAGTTTACATATTTATTCTCTAATTTCACACCAACAACAAAACCAACAAGTGTACCAATCATTTTTGCTATAGCTTCAGTATTGAAGTAAAACAAATTTGAATCAAAAGAACCTTGGTTTAATTTTATTAGATTATAAATGAATACAACAATAAGAAAAGCTCCAGAAGCGATTAGTATTAGAGTATATATCTTTGATAAATCTTCTTTTTTACTTAACCACTTATATAAATAGTACGTTACTATTACGCCCAATAAACTCCCGACAATAACGTCTGTTAAGTAATGTACTCCGATATACATTCTGCTTATTGAAACTAACGTTGTAATTATAATCGCAATAATTAAAAGATATCGTTTCTTAAAAAACTGATATGTACCAAAAAAAACTGTAGAAGCTGATTGTGCATGACCACTGGGCATCGAATACCCACCAGATGTTTCTGGCCTTAGATTAATTATTGAATCATCAACTATAAATGGCCTTGGTCTCATGATAATTAATTTTAATATACTGTTTAGCCCTAAAGATATAAAAACCGTGATTCCTAGTCTTTCTCCAATTCTTTTGTTTATCGTCCAATATATTAGACCTAATACCCCAATAACAACTAATTCTTCCCCAAACATGGTAAAAAATTCAAATATAGAGTCTAAAAAACTAGAACGAATACTTTGTAACCAGCGAATGATTACTAATTCAAAGTCCATTTAATCACATCCTTATAATATTAATCCGTAGATTAAAAGTCCCATTAACCCTGATACTAAAACGATGAATACTGGATGAATCTTCCGCCAAATTTTTGTCATTGAGAATACCGCTGTAAATATCAATAATGCACTCCAACTAAAATCAAAATCTTTAAAGTCTAGAATAGAAATATTAAAGATGCTTTTCAAAACAAACACAACTGCGACAGAAAGAATTACACCGACAATTACTGGCTTAACTCCTTCTAAAAAACCTATTACATATTTATTAGTTGCGAATTTATGAAATGCAGTTGCTATTATCAAGATAATGATAAATGAAGGAAGAACCACTCCTAGTGAAGCAAATATTGCGCCTGTAATTCCTAACTGATTATAACCTACAAAAGTAGATACGTTAACCGCAAAAGGTCCCGGTGTCGATTCTGATATTGCAATAAAATCTAGTAATTGTTCGTATGATAGCCACCCATTACCAATTACCTCTTCTGAGATTAAAGGAATCATGGCATATCCCCCACCAAAAGTGAATAATCCTATTTTGAAAAAAGTAATGAATAGATGAAATAATAATTTTATCACTTAGTTTCACCTCTAGTCTTATATATTTGATTAATGATTCCAACTGCTCCACCAATCACAATAACTAGAATAACAGGTATAACTTCAAAAAGCATTAAAACTAAGCCAGTAAACATTAATAAGTAACTCAAAAGATTTTTATCTAATTTTTTATACATTCTTAGTGCTGCATTCAAAATCAAAACCGCTACACCAATTCTTATACCCTTAAAGGCATATTCTATATATTGATTGTCTTTAAATTGCATAAAAAAAGCAGCGATAATAGTAATAATTACTATTGAAGGTAAAATGACACCTAAAGTCGCTAAAGCTGAACCAGCAACACCTTTTACTTTATATCCTATATAAGTAGCGGAATTAATCGCAATTGGTCCTGGTGTCGATTCAGCTATAGCAATAATATCTAAAAACTCATCATCTGTTATCCATTTAAATTTTTCAACTGCATACTGATGGATAAAAGGGATCATTGCGTATCCCCCACCAAAAGTAAATAATCCAATTTTAAAAAATGACCAAAACAAAGTAAACAACATAAAATCTCCTATATATTAAATTTCTTTAAAAGTATTTAACTCATCACACATTTTGTTATAGACAAAATCGCTTAAGGTATTTGTATCCATATCTTTTATTTCATCGTATTTTATTAGTGGTAATATTTTAATATACACTTTAGCATTAAGTATCTTAAATATATCTATTGTTTTATGCATATTATAAAGTACTGTAATAGATATATCGGCTCCAGCTTTTTGAGCTATTTTAAATGACCCGCTCTTAAATTGACCCATTGTATTGGTATGGCTTCTTGTACCTTCAGGAAAAATACCTATGGGTTGTCCATTTTTCACTTGACTAATCGCTTGTAAAATAGCTTGTAATGCTTGGCGATCGCCTGTTTTCCGTGAAAGCTTAATACAACCAGTACTACTAAGAATATTCTTTACTAAGAAATATTTATATAATTCTTCTTTAGTAACATAAGCTAAAGGGTATTTTTTATATGCTTGTTTTATATAAAGTGGATCAGTATACTCAATATGATTTGAATACACAACAAAATTACTATTTTCAGGAAGATTCTCTTTACCAATAATAATTGGTTTTACACGATATAAAAAATTAAAAATATAAGTATTAAAATAATTATATAACTTATGTTTCAACATATTGTCTTTAGGAAGCTTTTGCGTAAGATACACAAAAGCAACAAATGCAAGCAAAATTAGGATAATAAATCCTATATTTATCACTAAAAAACATAATAGAACTTTAAATATATTAATTATTGAAAATGAAAAGTCGATGTTAATAGCATAAACAATCGTTAATATCAGAGAAATAATTGCTTGAAATAGAACAATCATCTTATTTTATCCTTTCATATACGGCAAAAGTTAAATCTTCATTATCATCGGATTTGATTAGTTTAAAACTAGATAAATCTATATCTAAGTATGTGTCTCCTTCATAAACTTTTTTTATATGTGTAATATATAATTTATCAGCATATGGCAAAGCTAATTCATAAATAGTTTTGCCACCAATCACGAATATTTCTTCATTATGAGGTTTCTTTAAAAAATTATCTAAATCATTTATCACTTCTACTCCAGGATAAGAAAAATCTTCTAATGATGCAACAATTGATTTTCGGTTTGGTAAAGGCTTATTTAAACGAGATATAATTGATTCGAAAGTTGTAACACCCATAAGAACAGTCTTATTTAAAGTTATATACTTGAAATACTGTAAATCTTCAGGATAATTCCATGGTAAATCATTGTTTTTTCCAATTAGACCTGTGGGGTCCATAGCAAATATCATACTTATCATTATTAAACAGCAACCTTTCCTTTTATAGATGGATGTGGATGATAATCAACTAAAGAAATATCATTAAAACTAAAATCTTCAATATTGTCTTTATCAGCAATAACCAGTTTAGGCAATGACTTTGGATCACGGTGTAATTGTAATTCAACCTGCTCAAGGTGATTGACATAAACATGAGCGTCGCCTACAGTGTGAACTAATTCGTAAGGTTCTAATTTTGTGACTTTAGCCACTAACATTAATAGCAGTGCATATGACGCGATGTTAAATGGAACTCCTAAAAATGCATCTGCACTTCTTTGATACATTTGTAAGGATAACCTATTGTCACATACATAAAATTGAAACATCATGTGACATGGAGGTAAAGCCATATCTTTAATTTGAGGCGGATTCCATGAAGATACAATCATTCTTCTGCTTTCAGGGGTATTTTTAATTTGTTCAATCACATTATTAAGCTGATCAAACCCATTAAAGTCACGCCACTGTTTACCATAAACAGGGCCTAAATTCCCGTGTTTTTTAGCGAATTCAAAGTCATTCTTAATTTTTTCTACAAACTCTTCTTGAGTTTCGCCATTATAATCAGTTGACTTTATAAACGCTTGATATGGCCATTCATTCCAAATTCTTACATTATTATCAACTAAATATTTGATATTAGTATCACCTTTAATAAACCATAATAATTCGTGAACAATCGCTTTAAAATAAACTCTTTTTGTAGTTAACAAAGGAAATCCTTCAGTTAGATTAAAACGCATTTGATATCCAAACGTAGAAATGATCCCTGTACTAGTTCGATCTGGTTTTTTAGTCCCATTATCTAAAATATGTTGTAGAAAATCCAAGTATTGTCTCATATCATTTCATAACTAATTACAAAATATAGTTATGGTTCCTCCAATCAATTATAATCTATTAAAAATTATACCATATTTTTACTGATTACCAATGTAAAACTTAAAAAATAAGCACCCGCAGGTGCTTATTCATTGTCATTATTATTCTTATTAATAAAACTAATTTTTTCAACTATTATTTCAGGATATGAAAATTTAATTTTCTCATCTTGAACATAATTTTTTTGTTGTATTCTTGCTTTAATGCCTACTGTATAACCCTTTCTACAATAACTAACTGTAGCTTCTGCAATCCCACTCCATAAAGTACATTTAAAAAAATCTGTCTCATATTGATTGCTTTCACCACTTTTAAAACCTCTTTTAACTGCTAAATTAATCGTAGATACTTTCATTCCATTGTCTAATACTGTTAACTCTGGATCACTAACTAAACGTCCTACTAAAATAAGTTGATTCATAAGTTACCCCCTTTATAGATTATTATATCAATATCGATTGGTAAAATTGAAACTTCATATTTTGTTTTTCCTTTGTGATAATTGTATAATTTTTAGTATTTTTTTACAAAAATATATAAAGACGAGCTTGTTTAACTCGTCTTAAAATACAATATTTATAAATTATTACTAATTATCTTATTTTTTAAAAATCAAATTGAACGTCTTGACGTTTTTGTTCTTCAGCTTCAAAATAAGGTTTTTTAGTCATTTTAATAGCATTAGCAACAATACTTTGAGGGAATGTAACGATAATAGTGTTAATGTTAGTAACATTCGCATTATATAATCTTCTAGCAGCTTGTAAATGTTCCTCAGTATTAGCAACTGCTGATTGTAACTCCATAAAAACAGTGTTTGCTTTTAAATCTGGATATTTTTCAACAACTACATTAATTCCTTGAGCAACTTGATTTAATTGATTAAAAAATTCTTCTTTTTCTTTTAAAGTCGCTTCTTTAGGAATACCTTGACGCCATTTAACTACGTTTTCAAGCGTTTCTGCTTCATGCTTAGCATAGCCTTTAGTTGTTTGTAACATTTTTGTTAACATATCAAAACGTTTTGTTAATGCAACATCAATACCTGATTCAGCTTCGTTAACTTTTAATTCTAATTGACGAAGGCGATTCATTATTCCTATGAACCAAAAAACAATAATAAGTACTACTACTCCTATACCGATACCAATATATCCACCAGTACCTATAGCTCCAAAAATACTAAACATATACTTCCTCCTAATTTTTCTTAAATAATTTATTATTAAGTTTCAAAGACACGATAAAGTCTTTTATAACTAATAAATCTTGTTTAAACTCTTCAATAACTGTATCATCTAATTTTCTAAACATTTTTAGTTCAAATGTATCTTTACTATTATTAATAGCTACATATAGATGATCACCTAAAAACGACATACTAATTCTTCCTGGATTTCGTTTTTCAAGATTAAATATAGCCTCCATAATATCCGGAGTCAAAATATAAAAAGCTGTTATATCTTCTTCAGCAAATATTTTGAACTTTTTATTGAAGTCGATTGATTCCATTTTTACTTTTTCAAACTTACGTCTTGAGTAAGGCGAACCAGTCTCAAGAACTTGTAAATTACCAGCAAATTCTTTATTAAAGTTAAACTTGAATACTCTACCAACAAAATAAGCTACATAATATACTCTAGTACCATTTTTGGTGTGTTGAACATGCCGTTCTTCTAATTTTAAATCACTAGAAACAAAATCAACATCATCGATTCTACCACCGATAAAGTCTTCAGAATGATATCTATCAGCATGTTTTAAAAATTCCGAAGCATATACTTCTCCTTCAGTTAGTCCTTTATCAGGAATATACTGAACATCAGGAATAAGTTTTTGAAACATTTCAGTAAGAACTTCATTCTTGAACTTCTTACTTACCTTACTGTATTCTACCATACCTATTGCAAAGAATATTAAAGCCATAACGCCAAATATTATCGCGACTATAAACCAAATATCCACTCCTTGATTATTGTAGTACAGTAAAAATGTAATTCCAGCTACAACGAATAGTAGTATAGAAATTAGAACTTTCTTTTCGCTACTTTTCTTTTTTTCATTAAAACTAGTAAATTTATCACTACTCATAAAACTTGATCCCTCCCTTTTAGTAGTTCTTTTTGTCCGCAAAAGCCACACATGCTTTTAAAGCTCTCTGCCAATTGTAATATAACTCATTACGTCTAACTTCTGACATCTCTGGAACAAATTTTTTATCAAGAATCCATTTATTCTTAATCGTTTCTTTATCCCATAAACCAATCCCTATTCCAGCTAGATAACATGCGCCAAGCGCTGTTGTCTCATTAATCAATGGTCGATAGATATTACAGTTAAGAATGTCAGATTGAAACTCCATCAAAAAATCATTCTTAGAAGCTCCCCCATCAACTTTTAAATCGCAAAGTTTAATCTTAGCTTCTCTCTCCATTAAATCTACAACATCTTTTGTTTGATAAGCTATAGCTTCTAAAGCAGACCTCACAATATGATTCCTAGTTACTCCCCTCGTTAATCCAAAAAAACTACCTCTAGCATCTTCTTCCCAATAAGGTGTACCTAAGCCTACAAAAGCTGGAACAAAATATACTCCTAAATTACTTTTTGTTTTTCTGGCTAGTTCTTCAGTTTCTGAAGCTGATTGAATAATACCTAACCCATCTCTTAACCACTGAATTGCACTCCCTGCAACAAAAATAGATCCTTCTAAAGCATATTCTATTTCATTTTTAACTCCCCAAGCTATTGTTGTTAGAAGTCCATTATCAGATAACTTTGGTTCTTTGCCAGTGTTCATCAACAAAAAGCAACCAGTACCATATGTGTTTTTAATATCACCAGGGTTAAAACATGTTTGCCCAAATAAAGCTGCTTGTTGATCTCCTGCTATTCCAGAGATTGGAATTCTTTTACCCAATACTTTAAGACTAGTATAAGCGTTTATTCCACTAGAATCAACAACTTTAGGCAAAATATTCTTAGGAATATCAAGAATTTGTAATAATTCATCATCCCATTTTAAATCATATATATTGTATATTAGTGTTCTTGACGCATTAGAATAATCAGTTATATGAAATTCTTTATCACTAAGTTTCCAAATCAGCCATGAATCTATTGTTCCAAATGCTAGTTTACCTTGAGAAGCCAACTCTCTAGCTCCTTTAACATTGTCTAATAACCACTTAATTTTAGTTCCCGAAAAATAAGGATTAATTAGTAAACCTGTTTTAGATTTAAACAAATCTTGATAATTATTTTCTATTAAATCATCGCATATTTCTTTGGTTTGTGATGATTGCCAAACGATTGCCTTTGCTAAAGGTTCGCTTGTCTCTTTATTCCATAAAACAGTAGTCTCTCTTTGATTTGTAATTCCAATAGCGCTAATTTCATTTGCTGTAAGATTACCTAAATGTAAGGCTTTTTCAATACAAAAAAGAACACTTTCCCAAATTTCATCAACATCATGTAAGACATAACCAGGCTTAGGAAAGTATTGTTTAAACTCCTTTTGGTGAAATGATACTATTTTACCTTCTTCATCAAAAATAATCACGCGAGAGGAAGTTGTTCCTTGATCAATAGCTAAAATGTAGTTTTTCATTACAAACCTCCTCACTTATTATATCAAATCATGTTTAAAAATTAAATATGTAATGATATAATAATGATATATGTCAATTAGGAGGTCATTATGAAACAATTTACTCTCCAAGATTATCAAGATAATGCTATACATCTATATCAGTATAATCCAGAACAAGATATTAAAGCTATTGTTCATATTATTCACGGAGCTTCAGAACACTTTGCTAGATATGGGCTTTTTTCAGAGTTTTTAGCTAAAAACGGATATCTAGTAGTTGGTTGTGATATTATTGGTCATGGTTTATCAACAGATAATTATGACTATGTTCATTTCGCGGATAAAAACGGTGATATTTTAGCTTATGAATCAGTGCTACTCGTTAAAGAATACATAGAAAAAGAATTCCCTAATGAAAAACATTATCTTCTAGGCCATTCTATGGGTTCTTTTTTGGCCAGAAAACTCATTTTAGATTTCCCGGATTTCTATTCAAAAGCAGTTATTTCTGGCAGTGCATACACCTCAAAATTACTTGTTTCAGTCGGTAGCTTTCTGACTAAATCAATTAAAATATTAAAAGGGTCAAAATATGTGTCAAATTTAATTCAAAATATGAGTATTGATGCGAATCCTAAGAAGATGCGAAAAGACAAAATAATTACCGGAATTAATGAAGAGTGGTTAACAAGAGATCCAATTATCCAACAGTATTATCACAACTCAAGAATGTGTGGGCAACCCTTTACAGTTAGTGCCAATTTAGATATGTTTGCTTGGATAAAGTATGTTAATAACACTAAGAATATTGCTTCAGGCAACCTTAAATTACCACAACTCTTTATATCTGGTGGACACGATGCTTTAAGCAATTATGGTCAACAAATTAAGACTTTAGTCCAAAAAATGGAAAGTTTAGGTTATGAAAATATCAACTATAAAATTTACCCAAATGCTCGACACGAAGTATTAAATGAAATCAATAAAGATGAAGTTTATAATGATATATTAGAATTTTTCAATAAATAAAAAATGCGTTTTACTGTAGTTAATATCACTACAGTTAACGCATTTTTTTTGTTTGATTATAATCTTTAATTGATAAGTAAGTATTATTACCAATGATAATATGATCTAAAACTTTGATTTGCAATAAACTCCCAGCACTTTCAAAAATTTTAGTGATTTCTAAATCCTGATTAGAAGGGGTAGGATCTCCTGAAGGATGATTGTGAACCAAAATAATTTGAAAAGCAGAAAACTTAACAGCGTATTTAAATACTTCTCTCGGGTGAACTAAACTTTGATTTAAACTACCTTTAAAGATTGTTTTTTTAGATATAAGGTTATTCTTTAAATCCAAGAATAATACCATTAAAACTTCTTGTTTTAAATCTGATAGTTCATATTTCAATAAATCATAAACATTTTCTGGAGATACAATTTGTATCTTTTCTTTTTGAGGATTTAATACTCTTTGACCTAATTCTATTGCGGCCAGTAAAGTAATTGCTTTAGTTCTACCAATACCTTTAAATTTTTGTAATTCATCAATTGTCATTTGTTTTAAATCAGATAAATCATTTAAGTTAATCACCAATGACTTTGCTAATTCTAGAACCGACTGGCCTTCAGACCCAACACGTAATAATATTGCAATTAATTCATAACTACTTAGACTTCCTGGACCATTTAATAGTAATCTTTCTCTTGGCCTTTCAAGTTTTGGTATATCTTTAATCATATACATTTTCATCACCCGATTAAATAATACCTTATTAGTTTGTATATTCTTTTTTAATCAACTAATAATTTTCTAATCTCGGAGATAAAGTAAAGTGAGCCAGTAACTATCAAAACCTCATTTTCTTTTAAATTTTTCAATTTAAAGAAAATATCTTTATAGTCTTTATGAAAAGACTTGTGAAAATGACTAGATTCAGTGAATAATTCTTCAGCGTCAGCTCGTCTTTGGTATTCAAATTCAGTGAAGTATAATTCATCGCAAAAATTGTCTAATTCTTCAATCATTTTTTTATGCTCTTTATCTCGCATAACAGAAAATAAACATTTAATATATTTATCTTTAAAAACTGTCTTTGCACTTTTTATTAATGCTTGAATTCCACCAATATTGTGAGCACCATCGATAACTATGTTATTATTAAATATTTCAAATCTACCTGGCCACCAAGCGTTTTTTAACCCTTCATAAATATCATTCTCAGTAATTTGGATATGATTTATCACTCTTAGCAATCTAATCACTTCAATCGCTAGAACTGCATTTTTAACTTGATGATAACCTGTCAAATTTAATAAATACTCATTTTCATTGTATCTAAATTTAGTAACATCGGCCACTTCAACATTGCTAACCATGTTGAAATTACATATTTTCAAACGACTATTGTGTTTAGCTGTTACTTCATAAAACAAAGGGAACAAATTGATATTTTCAATCGCAGTTACTAAAGGAACATTATCTTTAACTATTCCCAATTTGTTTAAAGAAATTGATTCTAATGTATTTCCTAATTGTTTCATATGGTCATATGAAATATTAGTAATTACTGAAATTTCTGGGACTATTACATTGGTAGCATCAAGCAATCCACCTAAACCTACTTCTATGATTGCATAGTCTACAGATTGATCTCTGAAATATAAAAACGACATTAGAGTTAAAACCTCAAAGAAAGTGACAGTTTCATCGTCTTCAAGCATTTTTTCAGTAAGTGGATATAACTTATTAGCGTATTTAATCATATCCTCATCAGATATATAATCATCGTCAATACTAATTCTTTCATTGAATTTAACAACATAAGGAGAAGTGTAAATTCCCACTTTAAATCCAGCATGGCTCAAAATCTTTTTTAAATAAGTGGATGTAGATCCTTTTCCGTTAGTCCCACCAACATGGATAGATTTAAATGATTTCTCGGGATGATTTAGTATTTCAATTGCTTTTTGCATCCTCTTAAGGTCTAGTTTTGAACCAAACCTTTTTATATTTTCTATCCAATTTTGAGCTTCTTCGATAGTTTTAAACATTCTAATTCTCTAACTCCTTTAGTCGTGTTTTTACTTCTTTATAATTTTCAATATATTTATCTAATTTAACCTTTTCTTCATCGATTTTAGCTTGAGGAGCCTTACTTGTAAATCCAGGATTATTAAGCATTTTCTCACAACGAACGATTTCTTTTTCTAAGTTAGAGAGTTGTAAATTTAGTTTATTTATTTCTTCATCAACATTAACTAAAGAACCAAGAGGAATATATACTTGCGCAGCAGCTAGAATTATCGAAATAGAATTATCGGTCTTTTCTACTTCTTCGGATATTACTAATCTATTTGGATTTAAGAATTTTTTTATGTATTGATCATTTTCTTCAAGAAAGGCAATATTATCTTTACTTGTTTGAATTAGTAAATCAATTGGCTTTGACCAAGAAACCTGATAATCATTTCTAATTGTTCTAATACTTTTTATTAATTCAAAAAACCATTCTTTTTCTTGTGTTTCTTCATAAACCATTCCATTATTTACTGGCCAAGCACTTTTCATAATTGATACTTCTTTGGTAAGTAATTTTTGGAATATTTCTTCTGTTACAAAAGGCATATAAGGGTGTAAAAGCTTAATAATATTTGTTAATACATATACTATAACCGTTTTTGTATTTACAGTATCAGATAGTTTAGCCATTTCTACATACCAAGACGCAAAATCATTCCAGGTAAAATTATAAATTAATTTTGCTGCTTCGCCGAATTCATAATGGTCAAAGTAATTATCTACATCATCAATTAATTTATTAAGTTTAGTAATAATCCATTTATCAGGAAATGTAAATTCACTTGGTTTAAGAACAAATGATTTACCTAGAATATCTTCTGAAGACATTATAGTATATCGACTTATGTTCCATATTTTATTGATATAATTCCAACTTGATAAAATCTTTTCTTCTTCATAGCGAAGATCTTGACCAGGGCTTGAATTAGTTGTAATAAAATACCTTAATGAATCTGCACCATATTGATTAACTATATCTATTGGATCTACTCCGTTGCCTAAGGATTTAGACATTTTTCGCCCATCTTTATCACGAATAAGACCATGAATTAGACATTCTTTAAAAGGTGATTCGTTTGTGAATTCAAGCGCTTGGAAAATCATTCTAGCTACCCAAAAGAAAATAATATCATAACCTGTAACCATAACATCATTTGGATAGTATCGTTCAAAATCAGCTGTTTTATCTGGCCAACCTAAGGTCGAAAAAGGCCATAAAGCAGATGAAAACCAAGTATCTAAAACATCATTGTCTTGAATCCAACCTTCACCTAAAGGAGCTTCTTCTCCGCAATAGATTTCTTCGCCTTTATACCATACTGGTATTTGATGTCCCCACCATAATTGCCTTGATATACACCAATCTTCAATACTTTCCATCCAATTATTAAAGATTTTTTCAAATCTTTCTGGAACAAAAGAAACTTGAGATTTCTCTAAAGCATTTTTAGCTAATTCATCCATTTTTACAAACCATTGTTTAGATAATCTTGGTTCAACTACAACGTTAGTTCTTTCACTATGACCTACATTATGTTTGATAGATTCTATCTTCACTAAAAGATTTAGAGATTTTAATTCTTCTACAAGTTGCTTGCGACAAACAAATCTTTCCATGCCTTCATATTTATAAGCTAATTGGTTCATAGTTCCATCTTCATTCATACATAGAGGCATTTCTAAGTTATGTCTTTTACCTACTGCAAAGTCATTAGGATCATGAGCAGGAGTAACTTTAACAATACCTGTTCCAAATTCTTTATCAACATATTTATCAGTAATAATTCTAATCTTTGTTTTTGTAGTCGGAATATAAACTTCTTTGTTATGAAGATGCTTAAATCTTTCATCCTCTGGATGTACCATAATTGCACTATCACCAAACATTGTTTCTGGTCTAGTTGTAGCTACTGTTACTGAGTCAAGTCCATCAGTTAACGGATATTTTATATAGTAAAGAGCGCCTTCTGTTTCAATATGTTCAATTTCAATATTTGACAGAGCGGTTTTAGCTTCAACATCCCAATTAATAATTCTTTCACCACGATATATATACCCTTTGTTATAAAGATCAATAAACACTTTATTAATCGCTTTAGATAATCCTTCATCAAGCGTAAAACGTTCTTTAGAATAATCTAATGATAACCCCATTATTTTCCATTGTTCACGAATAAAAGTAGAATATTCTTCTTTCCATTTCCAAGCAACCTTCAAATATTCTTCACGACCTAAATCATATCTACTAATTCCTTGTTTCTTAAGCAATGCATCTACTTTTGCTTGAGTCGCTATTCCTGCGTGATCCATTCCTGGTAAATAAAGTGCATCATATCCTTGCATCCGTTTTCTTCTAATTATCATATCTTGAAGTGTATTATCCCAGGTATGCCCTAAATGCAACTTACCAGTTACATTTGGGGGCGGAATGATAATCGTAAAAGGTTTCTTTGATAAGTCTCCACTTGAAAATAGTTTGTTTTCTAACCAAAAATCATATTTACCTTGCTCAACTTCAGCAGGATTATATTTTTTATCCATCATATAACTCACCTTCTATTAGTCCAAATTTATTATTATAATAAGCATTAATCACTTGAATATTGTCCATTGAATGAATCTTTGGTAAATTTTCTAAACCAAAATATTTTAGTTCTAAAGATTCATCATCATTAATTTTTAAAGTTCCTCCCACTATTTCAGCTAAGAAAGAAAAACAATAAACTTTAGCTGAGTCTTTTTCTTTCCAACGCATGAAAGGATTAACAAAAACTCCGATAAATCGTTTAATTACAACATCTAAATTTGTTTCTTCTTTTACTTCTCTTATCGCACCTTCTGTAATAGATTCATCTAACTCTAATAATCCTCCAGGTAACCCCCAAAGATTATTATCTGATCGTTTTTGTAATAAAACTTCATTTTTATCATTTACAATAATTACCGCTGTTGCGTTTAACATCAAAAATTCATCTGGTACTAAACTTCTAATTTTTTTAATATAACTTTCTTCCATAAATCTCTCCTAAAAAATAAAAATTCGTCCTAAAAAAAGGACGAATTAATTCCGTGGTACCACCTTTGTTCTAGAAATGAATCTAGCACTTAATAGTTTTAACGCAAACCTTACGGATTAAGTTACTACTACTTCACCTAATCAACTCCATGGCTACCTTCTTCAAGCCTCTGAGGCAAACATCACACCAACTGTTTACTCGCTTTTTTTCTCTGGCTGAGTACTCTTCCACTTCTCTGTATTTTCATTGTATTTTACCAAAGTTTCTTGGTATTGTAAAGAGTTTTGGTATAATTTCTCAACAATAATTATACCAGTATATTGATTTACTTCCATAAAACTCAAATCATAGTTATCCTCTATGCGTTCTAAGATGTCTTCATAAACATGTAAATTCAAATTTGTACTATCTATTTCAGGATACTCTTTTAAGCATTTAGTCTTTCTTTCTTCATTAAAAAACATAATATCGCCTATTAGCAATTTACCAAATGGAGATAAATATTTTCTAAATAGTTCTATAAAATAAATAATAAATTCAAAATCAAAATGCATAAAGACATAAGATACAATAATAAAATCAAAGCACTCTTTCTCAAGTTCTTCTGGTAAACCTTTTTTAATATTAAAATTAATTAATCTAGCATTTGGAACTCTTAATCTAGCTATTTCCAACATAACTTCAGAATTGTCAATTCCGACTAAATCAAGATTATCAGGTATAATCTTTTCGTATAGAGAAGCAGTCCCTATTCCAATATCTAGGATTCTTATTTTTTTTCCGTTTTTAACCTCAGTAACATAATCAGTAATGATTTCTTGAACTAAATCATATTCAGAATAAGGAAAACGAAAATTTTCGACATCCTTAGATACTAGACTATCATATTGTTTAGCTATATCATCATAGATTATATTACTCATATTTCCCCTCAACAGCATCTTCTAAATATTTCCAAATAACATCTTGGTTTTCTTTGGTCTTAGTTGAGTAGGTAATAATGTTATCAATGGTTTGTTTATTTAGTGTTTTTTTAATTAGTTTTATTTGGTTTGCTTTTTGATTATTAGATAGTTTATCTGATTTTGTTAGGATTATCAATATATCAAATCCCATAGCTTCAAAATAATTATACATCAGCAAATCATCTTCATTTGGTATTCTTCTAATATCCAATAACAATACCCCTAATTTTATTAAAGGATTTTTCAAATACTCATCAATCATTACAGCAAATTTATCTATTTCAGTTTTGCTGACATTAGCATATCCATATCCAGGAATATCAACTAAATAAAATACATCGTTAATCAAAAAGAAATTAATTAAACGAGTTTTACCTGGTGTAGAACTAACACGAGCTATATTTTTAATATTTAAAAGCGAATTAATAAATGATGATTTACCAACATTAGATCGCCCAGCAAATACTATATGGGGCAAACTGTCTTTTGGATAATCACTATTTTGAACCGCTGATATCACAAACTTAGCATTTCTTAAAATCATTTTAATCACCAACTTACATAAATTATAGCATTAAATAACATGTTTGTTAAGCCTCTTGTAAATACTCAACAATATATATATTACTTTTAACAAAAATATTTTGATAAACCAAAAAATCATCTAGCTTAATCTTTTTCTTCATTTCAAAATATTTAGTTATGTCAATTTCACCTATCAAAAGGTTTTCAATAAGTGAATGAGATTCTTTAACATCATCAAAGCTTTTTATAGTTCTGCCAATTTCAGAACGATTATATGCATTGAAAACTTTTTCGGAAAAAGTTATTTGTGGAAGTTCCAATAATAGTTCCTTTATTGTTTTAACAAATAACTTTGGTTTTTTTGTTTCTATTGAAATATTAAAAAAACTATAGTCTCCGTCAAAGATTGGCGATACAGTAAGACTATGATTATATAGATTTTTTTTCTTTAACTCTTTATATAGTTTTGAAGATGGATTAAACACCATTTCTAAAAAAGGATCTGTTAACAAATAATGTTTTTGATGATTATTCTTAAATAGAACATCTGGAATCTTTATCCCTATTTCTACAATGTTTGTATCTAAAGTTTTATCATATTTTATCTTTAGGTGTCTAGTGTTGTTACACAAATTGGTAACTCTTTCAACCGGGTAATAATCTGGCCATTTAGCAGTGACGAAAGGGTGTTCTTCTAATTGGTTAATTATATTTTCAGGATTCACATTGCCTGTAATCACTAATCTCATATTTTTAGGATGATAGAAATGTCTTGTTGCTTGATTTAAGACTTCTTTATCTACTTTTTTAATTGTATTTTTTGTTCCGCCGATATCTTCATATATTGTGGGATTATTATACATCATTCTTACTAATGATTTATAAGCTTTTGTTGAATCAGAATCATCATTCATTGATAATTCTTGAGAGATTATTTGCAATTCTTTTTTAATTGATTTTTCTGAAAAGTTAAACTCAATAAAATTATCTAATAATTTTTTTAAAAGAAAAGAAAAATTATTTTTAGTAGAAAAATAATATGAAGTCAGTTTTCTAGCTGTAAAAGCATTTAAATCAGCATTGTTTTCAATAAAACTTTTACTAAATGAGGAGCTATTATTCTCAAATATCATATGTTCTAAGAAATGAGCTGTACCTCTAGGTAAAGTATAATCAGAGTTGTTTACTCTATACATAAAATCACGTCCACCGAAATTAACGTGTAAAGAACAAATTGTTTGGACAAATTTTGGTTTTGGATGTATATAAACAACTAATCCATTGGATAGTGTCTTACAATAGATAGCTTCATCCATTAGAATATCATTTTTCTTCATAATTATTCCTTTGAAGTATAGACATAAGTTGTATCAACTTTAATATTCTTTATTAAATCTACCAACTCTTCTTTTTTAATATCTTCAATGATTTTCATTCGTTTTTCGATATCAAAAGATTGATTATAACGTATATAATCAACAATATTATAAATCATAAGTTTTGTTTGTGAATCAACTGTTGTTTCAAGATGATTAACCAAATTATTCTTAGCTTGATTAAATAATTCGTCATCAATATCACCTTTTTGACAACTTACAAGCTGGTTGTATACCTCATTGATAGCTTTATCAAGATTTACTTTACTGGTTTCAAGATTAACGTAAAATAAGTGATTACCAGGACTGTAGTAAGAATAAACATAATATGATAATTGGAGTTTTTCACGAATATTATAAAACAGTTTAGAGTTTTCAAATCCACCAAAAAGTTCATTAAAAAGACTCATGATTAAAGAATTTCTTTGATTATGAGAAAAGCCTAAATCGTATCCGATATAAACTCTTGTTTGACCTGAAGATGTTTTTTCAACAACATAATTCATTTCAGGACTAGAATTAAACTGCGGTTTAAATTCATATTTTTTTGAAGGATGGATATTTATTCGTTTTAGTTTACTTAAAACTAATTGATCCATTTCATTAAAATCAAAATCTCCACCAATAAACACTTGTAGATGGTCTTCATTAATCATTTTTTCGTAAGTTTTGCTTATAGTTTCATTAGTAACTTGTTTTAAATACCTAGTTTCCGGAAAGTAAGCACTCTTATCACTACAATTTCTTGTATATTGCCTCATAAACTGTTGATAAGTATAAGTGTTCTTATTTAACTTCATACTTAACAATAAGTCTTCTGCTTGTGATAATTTTTCTTTTACAGATTTTTTAGGAATTAAACCCTTATACTTTTTTGGGTTGTATATCATCTCTAGTAAAACATCAAACGCTTTACTAAATATATTATCTTCTTCTAAATACTTATCACTTACACTGTTGATAATAAACATTGAAATATCTAGACTTCCTTCATAATGATAATAATTTACTTTACTCAATCCATATAGATTATCACAAACTGTTTTTAGTTCATCCGTGCTTGGATATTTTTTTGTGCTATCTAAAAGAATTTCTGATAAGAAATTCTTTTCATTAAAGGTTTCAGGATTCATTTCATTTGTATAAACAAAAAAAACTTCAATTGTCTTGAATTTTTTTATTGGTATATAATACAAATTTAATCCTAGTATATTTCTTTTGATAATTCCCAAATACTCACCTCAAAAAAAAGGTTTTAAAAAACCTTTTTATTTTGCCATTTCTAAGGCTATCTTCATCATATTGGTGAAAGCTGTTTGTCTTTCTTCTGGAGTAGTTGATTCGCTTGTTACAAGTGAATCAGATACAGTAAGTAAACAAGCTGCATTCTTATTAGTAACAGACGCATTATGGAATAAAGCAAATGATTCCATTTCAACTCCTAGTAGATTTTTATCTTGTGCAACTTTTAGTATTTCTTCTGGATATTGACGGTAGAATACATCACTTGAATGTATTTTTCCTTTTATTACTGGTATATTAATATTATTTGCTATTTTCTCTAATTTTTCATTAATAGTTTTTGAAGCAGGTAATGTATCTTTATCACATTTACCTTGTACATATGCAAAACTAGATTCAGAATATGCTTCTGTAACAAGGATTGTATCATATAGATTTAATTTTTTTGTATAAGCCCCACAAGAACCAATTCTAATGATTGTATCCACGTCAAAAAATTTGAAAAGTTCATAAGAATAGATTCCAATTGACGCCATTCCCATTCCTGAACCCATAACTGATATTTTTCTTCCATTATAGTATCCAGTATAACCAAACATGTTTCTAACAGAATTAAATTGAGTAACATCACTCAAGAATGTGTCTGCTATATATTTAGCTCGCAAAGGATCTCCTGGCATTAATACTACTTTAGCTATATCATTTACTTCCGCGTTAATATGTGGTGTTGACATTATTTTTCTCCTTTTATTCTTCTATTAATTTTTTGGATAACTTCTGGGATATTTATAATCGCAAAACGATACTGAGTCCCCATTAATATGCTTTGAAATAGTTGTGTTTTCTTGTTCTTATCAGCGTAACTTAAACTTATGGAAAAATCTTTGCCATAATCAATAGAGATGCTTTGTTGAGTATCTTTTCTACCTCTTGGTTGATTAAATGCTTCCATATACATTTCATTACCTTTAAAATAGATAGCTGTTTTTTTTAAAAAATAACCTTGAAAATTTTTTTCTAAAACTGGTATATAAAGATCTATTTCTGGATCTTTAGCTATTAGATACGCATAAAACTGTTCCATTAGTTTTATGGAAAAACGAGCAATAAACAAATCCCTAAGTGAACTATAGACAATAGCTAACCCAATAACTATTACTAATGTTACCCAATCTAATATATTAGCTAGTTTAAATATAACTAAGGTAAATGAAACAGTAATTACAAAATAGAATAAAAACCTGACAATACTAAAGCTTTTTATAAGACGTTTAGACTGATCAAAAACTTGAGTTTGTAATGTGCTCATTAGTAACCTGTTCCTTCTTGATTATTCAT
>Ga0265294_10003018_pt1 | contig 21864 bp, 15 predicted proteins | sample MunlanPumphouse3_FD_192504 | JGI IMG/M metagenome (GOLD analysis project Ga0265294, IMG submission 192504) | Groundwater microbial communities from a municipal landfill in Southern Ontario, Canada - Pumphouse #3 | ecosystem: Environmental > Aquatic > Deep subsurface > Groundwater | place... | reverse complement strand
AATCAGTTATGTAATATAACTTGGTACATTAATGATAAACTAGTACAAGATTCTGAACTAAATACAAAGGAAGGTAAATATTCAAACTCCACTGCTTCAGTAGGAGTTTATACTGTTAAAGCTGAGGCCAATAATGATAATGGTACCGTATCTCATGAATGGCAATGGACTGTATCAAAATCAACGACGCCTTTTGATGTAAAAGAAGACCCAAAGGAAGGCACTTTGGAAATTTCCGAAGGGGAATCCCAGACCTTTAATGTGACAAGTGAGGAGAATTTCAATATCAGATGGTTTGTTGAAGAAATTCTTCAGGAAGACGCAACAAAGGAGGATGTGAATTCTTCATCATTTACATATAAAGGTAGCACTTCCGGTGAGTTTAATATTTCCGCGATGGTATCTGCTGCGAGTGGAGAAGATTCTTCCACTTCACTAAACTGGACTCTTCAGGTCCGTTCTGCAAACTATTATTCAGGAAATAGGATCTGGGCTGACGATTTAGGTCTTTCTGATAAGAAATATACTTGGGACTCCCTAAGTTACTCTGGCTTTTTCTATGACCTTGATACTGGGGATTTTTCCGAAGAACTAGTAATCAAAAATATTGATAGGACTATAGAAGAAGGAGATATTAGCTATAAGACTTCTCCAATTCCTACTGAGTTTGAATACGGGGACTGGGGTAAATATGACGTCATTGGGTTTATGGCCCAGGAGTATTTTGCGGGATTTAAAGAAGAAGAACAAGATATCGTAGATGAGGATATTAGCCTGATTAGTGAAGGCGTTTTATCTAAAGTGCTTCTTGATAGCGACGATAAAAGTTCCCTTAGTTCGGATTCGGATCTAGTCCTTAAGGAAGGTTATTCCCTAAATATAGTTGAAGTTGACGTCAACGGAGACAAAGTTTGGGTTCAGCTTGAAAAGGACGGAGACGTTGTAGACGATCAGTTCCTTTCCTCAGAAGACGATTTTGTTTATGAGACCGACCTTGGAGATGCCGAAGACGTTCCCATAGTCATAATCCATTTCGGAGAAGTCTTTGCGGGGCAGGAGTCTAGTGCTGTCTATGTGGAAGGAGTCTTCCAGATTTCGGATAATTACATTGAAATTGAAGATGGGCAAGAATTTGGGAAGATGGAAATAACCTCGATGTCCGAGGCAGAAATTGAAATGAAAAACAAGGAAGATGACATCAAGCTCGATAAAGGAGATACAATTAAACTTATGGGAAAAATTGAGCTCCTCGTCGCAGATGATAGTGTTCTCAGGTTTGCTCCTGTCCTTGATATGTCCGAAGCTGGCAAATACGAACTTCGTGGGACTGTTTATGATGACAAAATGAGTAATATGACTCTAAAATGGGATCCCTTTAACTTTGAAGGCTTCTACTACAATATGGACGAGGGACTTGGAACTGAAAGCCTCGAGATCCTTGAAGATAAATTTAATGGAAGGGAAATTGAGGAGAAGGGTCTTATTTATAAAGCCATTCCTCAAGAAGTCGAATTCGAATACAAAAACTGGGGTAAATTCCAGGTCCTCGGGTTTATGGCCGAAAAATTCTTTGCAGGATATACTGAAAATAGCACCTTTACAGGTAATGATGAAGTAAGTCTTCTTTCAGATAACGTGCTTAGCAAGGTTTTGGTCGATAATGATAAAGAGAGATCCATGTACACGGGCTCGGATTTTGTCCTTGAGGAAGGTTATTCTCTCAAAATTAAAGAAGTTGATATAAATGGTGAAAAAGTCTGGATTCAGCTCCTAAAAGATGGAGATCTTGTAGACGATCAGTTCCTTTCCTCAGGAGACACTTACGTTTATGAAAACGATATTGGAGATGCGGAAAATGTTCCTCAGATCCTTGCAAAATTCGGAGAAGTCTTTGCAGGGGCAGAGGCAAGCGCCGTCTATGTGGAAGGAGTTTTCCAGATCTCTGATAAATATATAACAGTTGAAGATGGAGATAGCTTTAGGGAGATGGAAGTTTCGGGAGTCAGCGAAGCTGGCATCGAAATGAAAAACGAAGATGATATCAACCTTAAAAAAGATGACATCATTGACCTTATGGGCGAAGTAAAGATCAAGGTTGCAAACGATAATACTCTCCGATTCTATCCCTTTGTAGAAATTGAAACTGAAGGAGACGGTACTGGTCGAGGCCTGAAGCTCAGTGTACCTGACGATATTTTCGTGGAGGAAGAGTTTGAAATCGAGGTTACGGCTGACAAAAAAGCTATAGAGGCCGTTACTATAAAACTTGATGGAAAATCCATAGGAAAAACCGATAAAGAAGGAATTCTAACTTACAGTTCAAGTGAGACTGGAAAATTCAAGCTTACTGCGGAAAAGGAAGGCTACACCTCGGCAAACAAAAACATAGAGATTCGGGAGCCAAAAGAAGAGCTGAGTCTCAGTGTCTCTCCTGAAACAGCCTATGAAGGGGATACGCTTACAATCGAAGTTGTAAAAGCCATTGGAGGCGAGCCCGTTGAAGGAGCTGAAATCTTTGTAGACGGGGATTCCATTGGTTTTACTGATTCCGATGGAACCCTTACCTATACCACAACGGATTCAGGTAGGCTTTCGATAAAGGCGGTTAAAGAAGGCTTTTTGGATAAAGATATGACCTATAATGTAAAAGCCTTTGAAGCGATCTTCACCTACTCAAATCTGGTAGTTCCGCCTGAAGTTAAAGCCGGAAAAGAAGCTGAGATTTCAATTACCGTTGAAAATACCGGAAACGCAGAAGGCGAAACAGAAGTCGAGCTCCGGGTAAACGAAAGCTTTGTTGATTCTCAGCAGGTAAGCTTGGATGTTGGAGAAAGTACTCGGCTTACTTTCCTCCATGCTGAGGAAGTTCCTGGCATCTACACCGTTGAAGTCGGAACCCAGACTACCACATACGAGGTAACTGAAAAAAGCTCGATTCTGCTCTATGCTCTCGTGCTCTTGATCCTTGTAATAGCTGGAGGGGCAATCTACCTCTTTACCAAAGGTGGTATGAACAAGGAAGAGCTGCAAGAGAAAATAGAGGAGCTTTCTGGCAAGAAAGACAAATAAGCTTGGGCTAATATGACAAATAAGCTGTCAAAAAGCTTGGTAACTATTCAAAAAAATATAAGAGTCAACGGGCTTAAACTGTAAAAAAACTTAAAAATTAAGAACTAGAATCTAAAAGAAGGAAAAACTCCACGTTATTAATACTTAAAAGAAGAAACGTGGAGTTTGAACCTGCTTTTCTTGAATGAAATTCAGCCTTTTTTCCAATTTTTGAGGAAATTTCAGGCTCTTTTTTTATACTCTTAAAGCCTCTTCTTCTTCTTCTTCTTCTTCAATCCATTTTCTTAAGTGCAAGCTCGATTGCATCCATCAGGCTGTCTCTGGGAATGATTGTCGTAACCGGGATATTCAGGATTTTTTCCACGGTCGGGCTGACGATAGGCGCGCAGACAAGAGCCTTTGCCCCGTCTTTTTCGGCATTTACGGCCGCAATGATTGCTTCTTCCATGGAGGTTGCCGAATATTCTCTGATGGTAACAAGCCTCCCAGCGATTTTTTTCTTAGTCTCAACGATATTGTCAAGCACGGTCCGGGCTGCAATTACGGCGATAAACTCTCCGCTGTCGGATTCTTTAAGTTCTCGAATAGTCCTTACTATTTGGCGCAGGGTTTTTATGTTAGGGTCCCGGTTTCCGGATAGAATCTTATACAGCGTACTTGGGGGAATGTCTGCCAGTTTGGCAAAATCAACAGCAGTAAGGTTTAGATCTTCCTTTATTACTTCCGAAAGAGCTTTCTGAAAAACTTCATCGGATTCAAATGCAGCTTTGATCACTTTCTCCGCAGCGTTCATAAATATACGTCCTATTAAATAATATTAATCAGAAATAGTCTTCTATGGCTAATTTCTTCCTGATTTGAGAAATATTCATAGGTATATTAATACATATAGGCTAAATTTTATGGAATTTGAGAAACTATATATACTAAAGTCCAACGAATAATAAAAACACACAGAACTTATAATGAAATAAAAAAAAATTTATTTTTTCAAATTTGGGTTCTCTTTCCGTTTGATTTATTAAGAGCTAGAACCCGAAATTAAAAAGCAGCTTCCAAATTCAGTGAAACTTATTGAGGTGAGCATTTGAAGAAAACTGGTATCTTGATCCTTGTTGTACTCTTAATCTCAGCAGCTTTTGTCTCAGGCTGCGTTTCCGAAGACGAGAAAGAAACTCAAACTCCTACTACCCTCAGAGTTGGCTATCAGCCAAGCACACATCAAATAGCTTACATGACAGCCCAGGATAAAGGCTGGTGGGAAGAAGATCTGGCCCCCTACGGCATTGAAACAATTGAAGAACACGTCTTTCCCACAGGCTCTCCTGAAATGCAGGCAATGCTCTACGGCAATCTGGACATAGCTTATGTGGGCGCAGCTCCTGTAATTACAGCTCTTGACAAAGGGCTTGACGCGAAGATAGTTGCTGCAGTTCAGGTTCAGGGTTCAAATCTCGTTCTCAGGCCGGAATTTAATTACAGCAGTCCTAAAGATTTAAAAGGGCTGACCATTGCAACTTTCCCTCCAGGTACGATTCAGGACACCTTGCTCCGGAACTGGCTAAAAGAAAATGGGCTTGATCCTGAGGAAGATGTGGAAATTAAGGGCATGGGACCCGGAGAAGCTATGAGTGCAATTACGTCCCAAATCGTTGATGCAGCCTTTCTTCCCCATCCTGCGCCCTCAATTATTGAAAGCGAAGGTAATGGGCGCTCTATCGTAGCTTCAGGAGAAATACAAAAAGATCATGCCTGCTGTGTACTTGTAGCAAGCGGTAAACTCATCCGGGAAAATCCTGAACTTGTGGAACAGATCGTAAAAACCCATATCAAAGCTACCGAATATAATCAGGAAAATCCAGAGGAAGCTGCCAGGATATTTGCAGCTCGGACTGAATGGGAACCCAAGATGGTTGAAAAATCTTTTGCAGATTGGGATGGAGTCTGGATCTCAGATCCTAAATTTATTGTAAATTCCACGGTTCAGTACGCCGATTTCCAGTACGAATTAGACTATATTGAGAATCCTCTGACAAAGGAAGATATTTTTAATACAAGCTTTTATGAGGCAGCTGTTGCGTAAAAACTCTAAGATAAAATAAAAAAAGGTCTGGCCGTCCTGAATAGGACGCTTCAGATTTTTTTTATTCGGAGTTTCTTCCAAGCTGTCTTGGCAGGATTCTTTTATTATTTTTAATCCCTCCGAAAACTAGGAACTGATGTTTTCCGGGCCGGATAATCTCTCCGGAAAGGTAAAAAAGAAGTAATACTATTTAAGTAGTCATGAACTTTAAATTCATAAAAACTTTACGGCAAAAAAGTGTAGAAGTAGTTTCCGTTCTTTCTGTTATTGTCCTCTGGCAGTTTACGGCAGATTGGATTGTGCAGAACAAATTAAAACTTCCAAGTTTTTATGATGTCTTGGTCTCTTTTTTTTCAATTCTTGAAAGCGGGAGCTTTTTCACAGACCTCCTTATAAGCCTACTACATTTTGGGATCGGGACCATAGCAGCTTTCTTAGTAGGCATCCCTTTGGGAATTGCAATGGGCTGGTTCAAAAAAACGAGCCGAGCCATGGATCCGATTATTGAGATCCTCCGCCCCATTCCTCCCCTTGCCTGGATTCCCTTTGCAATGGCCTGGTTTGGGCTCACTCCTACAGCAGCGGGTTTTATCGTTTTTATGGGTATGGTTTTCCCAATTATTATCAATACCTATACAGGTTTTAAAAATATTCCAAAAATCTATGTCGAAGCTGCAAAGGTTCTTGGCTGTAATTCCAATCGGGAGCTTATCCGCTATGTTGCTTTGCCCTCGGCTATGCCCTCCATTGTTGCAGGGATCAGAATTGCTATGGGCGTTGGCTGGATGTGCCTTGTTGCAGCTGAAATGTTTGGAGTAAACGAAGACGGACTCGGATACGAACTTTGGCAAAGTTCTCACTTGCACCGGATGAATTTCGTACTTATGTATATGCTCCTGCTTGGATTTCTCGGGCTTTTCATTGATCGTTCCTTCAGGTACTATGCGGAATCAAAACTTCTCAAGTGGAAAGCAGGAATTGTGGTATAAATGGGCAAATTAAGTGTTAAAAACGTTTCATGTACCTTTCAGAAAAAAGAAGACGGTTCGGAGACCGAAGCCCTGGAAAACGTCAGTTTTGAGGTCAAAGATGGAGAATTCGTCTGTATCCTTGGACCTTCGGGTTGCGGAAAGACGACTCTTCTTCGAATAGCCGCAGGCCTTGAGACTCTGAGTTCGGGAGAGATTCTTTTAAATGGGGAAAAAATAACTGGGCCGGACCCTAAAAGAGGGATGGTTTTTCAGCAGTATTCTCTTTTTCCCTGGAGAACGGTAATTGAGAATATCACGTTCGGACTTGAGATGCAGAAAATTGAGAAAACCGAAGCTCAGAAAAGAGCTGAAAAATACCTGGAGCTTGTAGGGCTGGAACAATTTAAAGATAGTTATCCTCACGAACTTTCAGGAGGCATGCAGCAGAGGGCCGCGATTGCAAGGGCTTTTGCAAACGAACCCGAGGTCCTTTTTATGGATGAGCCTTTTGGTGCCTTAGATGCTCAGACCCGAAACGTTCTTCAGGACGAACTTCTTAAAATATGGGCGCAAAAACATGTAACCTTTCTTTTTGTAACCCATAGCGTGGATGAAGCAGTCTTCCTTTCGGATCGGATAGTAGTTATGAGCGCCAGACCCGGAAGAGTTAAGGAGATTATAAACGTGGAGCTTCCAAGACCTCGAAGCCGGACCAGCCCGGAAGCTAACCGCTTAAGGGATCATGTACTTAAATTACTGGAAGAAGAACGCTTTCAAAAGCGTTGAGCTGAATCTAATATCCGGAAAAATGAAAAAAAGGTTTAAGAAGGCCTCTTCTTGAATTTTAAACTCGAGGGCTTTAAATCCGAAGCCTACGCCTACTCTGAATCTTATTTAATTTCAGGCTCTGAAAATTCTTTTGGTTCCCTCCCTTTCAAGTCCGATTTTAAAAGGGGCCCAAGTTTTTTTTCGGCCTTTTCCTTACAGAGCAGGACCCGTTCGACTCCAGGTTTAAGAGCAAGAGCTTTTCGATAGGCTAAAACTGCTTGGGCATACTCTCCCGCATAATGGAAAACAACGCCTTTATAATACCAGCTCTTAGGGTTTTTCAGGTTCAATTGGATTGCTTTTTCTATAAGCTCGGCTGCAGCCGCATTCCTGCCCAGGTTTGCAAGCACATATGCTTTTTTGCTCAGGGCTTTTACGTTTTCGGAATCGAGTTTGAGGCTTTTATCAAAGTAGATCAGAGCTTCTTCAAATCGCTTTTCTTTCTGTAGAATATATCCTTTTGTAAAAAGGGAATCTGGATGAGCTGGTCTATGGTTTAAGGCTTCATCAATACCTTTTTTGGCCTCTGAAAGGCGGTTAAGTTTTATGAGGCAGGAACTTTTAAGGGAGAGGGCAGTCCAGTCCTGAGGCTCCAGGGCCAGACTCATATCATAGGCTTTTAAGGCATTTTCATATTTTCCGAGTTGGCTCAGAACAAAGGCTTTCTGCTTCCAAGCAGCCCGATAATCCGGCCTTAGCGCTATGACTTTCTTATATGCTTCTAAGGCTTTTTCATAAGCTCCGCTCCGCTGAAAAGCAAGCCCTTGGGCATAGGCGGCATGATAGTGTACGGAATTATTTTCAAGCGCTTTTGAAAAAGCTTTCTGAGCTTCTTCATATCTGCCCGTTTTTAGATAAGCAAGCCCCTGCCCATAAAAAGAGCTTGAAACTCCTGCTTTTACATGGGAAAAAGCCTCAATTGCTTCTTCAAACATATTTAGCTCCAGCAAAAAAGCAGCTCTTTGCCTCCATTCGGCTTCATTTTTGGGTTCCAGATTAATTTTAGAATTTTTGGCCTCTCCTTTGTATTTTTTTCGGTATAATTTCTCCCACTTTTTAAGATATTTAAGGGCCTCTGGATGTTCAGGAACGTATTTAAGGAGGGTTTTTAATTCCAGAATCGCATGAGGATAATCCCTTTCTTTGGCGAAATTCTGGGCTAAGCTAAGGATATTGTCCAGTAAATCCGTTGAAAAAATAAGATAAGCCGTCTCTTCGGTTGCAGCATCTTCCAGCTCACTTGGCTTGGATTTAAATAAGGCAGGCAAAAAATTATAGGCTCCCACACTGTCAAGATAGCCCAGATTTCCAAAGATATTTTCGTATTTAAAATGGTATTCTCTTCCTTCAATATCTTTTAAAAATCCATATTTATTTGGGGGAATTGTCCGATATATTTCTCCCATTTTTAAATCTTTTGTATAAGTTTCGGAGCTTGCAAGCTCATCTTCTGGCAAATTAACGGTAAACACGCGTTTGGCTGAAGCCTCAGGAGCTGAAATCTGTGCAGACAGACCTGCAGAGGCTTTTTGGGAAGCTTCTAATATTTTTTCATCTTCTTCATCTTCTTCATCTTCTTCTTTTGAAGCTCCACATGCTTTGAGGGGCTCGATTTTTGCTTCTTTTCCTTTCCTGGAAAGCAAAGAAATCCGGGAATCAAAAGCTTTGTTAGGCTTTTGTAAACCCTTTTTATTTAGGAATTCCTCGAAGCGGTCAAGGGAATGGCTAACCAGCTCCGAAGTTAGCACTCCGGAGTTTTCTTTAATTACTTGAAATAATTTAGCAATTTCTTTTCCAAGAAGGGTTTCAGGCTTAAAAACATAGACCATCGATTGCAGCAGCAGCTTTAACAAATCTTCGGATTCCGCTTCCAAAATGAAAAAATTGAATAAAATTTCCCGCAAAACGTAAGAAAAAACAGAATATTCCTTTTCTTCTCGGATTAGCTCACAGAATTTATACCACATCTCAAGTCCAGAACGTGGATCTTTCATGCAGAAATAAGTTCCCAGATTCAAAAGGGCTTTTGAATTGCAGGCTTCATGCAGATAAGCATAGGCAGCATTATAGAGGGATGGGCTCTTCTGCTCGCATTCAAAAGCTTTTTCAAACAGTCTGCCTGCATCAGGATAAGCATAACTTTTTAACTTAAAACAAGCAGCATTATAAAAAAAGACTCCCGTATCTGGATATCGTTTTCCCAAAGAAAGCATTTCTTCTGATAAAGCCTCTAGAATTTTAGGGTTTTCCTCCGCATTATTATAACGGCTGAGCAGACTGTCCCACTTTTTTCGGTCGTTTGGGTTTACTCCGGACTGAAACGGCTCTGGAAGCCCGGTTATAGGCTCTTGAGGGCTTATATCGGAAAGGCCGCAGTTTTGTGGACTAAAGCCCTCTAAGAAGGCAGCAAGCTTTTCTTGAGAAACTTCCTCTCCTTTTTCAGTTTCACTTGCGGGTCTTAAAGCCAAATGGTCTTTAAGGGTGCTTTGCGAGTGCAATTCGCCTTTCTGACTCAGTTGCCAGGCTCCAAGCATTTCAAAGGAAATGCCTGAAAGCCCTTCTTTATTTTTTATAAGTATGCTCTCCTTCTCAATCCCGATAATATCTCCTTCTAGAGTTTCGCCGTTCTTTAAAGTCAAATATAGATGCATATTCTCTTTTGCGCTGGAAATTAGTGCAGATATAAAACTCATTAAATCCCCTCGATTTAAATTTAAGAGCCTACCTTCCATAAAAAATCCAATGGATGGAAGCCTCAAAAGTTAATATATTTTTCAGAAATTAATAATGTTTCGATTTTGATGTGCAAGCCGATGAGAATTGAACTTAGCCTTTTCCTCTCTTAAAATCAAAAACTTTATATGCGAAACTCTTTTAAGTATATTAATAATAAAGAAGAAATCCGTATGATTTATTTCCATTTTCTAATTGTTTTTGGCGAATTGGTGTGACAATGATTCGGAAAAAATCGTTTTTAGGCGTAATAACTTTCCTTTTAATCGCAATTTTTTGCCTACTCGCTTTGGGAGCTCCTGCTTTTGCAGAAGAGGGAAAAAAAGGGAGCGAGAAGCCTGAAGCTGGGATCGTGAGAAGTTTTTCAACTGAGAATCCAGCTCCTGGAGAGGAATTTACTGTGAGCCTGGAGGTTTCGGGGCTCAAGGCTGCAGGGGTCGTAGAAACCCTTCCCGAAGGATTTGTTTATATTGAGTCTCTCTCTCCGGGGGAAGCTCAGGTTAATGTTTCCGGCCAAAATCTTGTGTTTTCAGTGCTGGATGACGAAAAAATCACATACAAAGTCAAAGCTCCAGCCTCTGGGAAGGGAATTTTTGAAGGTAAATGGAAGGATTTTTTGAATGGGGCAGAAGGCAGAGTCCAACCCTCCGAGCTAAAAGTTAAGCCTAGGGCTAAACCCTCAAAAACCGGGTTGGCTTCCGAAAAAGCTCCGGTGTCTGAAAAAAGTCCTTTTGGCTCAGAAAGCCTCCTGTTTGGGGGTTTGGCTGCACTAAAAGCGCGGAGCAGAGCACAGAAAAAGAAGAATAAAAGGAGAGCCTGAAAAAGGAGAGAGAAAAATGCAGCATAACCTAAAAAAAGTCCTGATAGGGATTTTAATTCTTTTGATCCTGAATGCTTCCTTAGGGGCTGGGGCACCCTCAAGTTCAGGAGCTGAAGCCAAAGCCGGAATAGGAAATGAAACCCCAAAAGTACAAGGTCCAGAGTTTCAATCAAAAGGGGAAATTTCAGAAGGTATACTCGCCTACATGCAGGCTGTTTATTTGGGAGCGGCCCTTAGACCTCCAGATGAAGCGACTCTCTCAAAAGCAGCTTCGGCTTATCTTCTGCAGCTTGAGAAGACTAAAGGCAGCGTCCTTAAAATCGCAACTCCAAATACCGTAAAATCGGCTTCTCTTTTTGGAGATTATTCTCTTGGTATTTTTGCTCATCTCTCAAATCCTCCTCTTATGAAAATGGATGCAAACGGAAAACTCGTAGGCCAACTCGTAGACTGCTACGAGGTTTCTGAAAACAATACCAGATGGACATTTTACCTCAAAGATGAACTGTACTGGAGTGACGGAAAAAAAGTCAGTCCAAAAGATGCAGAATTTACTATCCGCTACTATGGGAAAAAGACTCCTTCAGCGCGCTGGATTAACGATACCTTGAAAAGCTCTTCTTTTTCCGAGGCTGAAAATTCTGTGACCTTCAAGTTCAATAAACCTTATACGCGCATAAACCTTGAGTTTGCAACCTACAATCTCCTGCCTGCCCATATCTGGGAAAAAATAGAGGAGCCGCAGAAATATATTCACGAAGGCTCCTATGTGGGTTGCGGACCTTATTTCCTCAAAAGGATTGAGCTTAAGGCTGGAAAACTAGTTTTTGAGCGCAACCCTTACTGGAGAGGTCCGATGCCAGCTTTTGAATGCGTAGAAATTCATTTTTACTCAAACCTTGATGTTGCAACCCTTGCCCTGGAAAATGGAGAGGTTGACACTTATTACAAATATGCTTCTTCCTACCCTTATCCCAACATTGAACAGTTAAAAAAGACTGAAAAATTTGATTTTCTAGAAAAGACAAATGTAGGGCTTATTTTCCTTGGCTTTAACCTTAAAAAAGCTCCGCTTTCGGATCGAGCTTTTCGAGAAGCTCTTTCCTATGCTCTCAACTACGAAGAACTTGTAGCCCTTGAAACTCTTGGGTACGGAGAGGTTGCAAATCGCGGTTTTGTCCCCCCTTCAATGGAATATTACAAAGAAACGGAAAAACTCAAATACAATCCTGCAAAAGCCCGAGAACTTATGAAAAAAGCCGGGTATGAGGATCGAAATGAAAATGGAATTTTGGAAAATAAAGAGGGGGATGATCTCCGGCTCACTCTTCTTGTAAGGCAGGACTCTGCCCGAACTGCGGAACTGCTCTCGGAATACTTAGAAGAAATCGGCCTTGAAATCGAGGTAAAAAATGTGGATCAAGACACTTGGTTTACCCTCAAGGACGATTACAAGTACGATCTTACCGTAACTCGTTCAACTCCTTGGGGAATGCTCATGCATGCAAGCTGGGGTAGTGGCTACTTTGATTCGCGAAGGAGTGGGAAAGGCGTGTTACACACTCTGGAAGACCCTGCTTTTTTGCAACTCTGTGATGAGCTTCTCGCAACCACAGACTCGGCTGAGCTTGAAAAGTCTGCACATGCGCTTCAGGCTTATTATGCGGAAAATCTGCCTGCCATTCCCCTTTACTGGAACAGAGTTGTAACACCTTTTAACAGGGATTTCGAAGGCTGGGCTGCGGATCCTCTTTATGGGATTTACAATCTGGAGACTTTTGTAGAAGTCAGGAAAAAATAAGGTCTGAGAAGCTAGGAAAAGAGAAAGTAAAAAACCCGGAAGACGCCTCTAAATTTTCCTTCCATAAATAAGAAAAGGTGATTTGATCTCCACAGCAGTAAAAAAAACCTTCAGGTACCTGAGTTCTTTTGCTCTTATAGTCAGCCTCAATTTTGCTTTGCCCAGGCTCATGCCTGGAGATCCTGTAAAGAATCTTATAGGCGAAGACGTCTACGTTTCAGATCTCGTTATTGAGGAGCTTAGGGCTGAGCTTGGCTTAAATAGACCTCTTTTAGAGCAGTTTTTGGCCTATATTCAGGCCTTGCTCAGGTTTGACCTAGGGTATTCCTACCATTTGCACAGTCCCGTAGCTGAGGTTTTGCAAGAACGCATAGGCTGGACGCTTCTTTTTGTAGGGGTTTCTGTGGGCTTAGGCGCTGGGCTTGGGGTTTTCCTTGGCGCTTATGCAGGCTGGAAGCCAGAAACCAAATTAAGCCGTGGGCTTTCCTGCGGGTTTATTCTCCTTTCCTGTACGCCTCCTTATTTCCTAGCTCTGCTCTTTTTGGGAATTTTTGCTTTTAAACTCGGGTTGTTTCCTTTCAAGGGTTTTTATGATACCTTAACCCTTGGAAGTATTGCTTCTCACCTTTTTTTACCGGTGAGTGTGCTGGCTTTATTTTCAGCCTCCAGAAACTTTCTGATTCTGAGGGGAAGTGTTATTCAGGAAAAAGAAGAGCTTTATGCCTTGTACGCCCGGGCAAAAGGGCTTTATGAAAGGGAGATTCTTTTCAGACATGTTGTAAAAAATGCCTCTTTGCCAATAATTACTCTCTTAGCCCTTGATTTTGGCTTTCTCTTCAGCGGAGCGCTTTTTATCGAGATTGTTTTTTCCTTAAACGGAATGGGAACCCTGATCTATGATGCAATAATAGGCAAAGATTACCCTGTGCTCCAGGGAGCTTTTTTACTTATTGCCCTTGCGGTTCTGATTGCAAATATTCTTGCAGATTTTTTGTACGCTGTGGTCGATCCGAGAGTAAGGAGGCCCGCTTGATGCAAAAAGAAAGCAGGGCCTACAAAGAGCTTGGAGTACAAAGGAATCTCGGTCTTACAAAAGAAAGCTATACCCTGAAAGAATCAGGGCTCCAAAAATTCGGAAAAATTTTTAAAACCTTTAATCGGGGGGGTTTGCTTCTGTTTTTCTTTTTCTTTTTTCTAGCCCTTTTTCCCTCTCTTTTTGCGCCCTATTCCCCAAGCGAACGGTTCATACCCTATGAAGCTCCTTCTGAGGCTCATCTTCTGGGTACAAATGATATAGGAAACGACATTCTTTCGGAACTTGTGTACGGGACCCGGATCTCGCTGATGGTAGGCTTTGCCTCGGCCTGTATTTCCACAGTGATTGGGCTTAGCATAGGGCTTTTAGCCGGGTATTTCAGGGGCTGGACAGCCGAGGTCCTTATGGGCTTTACGGATGTGGTACTACTCCTGCCCAAGCTTCCTCTGATAATTATTCTGGGAGCTTTCCTGAGGCCTAGTATCTGGATTTTGATCCTTGTTTTGGGGCTGCTTTCCTGGGAATCCCTTGCAAGAATTGTGCGGGCAAAGACTCTGCAGCTCAGGGAATCGGGCTATGTTAAAAGTGCTCAATGTATAGGCTTTAGCTCGTTTCATATCATGTGTACTGATATTATTCCAAACCTTGTTCACGTAATTCTTCCCAAATTTATGCTTGCAACAGCTTCGGCTATGATCTCTGAAGCTTCCCTTTCATTTCTGGGCCTCGGGGATCCAAGCCTGAAAAGCTGGGGGATCATGCTTTCTTTTGCATTTTCCAGAGGAGGTTTTATTCGAGATATGTGGTGGTGGTACTTGCCTCCCGGACTTTGCATCACCTTTTGTGTATTGGCAGTAGCGCTTTTAGGCTTCGGCTTTGAGCCAAAAACCGGGGTTGCGAAAAAAGAGGTTGTGAAGCTTCAATGAATTCTTTACTTGATGTAAAAAAGCTTAAGGTCGGCTTTGAAGGCGCAAAGCCCGTAAATGTAATTTCAGAGGTCTCCTTTTCGATCCAAAAAGGGGAAAATCTGGCTCTTGTAGGGGAATCTGGATGTGGAAAATCCATAATTGCTCATGCGATTTTGCGTCTGCTTGCTCCCGAAGCCAGAATTGAAGGGAGCATCCTTTTTAAAGGTCGGGAACTTTTAAAATTGAGCGAAAAAGAGATGGCAAAGCTGCGAGGAAATGAGCTTGCGATTATTTTTCAAAACGCTTCTCATGCCCTGAATCCAGTGTATTCCATAGGGCGACAGCTTGCAGAGCCGCTGCGGATTCATCAAAAATCAGGAAAGACAGATGCCACAAAAAAAGTTTTAAAAGCTCTTGCCCAGCTGGGTTTTTTCAGCCCTGAAAAGTACCTGAAATTTTATCCTTCCTGGGGTTCGGGAGGAATGAACCAGCGTTTTTTGATTGCAAGCTCAACTATACTCGAGCCTGAACTGCTAATTGCGGACGAGCCAAGTAAAGGACTTGACCCTGCTCGCATTAAAGAAGTTGAGCGAGAACTTTGGGTTTTGGGAAAAGAAGCTAAAAGCTCCTTGCTGTTGATAAGCCATGATCTGGGATTTGTGCGCCGGCTTGCGGATAAAATCGCAGTCCTGTATTCTGGAGAAATCGTGGAGCTTGCAAAAACTTCCGTTTTTTTTAAACAGCCCCGACATCCTTATTCCCAAGGTTTGCTTGGAAGTCTTCCTGAAAATGGTTTTGTTCCAATCCCTGGGCTGGCTCCGGCTCTTTGCGAGTCGCCTTCTGGTTGCAGGTTCCATCCTCGCTGTCCTTTTCAAAAAGAAAAATGTCTGCGGGAACATCCAGAATTAAAAGCAAGAGATGGAAGGGCAGTGAGGTGTTTTCTTTGGGCTTGAAAATCGAAAAGCTTTCCAAAAGGTATGGTAAGGGGCTCTTTAGTAGGGAAACAGAGCTTTTCAGGGATGTATCCTTTAAGCTTGAAGCTGGTAAAACTTTTGGGCTTACAGGGCCTTCCGGTACTGGAAAAAGTACTCTTGGAAAGATAATTGTAGGTCTGGAAAAACCTAGTCAAGGCGATGTTTTTTATAAGGGATCCTCGATTTTTGAACTCCGAGGCTCTGAAAAAAAGGTCTTTCGGAGAAAGGTTCAGATGATGTTTCAGGATCCTTTAGATGCCTTCAATCCAAGGAAAAAAATAGAGCGTTCGCTTTTAGATATTCTCTCTCTACTCAAAATTCCAGGGTCTAAAGGCCCTGATAAAATCCGGTTGATGCTGAAAACCGTTGGCCTTAATGAAGAAGTTCTCCTTCGCTTTCCTGCCCAGCTTTCAGGGGGGCAACTCCAGCGCCTAGCGCTTGGTCGGATTTTGCTCTTGGAGCCTGCTTTTATAATACTTGATGAACCCACATCAGCTCTTGACGTTTCGGTTCAGGCTCAGATCTTACAGCTCCTAAAAAAAGTTCAAGCTCGGGAAAAGCTTGGTTATCTGCTTATTTCCCATGACGAGGCGGTCGTAAGGTTCATGGCTGATTATTGCGGGAAGCTAGAGCATGGCAGCCTGAGTTTGGCCTGAAAAAAAGGAATTTGAAAGTTTTAAGGCCAAAAATTTCGGGGAAAAAATAAGCTGCAGCTTTACAAAAAATAGTATCTGTTTTTTGAGGGATATATATTTATATAAAAATGAAAGAGATAGCAAATGAGTGCATATCAAGCTTATTCTGATATAATACTCAAAAGCCTTCAAAATTATCGGTATAATATTCAAAGTTGATATGGATACCGTAAAGAAGTACAAAAAGGAGTTGAAAAAAATATGGCAGCAAAAGTAAACCAGGATGAATGTACCGGCTGCGGAAGCTGTGTAGATGAATGCCCTGTAGAGGCAATCACTCTTGATGAAGACGAAGGTTTTGCAGTAGTTGATGCGGATGAATGCGTTGACTGCGGAGCTTGTATCGACGAGTGCCCCTCTGAAGCAATCGAAGCCGAATAAAGAGTTTGACCCGATTTTGAGGGTCAAGGTTCTTCCTTTGATTCTAGGCCCCCAAACTCCGGTAAAAAAGGGATGAAATCAGGTCAGTTTGCAAAAGCTGCAGGGATATTCATCCCCCTTCTATTTTCTGATTTCCGTATTTTCCTGCTTTTTTTGGGAAGTTGCTTTTTGGTCTTTTTCCTTCATTTACAGAGGTTGTCATAAATATAGCCTCCAAGCCAGTAGCCAAAGAAGGATACGATAAGTGTTCCTGGCACATATCCTAGAAAGTCTCCGGAAGTTTCCCCTCCTTTAAGGCGAAAAAGGAGGTTAAATCCTAAGAGGTAAAGGGCTAAAAAGAGGAAAAATCCGGCCAGCTCAATCTGAACCTTTGAAGGTTTCAGCTCAAATCAGGTCTCCTGTATTCTAGTTTTTATTTTTGCTTTTTTTCTTTTCCTGTGGCTGGTTTGAATTTGAGGGCTACTGAATTTATGCAGTAGCGTTTTCCTGTGGGACTTGGCCCCTCCTCAAAAACATGCCCCAAATGTCCCCCACAGCGAGAGCAAATCACTTCGGTTCGGGGCATGGAATAACTCTCGTCTGGAAGGAGTTGGATCCGGTCTTCTGCGATTGTGGCTCCAAAACTGGGCCAACCAGTTCCGGAATCAAATTTGCTTTCTGAGGCAAAAAGCTCCTGCCCGCAACCTGCACAGGTATAAATTCCTTTTTCTTTCTTAGGATACAGCTTTCCGGAAAAAGGAGCTTCTGTTCCTTTTTTTCTCAGAACCCTGTATTGTTCGGGAGTCAGGTCTTTTTTCCATTCTTCTTCCGATTTCTTAATTCTTTGTTGCAAAGCGCTAAAACCCCCAAGTTTTTAGATATATATTATCCCCCTTTTTATAATATAATCCCTCTTCAAATCTGAAGAGCTGTAAAAATGAAAAGAAAACCCTCAAAATGAGGGTTGGGAGACGGAGATCCCCTAATTTATTAAGAATTTAAGGCTTATTTAAAGCCGTCGGTTCTCTCTATAATATTTGCTTTTAGTTAGGAAAACATGAACCTGATTTTTAAAAATTCCCTTTTTGCTGGAGGTTTTAGTTCTAAACTTATTATTATATTTTTGTTTATATGTTCAATGTCCCGATGTCATAATTATAATCTGTCACATCTTCATTATCCAAAAAATTACTGGCATAGTTTCCTTGTTTGGTACATAATGTAAACTTGGGCTGAATTACAGTTAGAAATAATCTCTCTAGGTGAGTGGAAATAAAAAGAACTATACTTTTTCATATGATTCTTTTTTGTTTTCATTAATACGTTTAGTTATATAACTTGTCTGCTTTCTATATGATAACAAAAACACAACTAAAAGAAGCAATGTTAGTATGAAAAAATTATAGTCTTTTAGTGTGGGATAAAAGTTCTCAATCCATTCATATATTTTCAGAATTATAAGAAGAACAAACAATGAACTGATAGTTCTATACATGTTGTTTACTTCAGAGAACAATTCGATTTTTTTATCTTCTTTAGAGGCTGATATATACTCACCGTACTTTGAATATTCTAAAAAATTAATTTTTTTTAAGGCAGGTTCAACAACCAGTGATCCAAACCTACTTACTACTAACCCAATAAAATAGTAAACAAAAGCACCTATAACAATATTATCTTGAAGAAAAGAATATGAAGTCATTTTGTCAGAAATTACTACAAAAATAACACCAGGAAACAAATAATTATACAAATTATATGATGATATTTTTTCCATTATATTTTTCATATTACTTCCTGGATTTAACGAGTGTTAATAAAAAGTAGGAGATAATGAAAAATCACTCAATGTTGGTAATAGCTCATATTTTTTCAAATTCACAGTAATTGCATGAGGAACATGGAGGGAGTGTGTCACTTTCATCATCTAATATTTTTGAATCTCCACATTTTTTACAATAATATGTTCCTTTCCCTGGTTTTTCTCCACATTTATACATTTTCAATTCACCCTTTTGTATGTTTTAAATAAATGTGTTTACTGTATCTATAAATATGTTTTGTTAATTACATACTGACGTCTGGTATATTTTAGGTGTTTTTCTATTTTTAGCTGATTTATTTAAGCAATCTTCTAAGAGCAGGAGGTGCTTAATTCCTTAGCTTTTTTAGAAAAAGAGTGTTTGTGGTATTTCAAGCCCCAAAACTACAAGCTTACAATACTTGCGGATTTCCAAGCCTACTTTGAAAACAGAATTTCAGGCCAGAAATCCATAAGAGTTGAGCTAATTCACACTGTAATTCTGCAAATCTGGAATTTGAGGAGTATAATTTTGATCCACACACCTAGAGGCGTGACTATTTTACGGGCATTGTAGAATTTGGGTGGTATAATTTCAATCCACACACCCTTAACGGATGTGACGCGATAGATAGGGGAAATCCTGGAATCAATAAAATTTCAATCCACACACACTTGCGAAAGGGTGTGACTATATGCCTGCTAGTTCTTAAGTTGCATAGCGTATTTCAAGCCACAAATATGTAAGAGTTATGGTCTTTTATAAAGAGAGTATTTATATATCCTTCTTTCGGCAAGGAAAGTAGAGCTTCAAAATACTATTTAGGGGGTTATTTTTGCTGTTTTTGGAGCATAAAGGTTTCTCATTCTTACATTCTATGCTTAAAGCTAAACCCTCTTTTTAATGTGACTTTAAAACTAGGATCAATTGAGCTCTGGAGCTTTAGCTAGCTTAGCTATCTGCTTAAAATTTAGAGGTATAGGGGTGTATCTTCGCAAAATCAAAAAAAGCGAAACTATTCAGTCTGTTTAAGTCAATTTTGATATTGTTTTTTCAGACTAAATAGTTCTTAATATTGCAATTCACATACCTTTGAGGTTGTGACTTTGGGTTATTTTGAACCCTATTTTAAATTTGCTTTTATTTTAATCCACACATCCTTATCGGATATGACGTTGAGTTGTATAGAACTCAACTCCAAGTGCAACACTCCTTTTAGCTACACTTAGAATAAATATGATAAGTTGTTTTCGACATTTTTGGATTCGGCAAATGGAGATTAAGCCATACATCTTAAGATGCATCTAAATATTAATTTAAAACGTTCGAGAACAACATATCAATGATTTATATAAACCTAATAATATTTCAAATTATTGATCTAACAAAACGCAAAACGAGGATTTTTGCACTTGAAATGTAAAATCAAGCTAATAAGCTTATAAGCTTATAAGCATTTGTCAAGAATAATATGCTTATCCCATTTGGGCTTTTCTACTATTGCTTTTTTATTCAATGGTTCAGTCTTTTAAAAATTAAAAAAGAGAAGAGCCCAAAAACGAGGGTAAATCGTCTTCAGTCCCTTCTTTTTCAATCATAATTTTTCTATTATCTCAACGCCTTCTGGGATCTCTTCTGAGATTGTTATTTTGTAATCTCCAAATGAACGGGCTGGCAAATTCTGAGACAAAGGTTTTACTTTTACCTTTTCGAAAAGAATATGAGACTGGCAGCAGCCAAGTTCACTTTTGTGCTTGAAAATGATTAGTTTTCTTGCAGCCATTTTCCCTTTTGAAGCCGAATGATCATGTTCAAACATATTTATCAGGCTTCTCCAAAGTAATTCCAGATCCTCTTCCCTAAATTCGGTCTTCTTTGCAAGAGGAGCCGAGATATAGCCTTCGAGACGGTATAAGCCATAAGGAACAATTTGTTTCTTGCCCATTGTTTGGCCTTTTTTAGCATCTTTTTCATTGGTTACTGCACAGCGAGTAATTGTTATTTCCTGCTGGAAGATCGGCTCAATGCTGCGGGCAAAGCTGAGTTGTACAGGGCCTCGTACCTGCCCACAATTGACCTCAGTAGTCATTACGGCTCCAAAAGTTCGAATATCATAGAAATTTCTGCACATAAATTTGGTTAATTCTTCATCTTTTGGTTTCTTGTTAGAAGGTTCGATTTTTAGGTAATCATAAGCTTTTTTGTGCTGAGTATTGAGCACAACTCCGGATTTGACGTATATTTCATACCCTGCTTCTCCATTTTTTACAAGGTCAACATAGTCTCTAATTTTTCTCTTAAGACAAACATCGGTCACGATACCGTTTCCGGTTTGTGGATCTACTCTTGGTAGATTTCCCATATCTGGATCCCCATTTGGGTTTCCATTCTCTACATCGAACAATAACACAAATTCATACCTATTTTTTATAATTTTATTCATGATTACTCAACCTGCTTTGAGAGGATTTCATTTTTTATGGAAAACGCTTTAGCTTGATGATAATAACCAAGTACAAACATGCCCTGAGCTTCGAGATTTAGAAAGGTTGGAAATGCATCTACCCCCTCCAAAATTTGTTCAATCAATTGATTTAACTTAAACCCCTCTTCTACGCTGGCTCTATGGGATTGTGATAATTTTAAAAGTTCTGGAAATATCTCTGCAGGCCTGGCTGAAGCCCTGCTAAAGTATTTGCTAATAATGGAGCTCCTTCTCGCTCGGCTTTTGTTATTTATATTTGTATTATTTTTATTCTTATTTTGTGCCTTTTCAAGCACGGCAAACAACCTTCCCAGTCGATAGGGGCTATTTTGGCTCTCTTCGTTTAAACTCACAGTAATCAAAGCTTGGTTTATATCTGTTAATCCTGCTCTGCTTAAGCTAAGCAGATAGGCTTTGATAAAGCCTGCTCGGACAGAATTTATTGAGCTTTTCCCTTTTATCTTCTTCAGAATTGCACTGTATAAGGGACGAGGATAAACCGTATCCGTAAAAAGAGAACGCAAAACAAGGCTCCCAAGAAGGGGATATACTTCCTTTTTATCCGAACCTTTAGGGAGAGTTTCCTTCAACAGCCTATCTACTGAAACATATTTAAGAGCGGAATCTCCTTTAATAATTTCCATATCAAGCTGATATTGAGCCAACTTTTCAATAATATTTCCTATGCAATCAAAATTCCAGAAGCTTACAGCAAGGCGCGCATTATTCGGAGAAAGCCCCAGGATATAGAAATTGGTTTCTGGATCGATTTTAAGCTCCTCTTGATTTATTTTCTTCCCGCTTCTGACTTTGTTGAGAATGCCCTTAAGCTGCTTGAGTTTTTGAAGCTTCTCTATTTGAGAAATTTCAGGCTCCTGTCCTTTCTTTTTTTCCATATTCAGAGCTGTTTCTTTTTTTCTTAAGTTTGGAGGATTGATAAATAATTTCACAAGCTCCTCACAGGTTTTTTCCTTAGGCTTAGCCCTTTCAGCCCAGAAAACAACTGTTGAATCTGCAATTCGAATTTTGTGACTCTGATTTGAAAGCAGGTAATTTAAAGCCGTTGTATATTTGAACATCGCAGCTTCACTAATCGGGGCATTAAAGCCCTGTTTTTTCCCATAAGAACAAAAAGCCTCCTCATTAAAGCTAACAAGGGAAGCCCCTGCTGCTTGAGCTCCCTCAACCCCCTTAATCTTTTGGTGAATTTTGGCTACCGGTTCTATTTTCCCGCTTACTAAGCATTGAGCAGCAACTGAATTTCCTTCTACAACCTCATGATAGTAAGCGGGAAAATAG
>Ga0265294_10003016_pt1 | contig 21870 bp, 27 predicted proteins | sample MunlanPumphouse3_FD_192504 | JGI IMG/M metagenome (GOLD analysis project Ga0265294, IMG submission 192504) | Groundwater microbial communities from a municipal landfill in Southern Ontario, Canada - Pumphouse #3 | ecosystem: Environmental > Aquatic > Deep subsurface > Groundwater | place... | reverse complement strand
TGGATCACGTGGCTTAATTCGACAGTAAGCGAGGAACCTTACCAGGGCTTGACAGACTATTGACGACACTTCGAAAGATGTGTTTACCCGCAAGGGACAGTAGTCCAGGTGCTGCATGGTTGTCGTCAGCAGGTGGCTTGAGTTGCTCCCTTAAATGGGGTAACCTGCGCAACCCTTGTCCTATGTTTCATGTGTCATAGGAGACTGCCTGGGACGACCAGGAGGAAGGTGAGGATGACGCCAAATCAGCATGGCCTTTTGATGCCCTGGGCTGCACACGTGGTACAATGGAGCCGACAATGGGACGCCAAAGAGTAATCTGGAGCTAATCCTATCAAACGGCCCCTCAATACGGATTGAGGTCTGAAACCCGACCTCATGAAGCCGGAATCGCTAGTAACCGCAGATCAGCCACGCTGCGGTGAATATGTCCCTGGGTCTTGTACTCACCGCCCGTCACGTCAGGCGAGTTGGGAATACCCGAAATCTCACATTTGTGGGCCTAAGGTAGGCTCAATAAGAAGGACGAAGTCGTAACAAGGCACGGGTAGCGGAAGCTGCTCGTGGATCAATTATTTTATACAAAGTTTGTCGGCAAGAATTAATTCGCGAGTGATCACTGAATTAATTCTTAAGGTGTTAGTCTTTCTTACCTTTAAAAAAGACTATTACGGGACAACTCTAAGAAACTTCTATTATGATGTTTTATTCCTTTTTTCGAGGATTTTATAAAAAAGCAGCCAAAAAAATGGTAAATGACTGCAAGGATTTTATTTCACTTAATTCTAAAATTTTGGATTTTGGTTGTGGTTCAGCAATAGTTGCTAGAGAATTTGAAAAATCATTTAAATCAGAGATTATAGGAATTGATATTATTGATAACAGGGTTGAAAATATTCCATTTAAGCTGTATGATGGTAAAGATATTTCTTTTTTTGACGATAATTCTTTTGATGTAGTTTTAGTGAGTTATGTTTTACATCATACAAACGATCCAAAAGGGATATTTAAAAGAGACATTAAAAGGGTAGCCAAAGATATTGTTGTTGTTTATGAGTCACCTTGCGATGGATTATTTTATAAATTAATGTGCAGAATTCACGGAACATCTTTTGCTAAATTTTTTCAAAAGAATTCAATTGAGGGAAAGTTTTTTACAACTAAAGAATGGAGAGATATTTTTGAAGAAAATGGTTTCAAGATTGTTAAAGAAAAAATAGTTAATAATTTTCCATTAAGAAATACTCTTTTTATATTAAAAAAGGGTGTGTAGCTCAGCTGGTTAGAGCGCGTCACTGATAATGACGAGGTCCCTGGTTCGAGTCCAGGCATACCCACTCATATGGGCCCATGGCGCAGTTGGTAGCGCGCCTCTTTTGCAAAGAGGAGGTCAGGAGTTCGAATCTCCTTGGGTCCACAAATTGTTTGTAATTATTTTTATTAAGTGTTATTTTATAATTAGTTCTTTTTAAAGGAGGAATGTAGATGATGAGGTTTAACGGAGAATCTCTTTTAACTATTGATGTTGACAAAGATGGAATAGACACAATGGATAGCGCCAATGCACATAGAAGTAAAAAATTTTCAGAAAAAGTAAGGAGGGGAGAGTTTATTAAAAAAGACAAAAAGGCTTGATAATCAAGGCCTTTTTTAAATAGTTGTTTTTTAAGTTTATTTATGGTATTTTTAAATTAGTTCCTATACATATTGGAGGGACTTGAGTGACACAAGAAAGTAAGTACAGGAAAATCATTAAAATGGACAGTGAGGCGAAAATAGAAACTTTTGGCGACATTATTATTGAAGAAGGAATCTTCATAAAAGGAGATGTTGTTGCTAATAGCGGAAGCGTATTTTTAAAGCAAGGAGCTATAATTAAAGGAGATGTTTTTGCAAGTATTACTGTTCACATTGATCAAAAAGCAAATATTATTGGAAAAGTTCATGGCTTTTCAGTTGAAAATTACGGAAATATTACAGGAGATGTTAATGGCGTAGGGTTTTTCAGAAGTTTTGGAAAAAGCTCTGGAAAAATTGATGCAAGAATGGTATTGCTAGGAGAATATGGAGTTCATGAAGGTCCAATAAAATCAATGTGCGTTAAAATTGATCAAGAAGCAAGGCGTTTTTAATAAAACGTCTTTTTTTATTGATTGATTTATATTTTTTATGTTATAATAATTATATAATAATAAATAATAAAATATATGAAAAACAAAACATTAATCGCATTTATAATTTTTTCTTTTGTATTTTTTAATTTTGTTAATGCTAAAAATGAACAATCTCAAGGAGGACAACAAACACAAACAACAAATCAAGTAACAAATCAAGGAGAAAGCAGTCAAATTCAAACCAATGAACAAACTCAAACACAAAACACAGATAATGGAAATCAACAAGGAAATAATATTCAATCTCAACAACAAACCCAAGAAAATCTTCAGGATGGGACAGGAGATCAGATTCAACAACAGATTCAACAAGGAAATCAAAACCAAATAAAGCAACAAGCTCCACAGAATCAAGGGCTTCAAAATTCTGAACAAAGAAGAAGTCAGGTAGCTAATGCAGTACAAGAGATGCTTCAAATTGCTGAAAGGAACCAAGGAATAGGACAACAAGTAAAGGTAGTTGCTCAAGCTCAAAATGAAAACAATGAAAAACTAGAAAATAGTTTACAAAAAATTCAAAATAGAAATAGATTTCTTAAGTTTTTAATAGGTGTTGATTATAAAGAAGTTAACAATGCAGAACAAGTTTTAGTTCAAAATCAAGAACAAATTACGCAATTGAATCAAATAAAAACTCAACTTGTAAATCAAGCAGATGAAGAATCATTAACCCAACAAATTCAATTACTTGAACAAGCCAATCAACAAATACAAGAGGCTTTAAATGTATCTCAAAAAGGATTTAGTTTGCTTGGATGGGCTTTTAAGTTGTTTTCTAAATAATATTTAATATGAAAAAGTTTATTTATTATTTGTCTAGAGTTTTATCAATTATAATTGTTTGTTTTTTCGCTATTTTTATCTTAGAAGGATTTAGTCCAGAATTTAGTTGGCAAGATTCTTTATCTCATTTTATTCTTGCTTTTATTTTTTTAACAATAACCATTGTTTCGTGGAAAAAACCATTAATAGGTAGCTGGTTTTTCATTGCTGCTGGTTTATTCTTTTTGTTTGGCACAGGAAGTAATATTATTATTGGAATTGTTCCATTGTTAACAGGAATATTATTTTTAATAGAGGGTTTTGTTTTGAAAAAATAATAAACATAAGTGTTGACAAAACAGTAGCTTTTTAAAATTAGTTTTGGTATAATGTTTATATATTATAAAAACAGTCGTTTAAATAAATAATAAATAATACCTTTATTCTTTTAATAAAAGAATAAGGAAAATAATTATGGTGGACTGGACAAGCATTACTCTTCTTGCTTTACAGCAAGCTTGGGAGAGTATTATAGGATTTTTGCCACTATTGTTGGGGGCAATTATCATTTTTGCTATTGGTTGGATAATAGCAATTTGGATTGGTAAATTAGTAGCCGGAATATTGAGTAAATTAAGATTTGATAAGATATTTGAATCAGCTGGATGGAAAGATGCTTTTGATAAGGCTGATATTAAAGTAACTCCATCAGACTTTATTGGAGCAATAGTTAAGTGGATTTTAATTGTTGTGTTTTTAATTGTTGCTGCTGATATTTTAGGTTGGGTTGCTTTTGCAGCCATATTAGCCAAACTATTAGCCTGGATTCCTAATTTAGTTGTATCTATTGCTATATTCATTGTAGCTGTGGTTGTAGCTGATATTTTAGGAAAAATGGTTAAGGCTTCTGTTAAGAAAATGGGAGTTAGTTTAACTAATTTTGTTGGAACAGCTGTAAAATGGGCTATTTATGTGTTTGCAGTATTCGCAATTCTACTTCAACTAGGAATTGCTGCTTCTATTGTTAATACATTAGTAATTGGTTTTGTTGCAACTCTAGCAATATCATTTGGATTAGCTTTTGGTTTAGGAGGAAAAGAAGCTGCTGCTCGTTTGATTGAAGAAGCAAGAAATAAGCTTTCTGATTAATAATCTTATTTAAAGCACGCCCTTTATTGGGCGTGTTTTTTATTGTTTGACTCTTTCTTTTTCTTCTAGTATATTTATAATATGACATCAGAAGAATTAAGAAAACAATTTTTAGATTTTTTTAAAGAAAGAGGGCACATTATAGTTCCTTCTTCTTCTCTTTTACCAAATGATCAAACAGTATTGTTTACTACAGCTGGAATGCAACAGTTTTCTTTGTATTTAGCTGGAAAAAAAGATGTTGTTAAAGATTTTAAAGCAAGACATTTAGTTTCTTCTCAAAAATGTTTTAGAACAGATGATATTGAAGAAGTGGGAGATGACACACATCATACTTTTTTTGAAATGTTGGGTAATTGGTCTATTGGTCAAGACGAAAATGGATATTTTAAAGAAGGAGCAATTAAATATGCTTTAGAGTTTTTAGATTTATTAGGATTAGACAAGAACAGATTACATATTACTGTTTTTAAGGGTGAAGGAAGCGTTTCTAAAGATGAAGAAGCAATTAATTTATGGACAAATAACGGAATTTCAAAAGAAAGGATAAGAGAGTATGGGAAGAAAGATAACTTCTGGGGCCCTGTAGGGAATACTGGACCGTGTGGACCATGTTCAGAGTTACATTACGACAGAGGAGAAGAATATGGCTGTGGAGGGGCAAATTGCGGTCCTAATTGTGATGATTGCAAAAGATTTGTAGAAATATGGAATCTTGTTTTTATGCAGTATAATAAAAATGAGGCAGGAGGGTATGAATTATTAGCTCAAACCAATATTGATACTGGAATTGGATTTGAAAGATTGATATCTTTACTTCAAGGAAAAAATTCAAGCTATGAAACAGATTTATTTGAAGACGTAATTAAGAAAATTGAAGAAGTTTCGAATAAAAAGTATTTAGAGTATAAAAAAGAATTTAGAATTATTGCTGATCATGCTCGTTCAATAGTTTTCCTTTTAAGCGAGGGAATTGTTCCTTCAAATGTTTCTCAAGGGTATATTTTAAGAAGATTAATTAGAAGATCAATAAGGTATTGTAAATTAATTAATTTTGATTTTAATTCTTTTTATTCTTTAATGGACTTGATTATTGAAAAGTATAAAGATATTTATCCTGAAGTTTTAAGTAAGAATTATGATGTTGTTAAAAAAGAAGAAGAAAAATTTAATAAAACAATTGAAACAGGGTTACAAAGAATAGAAAAATTGCTTTTAAGTAAAGAAAATAGAACTATTAAAGGAGATGAATCTTTTGATTTATATCAAACTTATGGTTTTCCTATTGAATTAATAGAAGAAATAGCCAATGAAAGAGATTTTATCGTTGATAAAAAGGGATTTGAAGAGGCACTAAAAAAACATCAAGAAGTATCTAGAGAGGGGTCTGAAAAGAAGTTTGGAGGGGTAGCATCTGATTCAGGAGAAATGGGAGTCAAATATCATACAGCAACCCATTTATTACACGCTGCTTTAAGAAAAATATTAGGAGAACACGTAAAACAAATGGGATCAGATATTAATACAGAAAGATTAAGGTTTGATTTTGCTCATAATGCTAAAATGACAGAAGAAGAGATCAAGAAAGTAGAGGATTTGGTAAACGAGAAAATAAAAGAAGAATTAGTTGTTCAAAAACAAGAAATGCCCCTTGATGAAGCAATTAAATCAGGAGCAATTGCATTTTTTAAAGAAAAATATGGTGATATGGTTTTTGTTTGGACAATTTATAACCCAGAAACAGGAGAAATCTTTTCAAAAGAAGTTTGTGGTGGTCCTCATGTTAACAACTTGAAAGATTTAGGAATGTTTGAGATAATAAAAGAAGAAAGTTCAAGTGCTGGCGTTAGAAGAATAAAAGCGACATTAAAATGAAAAAAATATATGATATTGTTCCGCCGGATAAAGCGGAAAGTGTATTAAAAACAAAACAAATTACAAAAGAAATTAAGACAAAGATTAAAAGAAGGTTTTCTTTTAAATGGATTTTTATTATTTTAATTGTTTTAGCTGGTTATGTTTTCTTTATGGACGGAAGCTCAGAAGTTATTATTTATCCTAAAATAGAGACTGTTAGCGGAGAAGAAACAGTAACAATTAATTTAAAGCAAGGAACAGTAGATTTAGAGAATAAAATAATTCCAGCAATTGTTTTTTCTAGCAATGAAAATTATAGTGAGGATTATAATGCTACTGGAAAAACTGATAAAGACATAACAACAAAAGGAGTAATTCGAGTTTATAACAAGCTTAACCCTAGCAAACCATTAACTTTAATTAAAGGGACGAGATTTCTTAATGAAACAGGAGAATTAATTTATAGAGCAACTAGTGGCTTTACAATTCCTCAAGCAAAAACCATAGATGGTAAATTTACACCTGGATATATTGATGTTAAGGTTGAGGCAGATGAAGCAGGGGAAACATATAATATTAACTCAGGAACATTTTCAGTTCCTGGTTTGAGTGGAACAGAATATTATTCTGGCATTTGGGCTGAAACAATTGATCCTTTAACAGGAGGATATAAGTCTGAAGTAAGTGTGGTTTTGGCTAAAGACCTGGAAATAGCTGAAAATAGTTTTAAGGAAAAGTTTTTAGCAAAAAATATAGAAGATTTAAAAAACAGTATTCCTGATAATTATATTTTTTTTGAAGAAGATTTTTCCAGTGAATTTGAAAATATTGTTTTAGGAGCTAAAAAAGGAGAAGAAGTAGCTTCTTTTAGTGTTTCTGGAGGGGTTAAAACAGAGATCACAGCTTTTAGAAAAGAAGACATAGAAACTATTTTAGAAAAAATTATAAAAGAAAAAACATCAGAAATAAAGAAAATTGTTCCTGAAAGCCTTAAATATACATTTTTAGAATCTAAACCAAAAGAAGAAGGAATAGAATTAAAAACTTCTTTTGAGGGAGAAATTTATTGGTTGCCAGATAATGCCTTTTTGTTACAAAGTGTTTTAGGAAAAGATAGAGATTACTCTATTTCTTTATTAGAAAATATTCCTGAAATAGAAAGAGCTGAAATTAATCTTACACCATTTTTTAAAACAAAAAATACAAACAATAAAGATAAAGTAAATATTAAATTAAATTTTAGTCAATAGGTGTTTTTTAAAAAACATTAATACTGCTTTAAAGCAATATTTAAATTAATCCCTTGACCAAAATGAAAAATTCTGATAATGTTTTATTATCTCAAAATTAAACAATGAAAAATGACGATAAAATAAAGAAGGAGGGGACAGTAACAGAAAGTCTGCCAGATGGTTTTTTTAGAGTTAAAATAGATGAAGATGATTCTGAAATTTTAGCTCACTTGGCCGGAAAATTAAGGATATACAAGATTAAAATCCTTGCAGGAGATAGGGTTACTGTTGAAATGACTCCTTATGACAAAAGAAGAGGAAGAATTATTTTTAGAAAGAAATAATTATGAAAGTTAGACCTTCAGTTAAAAAAATTTGTAAAGATTGTAAGATTGTCAAAAGAGAGGGTCGTATTTATGTAATTTGTAAGAAGAATCCTAAACATAAACAAAGACAGGGTTCGTAATAATATTAAATTTATGGCAAGAGTCGTAGGTGTAAACATACCAGATGAAAAAGCAGTATATATTGGTCTCACATATATTTATGGGATTGGTTTAACTACTAGTAAAAAAATATTAGAACAATTAAAGATTGACCAAAGAAAAAAAGTTAAAGATTTAACTCCCGATGATTTAAATGCTTTAAAACAAATCATTGAAAAGAATTATAGAGTAGAAGGAGAATTAAAAAGAGATATAATGACCAATGTCAAAAGATTGAAAGATATTTCTTCTTGGAGAGGGTCTAGACATGCTAAAGGTTTACCAGTAAGAGGTCAAACAACAAGAATTAACAATAGAACAGTAAGAGGTAATGTAAGAAAAACAGTTGGTTCAGGAAGAAAAGCTCCTCCTTCACCTAAATAATAATTATTATGGGGAAAAAACACGTTATTGCAAAAACTGAAGAAGAGATGATAAAAGAGGGCGAAGCAGTTGAGAAAGCCTTGGGTAAAGATGTAAAAGTTTCAAAAACTTCTGGAAAAGAAGGTAGGTTTTATATTTTTAGTTCTTATAACAATACAATTATTACTTTAACTGATGAAAGAGGAAACGTATTAGCATCTCGTTCTGCTGGAAGAATTGGATTTAAAGGAACAAAGAAATCAACTCCTTTTGCTGCTTCAAAAACAGCTGAAGCAGTTGGTCAAATTGCTGATAAAATGGGAGTAAAAAAGGTTCATATAATTGTTAAAGGCATTGGATCTGGAAGAGATTCAGCCATAAGATCAATTGCTGGTCAAGGCTTTGAAGTGTTTTCAATTAAAGACACTACGCCTGTACCACATAATGGATGTCGTCCTAAAAAACCAAGAAGATTATAGTATTATGGAAACAAAAAATTGTAAAATTTGTAGAAGATTAGGAGAAAAGCTTTTCTTAAAAGGAGAAAGATGCATGTCAGCTAAATGCGCAATGGTTAAGAGACCTTTTCCACCTGGACAAAAAGCCAAAAAAAGAAGAGGCTCTCTTTCTGAATACGGAAAAGAATTAAAGGAAAAGCAGAAAATGAAAAAATGGTATGGTTTAAGTGAATCACAAATGGAAAGATACATTAAAGAAGTAGAAAAAAGAAGAGCGAAGATTGAAAATGTAGCCGATGCTTTAATTGAAAAGATTGAAAGCAGGCTGGATAATACTATTTTCCGTTTAGGTTTGGCTAAATCAAGAGCTCAAGCAGCTAAGCTTGTTTCTCATGGACATTTTATGGTTAATGGAAGAAAAGTTGATATTCCTTCATATGAAATTAAAATCGGAGACATTATTTCAATAAGACCGGGTTCAAGAAAAAAAGAACCACTAAAAGACTTAGATGCTTTAATGAAGAATTATAAGTTGCCACCATGGCTTAATTTTGATAAAGATAAAGGAGAGGGCAAATTTATTAAAAAACCTATTGCAGCTGATATTCAGCTACCAGTAGAAATTGCTACTCTTTTTGAGCATTATTCAAGATAATAATATAAAATATTTATGATTCCATTACCAACAGCAATTAAAAGTAAAAATTTAAAGGATAACTGTGAGGTTTTTGAAATAGAATCACTATATCCTGGTTATGGTGTAACCATTGGTAATGCCTTAAGAAGGGTTCTTTTATCATCTTTAAATGGTGCAGCTGTAACTGAAGTTAAAATTAAAGATGCTCCTCATGAATTTTCAACCTTACCAGGAATAAAAGAAGATGTGTTACATATTTTAATGAATTTGAAGCAGTTAAGATTTAAGATTTTTAGTGATGAACCACAAATAGCTACTCTTAAGCTAAAAGGAGAAAAAGAAGTAAAAGGTGGTGATTTTGAATTAACTTCTGAATTAAAATTAGCAAATCCTGATTTATATATTGCCCAAATAACTGACAAAAGTGCAGAATTAGAAATTGAGATTAAAGTAGAAAAAGGAGTTGGTTATGTATTTCAAGAAGAAAATGATGAAAAAAAAGGAATAGGGGTGATTGGTTTAGATGCTGCTTTTACTCCAATTGTAAAAGCTAATTACGTTGTTGAGAATATGAGAGTTGGACAAAGAACTGATTTTGAGAAAATTTCATTAGAAATTGAAACAGATGGAACTATTTCTCCATCAGAAGCACTAAAAGAATCATTAAATATTTTAATTTCACATTTTAATTTTTTAGATGAAGAGCTTAAGGTTGAGGAAGTTATAGAAGAAGAACCAAAGAAAAAGAAAACAACCAAGAAAAAATAATTATGAATAAGCAGAAAAAAGGAAGAAAATTTAACAGGAAAAGAGATCAAAGAAAGGCATTGTTAAAAACAATGGCTACTTCTTTGATTATAAGGGGAAAGATTAAGACAACCGAAGCAAAAGCAAAAGAGCTTTCTCCATACATTGAAAAGAAGATTACTAAAGCTAAGAAAGATAGCGTAGCTACTTTAAGATATTTAAGAACATATTTTTCAGAAAGAACAGCCAAGAAATTAATGCAAGAAGTTGCTCCTAAATACAAAGAAAGAAACGGAGGATATACTAAAGTTGTTAAATTAGGACAAAGAAAATCTGATAGTGCTAAAATGGCAATAATTGAATTAATATAAAATTATGGAAAAAACAGACACAAAAAAAGAATATATTATTGATGCAAAAGGGAAGGTTTTGGGTAGATTAGCATCAGAAATAGCATTAATTTTACAAGGAAAGAAAAGGGTTGATTATATGTCAAATAAGGATTTTCAGGATTTTGTAATAGTTCAAAATATTCAAAAAATAAAAGTTACTGGCAAGAAGATGGAGGATAAGATATATTTTAGTCACTCAGGATATTTAGGTGGAGATAAATATACTCCAATGAAAGTGATTTTTGATAAAAAGCCAGGAGACATTTTAGTAAAAGCTGTTTCAGGAATGCTTCCCAAGAACAGATTAAGAGCAAGAAGAATAAAAAGAATAAAGTTTGAGTAGTATATGGTAAAAGAAAAACAAGAAACAACTAAAAAAGCTCCCGTTAAAAGAGTGGTTAAGAAAAAAGTAGAAGAAAAAGAAGTAGAAACTCCTAAAGAAGTTGAGGTTGTTAAAGAAAAAACATCAGAGAAAAGTAGCTCTGAATATTATCAAGGAGTAGGAAGAAGAAAAACTTCAGTAGCTAGAGTTAGACTGTATAATAAAAAGAATGGATCAGTTTCTATTAATCAAAAGAAGTTAGGGCAATACTTTACTACAGAAACATTACAAAAGACTGTTATGTCTCCTTTAGATAAGATGAAGTCTTTAGATAAGTTTGAGATCAAGGTAGTTGTTAAAGGAGGAGGAATTAACTCTCAAGCAGAAGCAATAAGGCATGGAATATCAAGAGCTTTAGTTGTTTTTAACGAAGAATACAAAAAAAGACTAAGAAAAGCAGGATTATTAACTAGAGATTCAAGAATGAAGGAAAGAAAGAAGTTTGGATTAAAGAGAGCAAGAAGAGCTCCACAATGGTCAAAACGTTAATTTTTAAAAGCACCCTTATGGGTGTTTTTGTTGATTTTAGTATTGACTTTGTTCTAATATTTTTATAATATACAAATATATATTGAATTTAATAACATGATTACTGATAAAAATAAATTCATTTTATATGTTGTCTATAAAAACCAAGAAAATGAATGGAGGGGTTTTTGTTGTCCTTATGATGTTTCTTGTGTAGCGGAAACAAAAGAAAAAACTTTTATTAAGCTTAAAAAAATGGTAAGTCTTTACCAGGAAGGACTTAAAAAATATAATTATCCTAAGCATTTATCTATAAAAGAGTTGTCCAATAAAGAGGATAAAAAAATTTTTGAATTAGTTAAGAAAGAAATTATTAAAAGAATTAGTAAGGATTTGTTTTATCGGGGGACCAAGAGAGAGAACATTCAACAAGATTTATCTTACGAACCAATATATTGTTAATTCCATGGCTTTTAAGAAAAATCAAATAAAATTTAAAGATTTTCTTAAAGCAATAGAAGTAGCGTGTTGTAAATTTGAAACTTATAATTTTATAAATAAACCAGGAAGTGGGATTAGAATAGAATTATTTAAAAATAAAAAAGATTTACAACCCTTTAAGATGTGGGTAGTTCATAGAGAAAAGTATGTTTATAAGGGAGATCTAGAAAAAACTATTTTTAATTTAGAAATTAGCGAGTCAGATTTTTTAAAAATTATTGATAATCTATAGGTTTTTTAGAGATTATTAAATTTACTAGAAGTGTATATTTTATCGTTACTTAAAAGATAAAGCGTTTTATCGTAAAACCACACTTTTGTTATTGGTAATTCAGATATTTGAATAGTATTTATGTTGTCTCTGTTATCTATTTCACTTGCAAAAATATTGTTATTATTAATGTAAAAGAAATAATCATTATTAAACCACGTTATATTTTCTATTTTTGAAGAAACTCTAGATAAAAAAATTAAAGATTCTGCCTTTTTGAAAAATGGGCTTTCAAAATCTCTTAATAAAAGAAGCCACAATTCTGATCCAGTATTAAATATTATTTTATCAGGTAAAACGTCATAAGATAATTGAGGTGTTTTTAAAAACAATTCAAAATCTTTTTTATAGTTATTGAAAAGGTATAAAGAAGAATTATCATAAGCAAATATTTTTCCTGAGATTATATATAGTTTGTAGTTTTTAATTGATATTTCTTTTTCTGATAAGATTGTTTCTTCATTGTTATTAATTTTAATAAGAATATTGTTTTCCACAGAATAAAGGGTATCATTCTTGAATGCAAACAAGTTTACTTCTTTTCTTAAAATAGTTGATGTTTTAGTGTTTAGAGAATAAATAATAATATTTTGGTTTTTTTGATATATAATACTGTCTTTAGTTAGGTAAAAATTAGTTGCTGTTTCGAGAAAAGTTAGCTTATTTAAAACATTTGCCTTTGTTAAATCAAGATAATAGTAATTGTTTTTATTAAGGTTATTTTTTCCTTTAATTAAAATTAGTTTATTTTCAGGGAAGAATTCAATATTATTAATGTTTTTAAAATATTTTTTAGAATTACTTAAATTAAGAATAATATTATTATTAAATATTATTTCTTGATCATTGGTTAAATAAATAACATCTTGTTTGTTTTCTGATAAAAAGAAATTATTAATATTTTCTTTTTCTACTTTAAAAGTAATGTTTTTTTGAAACAAATATACGCTTTCTGCTTTAGTCACTTTTTGAGCTTCTACTTTTAATGTTTTTTCCCAAGAGTAATAGTTTTCTTTTTCTATTTTTACATTATATTCTCCAGGAATTAATTTTTGAATTAATATTTCTTTTGAAAAGGTATTGGTTTTTCCTTTGTGTTCATTGTTAACATAAACATTAACATCTGAAACAACTGATTTAACATTAATACCACCAACCTTAACAAATTGTTTTGTTTTAAAGTCAAACCTAAACCCTTGAGCATCAATTAATAATCCCGTAGCAATTACAAAAAAAGCTATTAATAAGGTAAAAAAAGCTATTTTTTTAACTAAAAATTTATTCATTTTTTTATTGTTATACAAATTTGATTAAAAAGCAAGCTGTTGACAAATTGTTATAAATATTATAATAAATAAGAGCCAAAATGGTGGCAGGAGATCTTTTAAATGGATTTGATCGTATTATTAGGCGGTAGATTCACATTTAATGTTTTTGAGGGATTACCTCCAAGCATTATGTATACGCCAACCAAAGAGACAGAGCTTCAACTAAAAGCTCTTACAAGATTAGGAAGAAAATATCCAGAAGCTAAGTTTTTGGTTATGGGGGGTCATAATTTTTTTATTAAATATGATTCCGAAAAAGTTATTGAAACTAATTTTAATTTTGAAAATATGATCAAAGCGCAGGAATATGCTTCTGAGGCAGAAATAATTTCTGAAATAATGAAAAGAAAAGGAATTAGTCCTTCAAGAATCTTAAAAGAAGAAGTCTCGGTTACTCTAGAAGAAAAAAAAGAAATATTCAAAGTTCTTTTTAAAAGAAGTGCTTTTAAGGAAATGAAAGTAATCGGCATAATTGTGACCGATAAGTTTTTCCACGAAGACTTTAATTATTTTTTGAAAGTTTTTCCAGACATTATTCCTTTCATAGCAGAAGATATAGTGGTCTAAATTAAATTTTAGGCCATTTTTTTAACACTTGCCAATTTAAGTTTTATTGGTTAGAATAACATATATGAAAATTGGAATTGATTTAGGAACTAAAAATTCACTTGTTTTTATACCGCACAAAGGCGTGGTTTTAAATGAACCATCAGTAGTAGCAGTTTCTTTAACAGAAAACAAAGTTTTAGCTGTTGGAAGAGAGGCTAAAGAAATGATTGGTAGAACACCAGATACGATTAAAGTCTATAGGCCTTTGAGAGATGGTGTTATTGCTGACTACAGAACAACACAAGCAATGCTTAAATATTTTATTGATAAAGTTAATATTGGATTTAATAGGTTTTTTAAGCCAGAACTTTTAATTGGTGTTCCAGCAGGAATAACCTCAACTGAAAAAAGAGCTGTTGTTGAATCTGGAATGCTTGCTGGAGCTAAAGAAGTATTTTTAGCTAAAGAACCAATTTTATCAGCCATTGGAGCTGGTATTCCAATTAATTCTTCTTCAGGGCATTTAATTATTGATATTGGCGGAGGAACAATTGAAGTAGCAGTTATTTCTTTGGGAGGAATAGTAACTTTTCAATCTTTAAGAGTTGCTGGAGACAAGCTTGATCAGGCTATTGCTGATTATATTAAAGAAAAGCATAATTTAGCGGTTGGAGAACAGACCTCGGAAGAAATTAAAATGAAAATAGGAACAGCAATTAATGAAAAAGACCCAAAAGTATTAGAAATAAGGGGAAGAGATTTGATACTAGGTCTACCAAAGACAATTAAAATTAACTCTAATGAAATTTGTGTAGCAATTACAGAACCATTAAAAGAAATTATACAATGCGTTAAAAATGTTTTAAGAGAAACTCCACCAGAGCTATCAGCTGATATTATGGACAAAGGTATGGTTATTGCAGGAGGAGGGGCTTGTTTAAGAAATATTGCTTCATTGGTTTCAATTTCAACAGGAGTTCCTTGTTTTATTGCTGACGATTCTTTAAGTTGTGTTGCGAAGGGAACTGGAGTTGTTTTAGATAACCTTGATATTTACAAGAAAAGCGTTATGTCTAAAAAATAATTATGGAAGAAGAAAAATTAGTAATTTTTGGTAAAAAGAAAATTGAAGGAGAAATTTCTGTTTTTGGAGCAAAAAATGCTGCTTTTCCAGTTCTTGTTTCTGCATTATTAACAGACAAAGATTGTGTTATTGATAACGTTCCCTTAATAGAGGATGTTTTTCGTTTATTAGAAATATTTGAAAGCATGAAAGTTAGGGTTGAATGGATTGGAAAGAGAAAGATTAAAATTAATGCTAAAAACTTAGATTCTTCAAAGATTAATTATGATATTGTTTTAAAATTTAGAGGAGCTGTTTTGTTGTTGGGGGTATTATTGGCTAGGTTTGGAAAAGCAATTTTACCTCAACCAGGAGGATGTATTATTGGAGTGAGACCGATTAATACACACTTAGATGCTTTTGCTCAATTAGGAGTTAAAATTGAAGAAAAGAATAAAAAGTTTAAGTTAATTGCTTCAGAAAAAATAAAAGATAATGTTGTTATATTAGACGAATTAAGCGTAACCACTACTTCTAATATCATGCTTTATGCTAGTAGGATTAATGAAGAAATAACAATTAAAGTTGCTGATGGTGATTATCCTAATCAAGAATTAGCCAAAGTATTAAAGAAAATGGGCGTTAAGATTTCAGGTGCAGGACAACACACATTAAAAATTAAAGGTACAAAAAACCTAAAAGGATTTAAACATTTTTTAATGTATGATCCTATTGAAGCCGGAACTTTTATAATTTTAGCATTATCTGTTAAGGGAAATGTTTTAGTGAAAAATGTAGAATATCCTTTTTTAGAGTTTCCTTTAAAAAAATTAGAAGACTGTGGAGCAAAATTTGAAATTAAAAACAAAAAAGGAAACAGAGTTGACGTTCAGGTGTATCCATCTAAAAATATGAAGATTAAAAAAATTCAAAGTTTGCCATTTCCTGGTTTTCCATCTGATTTGTTATCTGTTTTAGGGGTTTTGGCAACACAAACTAGGGGAGTGACTTTAATTCATGATCCTTTGTATGAGGGAAGATTAAAATATTTAGATGGGTTAACTAAAATGGGGGCAGATGTTTTTTTCTCAGACCCTCATAGAGCAACAATTAATGGAATCACAAAGCTTTATGGAGCAGATTTAGGATCTTTTGATTTAAGGGGTGGAGCAGCATTGATTGTCGCAGCACTTATTGCAGAAGGAAAGACAACCATTAAAAACGTTTATCAAATAGATAGAGGATATGAAAAAATAGAAGAGAGATTAATTAAATTAGGGGCAGATGTTAAAAGAGTAAAATAATGAATATTATTGGTCATCAAAAACAAAGAGAAATTTTATCAAAACTTATTGAAAATGGAAATATTCCACACGCTTTTCTTTTTTCCGGACCAGAAAAAATAGGGAAAAAAGAAATAGCCATTGATTTTAGTAAAAAGATTTTAGGAAAAGATAATGATACAGATTTTTTTATTCTTTCCTCAAAAGAAAATATTATTACAATAGAAGAAATAAGAAAATTACAAGAAAAATTATCTTTAAAACCATATAATCATGACTTTAAGGTAGTTATAATAGATAATGTTCATTTAATGAAAAAAGAAGCTCAAAATGCTTTTTTAAAAACATTAGAAGAGCCAAAAGGTAGCTCTATCTTAATTCTTATTACTCCTTATCCCTCAATGCTTTTAAAAACTATTTTTTCAAGAGTTCAAGAATTAAAATTTTCCTTAGTCTCTAAAGAAGAAATAGAAAAACACTTAATCGAGCTAGGGGCAGACAAAGAAAAAGCAAAAGAAATTTCATTAATATCTTCAGGGCAGATTGGAAAAGCAATAGATTATTTTAATAACCCTGAAAAAGTAGAGATTTTTAATCAAGCGATCAAAGATATTTCTGTAATGCCTAATATGAATTATTTTCAAAGATTTAATTATGCTAAGAAAATGTCTGAATTAGAAAATATAGATGAAATAATGGATATCTGGCAAAGGTATTTTAGAAGAGAGATGATTGTAACAATAAATAGGGGAGATGATTTAATGAAAAACAAAGAATTAATTAAAAATATTAGCAAAACAAGATATTTAATTAATTCTACCAACGCTAACAAAAGGTTAATATTAGAAAATTTATTATTAAAAATATAAACATATGCATGAAGAAATAATTAAAAAAATAGAACCAGAATTAGAAAAAGCAGTTGATTTTGTTCAAAAAAAATTATCATCAGTTAGAACTGGAAGAGCTTCACCAACATTAATTGAAGACATTAAGGCTGATTGTTTTGGAGACATGTTACCAATTAAACAATTAGGAGCAATTTCTATTCCTTCTCCTAGACAAATAATGATTCAACCATGGGATAGATCATATATTGAAGCAATTGAGAAAGCATTATTGAGAGAAGCATCAGGATTATCTCCAATTGTTGAGGGTCCCAATATTATTATTAATCTTCCTTCTATGTCAGAGGAACTAAGAAAAGAATTAGCTAAAACAATTTCTCAAACCGAAGAAGGAGCTAAACAAACCATTAGAAAGTTTAGAGATACGGCTTGGTCAGAAATACAAGACAAAACAAGAGAAGGCTTGATTAGAGAAGATGATAAATTTAAGGCAAAAGATAAACTACAAGAAATGGTTGATAAGTACAATAAAAAGATTGATGAATTTGTAGAAAAAAAGAAAAAAGAACTAGAAGTATAATTATATGTTAATTTTTGATTTAATAATATTCATAATAGTTTTAAGTAGTGTAATAATTGTGCATGAGCTTGGGCATTTCTTTTTTGCTAAAAAAGCAGGTGTTAGGGTTGAAGAGTTTGGAATTGGTTTTCCTCCCAAGATATGGAAAAAAGTAAAAAATGGGACAGAATATTTTATTGGAGCAATTCCTTTTGGAGGATTAAATAAAATATATGGCATGGATGAATTTGATGACGAAAAAGATAAAGATCCTCAAAGCTATGAATCTAAAGGACCAATAGCAAAGTCATTAATTTGTTTGGGAGGAGTGTTTATGAATTTAATTTTTGCTTTTATTTTATTTTATATCCTAATAATTTATTCATCTTTTCATATGTCACAAAATATGATTTTGGATGATTATTCTTTTCCTTTTGGAAAACAAGAAAATTATACATATATAACTAAAGTATATGACAATACTCCAGCCCAAGAATCAGGAATAAAAATTAAAGACGCAATAGTTTCTTTAAATGGAGAAAAAATATTAAATGTAGAGGAGTTTGATAAAAAAATTAATGAAAATGTTGGTCAAGATGTTGTTTTGGGGGTAATGGATATTAAAACAAAACAAATAAAAGATATTAATGTTTCATTATCAGGTGATGGAGAAAAAATCTTAGGAGTAGCTTTTGGTCAAGTAAGTCTTATTGATTATAATAATGATAAATTATTTTGCGGTATAGCTCACTCAATAAACATTTTAGATTATTCTTTTAATGTTCTCGGCAATTTAATTTCTTATTCTTTTAAAAACAAAACAGCAGAACCATTAAGTTATTCAATGACTGGTCCAGTTGGTATTTATGCTGTAACTAAAGTTATGGCTCAAGATGGATTATTTCAGATTATTAATTTAATTGCTATATTATCTTTAGCCTTAGCCTTATCTAATCTCTTACCTTTGCCAGCCTTAGATGGAGCTAAATTTTTATTTATAATCTTAGCAACAATTAACAGAAAAATATTCTCTAAGAAACTAGAAATGACAATTGAAACATTTGGCATGTATTTTCTTATTGGTTTAGCTATAGTTATTATTTTTAAAGATTTTATTCAATTTAAAGATATTATTTTTAAATAAATATGAAACAATCAAATCTTTTTACAAAGACAACAAAAGAAAATCCAAAAGATGAAAAAAGTTTAAATGCTCAACTATTAATTAGAGCTGGTTTTATTGATAAATTATCTTCTGGTGTTTATACTTTTCTTCCTTTGGGCTTAAAGGTTATTAGAAATATTGAGAAAATTGTGAGACAAGAAATGGATAGTATTGGAGCTCAAGAAATATTAATGCCTAGCTTGCACCCAAAAGAAAACTGGGAAATAACTGGAAGATGGGGGGTTAAAGAAATGTTTAAGATTAAAGATGAAGAAATGGGGTTGGGTTGGACCCACGAAGAAATAATAACTCCTTTAATGAAAAAACATATTTTATCTTCTAAGGACTTACCAAGATATGTTTATCAGATTCAGACTAAATTTAGAAATGAACCAAGAGCAAAATCAGGATTATTAAGAGGAAGAGAGTTTATAATGAAAGATTTGTATTCTTTTCATGAAACTGAAAACGATTTAGATAATTATTACGAAAAAGTAAAAGAAGCGTACTTTAAAGTTTATGAAAGATGTAAGTTAAAAACATATTTAACTTTAGCTTCGGGCGGAACCTTTTCAGAATATTCTCACGAATTTCAAGCAATCACTTCTGCTGGAGAAGATATAATATATGTTTGTGAGAATTGTGGATTAGCTATAAATAAAGAAATTAAAAAAGATGTTTGTCCTAACTGTAATAATGATAAGTTCAAAGAAGAAAAAGCAATTGAAGTAGGAAATATTTTTAAGTTAAAAACAAAATATTCAGAACCATTCAAAATGAAAAATATATTAATGGGTTGTTATGGTTTAGGAATTACAAGATTAATGGGTTCAATAGTAGAAACATACAATGATGAAAAAGGGATAATTTGGCCAAACAATGTTGCTCCTTTTTCAATTCATTTAATCGATTTAGAAAATTTTAAAAAAGCAGATGAAATTTATGAAATTTTACAAAATCAAAATTATGAAGTATTATACGATGACAGGACAGAAAAAACAGCAGGAGAAAAGTTTAACGATTGTGATTTAATGGGTATTCCATTAAGAATAGTTATTAGCAAGAAAACAGGAGAAGATAAGGTAGAGGTTAAAAAAAGGGGAGAAGAAAAAACTCAATTAATAAACATTAAAGATTTAATAAAAAATGTGGAAAGACTACTTCAGTAAATTTGTTTCAGGATTATCTCAAGATATTGCAATTGATTTAGGTACAGCTAATTGTTTAGTTTATGTTAAAGGAAGGGGAATTATTTTATCTGAACCATCTGTAGTTGCGGTTAACAGAAAAACCAATCAAGTTTTAGCTATCGGGAGAGAAGCTGAAAAAATGGTTGGTAAAACTCCTGGACATATTGTTGCTATTAAGCCATTAGTTTCTGGCGTTATCTCTGATTTTGAAGTAACCGAACAAATGTTAAGGTATTTAATTCAAAGAGCTCAGTCAGAAAAAATGTATTTATTAAAACCCAGGGTAATTGTTGGTATTCCTTCTGGAGTAACTGAAGTTGAAAAAAAAGCAGTAATTGATGCGACTAAATCAGCTGGAGCCAGAGAGGTTTTTTTAATCGACGAACCAATGGCAGCAGCAATTGGAGCAAGAATGCCTATTCATGAACCAGCAGGTAATTTTATGGTTGATATTGGAGGAGGAACAACAGAAGTAGCAGTTATTTCATTAGGTGGAATTGTTGTTGCAAAAAGTTTAAGAATTGCCGGTAACAAATTAAATCAAGATATTATTAATTATTCCCAAGAAAAGTATAAGTTATTAATAGGAGAAAGAACAGCAGAAAGGGTAAAGATTGGTATTGGGGTTGTATATTTTGATAAAGAGCCGAACAAAAATGAAATTAAACAAATACCAATAAGAGGGAGAAATTTAGTAACAGGATTACCAGAAGAAGTGATTATTAGTCAAATGGATATTAAAAAAGCAATGGAAAGATCCATTAACCAAATAATTGCTGAGATTAAAAACACAATAGAAATTACTCCGCCAGAATTATTATCAGATATCATGAAAAAAGGAATATGTCTTGCTGGGGGAGGGGCTTTATTAAGAGGACTTGATAGCTACATTACAAAGGAAACAAAAATGCCTTGCTGTATTATGGAAGACCCAATGACTGCTGTAGCAAGAGGAGCTGGATTAGTATTAGAAAATCTTGATGAGTATCACGATGTTTTAGTTGAAATTGAAGAATTACAACCACCAAAATAATATTTTTTAAATTATACTAAAAAATACGATTAATTTTCGTGTTTTTTTAGTATTAATAATTAAATTAATCAAAAAGATCACAATAGTTAATACTTTTAACTATTTTTGGGTTTGTTAATATGGCTATTGACAAAAATACTAATATTAGTTATTATTGCGTGGTGTTAATAATAAAATAATAATTAATCTTGTCAATAGTTATGAAAAAGAAAATCCTATTAATCTTATTTGTTTTTATTTTGTCCACTAATCTAGCTTTTGCTAAAAGTGATTGTGGTTCAGCTGATGGGAAAACATTTAGTAATTTATATAGTTATTCTTCAGATTTATGTTCTAGCGGTAATGTTTATAGTTTTATATCAACTCGTTCTGGCTCAACAATAACTGGCTGGAAATGGAAATGTGTAGATAAAGATATTGCTAGTTTTTTTTCATCATCATGGTGTTCTGCTACTAAATCAAATACAGGATCAAATAATCAGTCAAATAATTACTCTGTGCCCAGTTATAGCGGAATAAACACAAGTAATAAATATTGCGGATCTTCTTTTAATAAGTCTTTTTCTGTTACGCCTACTTCAGGGCTTTGCTCTGTAGGAACTCCTAGTGTTGTTACTTCTACAGCAAATCAATATATATGGTCTTGTAAGTTTGGAAGTGTAACTCTTAGTAAATGTTCAGCTAACAAAACACAACCAACCATCAATGGTTCTTGTGGAGCTTCAAACAATCAAACATTTACCAGTAAACCTACATCTAACTTGTGCTTATCTGGAAACGCTTCTAGTGTAAGTGGCACTGGCCCTTGGACATGGACTTGTTATGGTGAAAACGGAGGAAGCTCCATTAAATGTTCAGCTAACAAAACACAACCAACCATCAATGGTTCTTGTGGAGCTTCAAACAATCAAACATTTACCAGTAAACCTACATCTAACTTGTGCTTATCTGGAAACGCTTCTAGTGTAAGTGGC
>Ga0265294_10003014_pt1 | contig 21874 bp, 25 predicted proteins | sample MunlanPumphouse3_FD_192504 | JGI IMG/M metagenome (GOLD analysis project Ga0265294, IMG submission 192504) | Groundwater microbial communities from a municipal landfill in Southern Ontario, Canada - Pumphouse #3 | ecosystem: Environmental > Aquatic > Deep subsurface > Groundwater | place... | reverse complement strand
TTGGTGTGGAAAACAAGCAGGTTGTTAGTATTCCCAATGATAGAACAGGTACAGGAGACATTGATAAAAAGTACGATATTTTTAGAAAGCAAAAAAGACTAACCAAAGAAGAAGCACAGAAACGTTTTGGTAGTTCTTACTATGAGTTTGTTTCTATTGATAATAATGTTCACAAAAAAGCTTTTTCTGAAGAGGGATTAACAGCTGATGATTTAACTAGAAGGAAACCAACAGAACCAGATGTTTTACCAGAAGATATTATTGATGAACATAGATCCATAGAAACGGTTCCTGTAGATGAGTTTTTTGCGAAAGTGACAAGTCAAGAGAATAAAAAGAATAAAGAAAATGATGAGGTTTTAAATGACCTAGTAGATAATTTCGAACAAGACTCTATGGAAAAAGAAGTTTCTTTTGAAGAAGAAACAGTAGAAGATATTATTTTTAAAAAAGATGAAATCATTGAAGAAGAGCCTGAAATAGGATTTGCGGATGACTTAATATATCAAGAATATAAGCCGAAAACAAAAGAACATAAACCTCATATTGAAAGCGAAAATGTCGATTTAAAGGCTTACGCCTTACCACCGATAACTTTATTTAAGAAGAACGAAACTAAGACTGATGTTGAGCCATCTTGGGTTAAAGAAAACATTGATGTTATCAATGAAACAATGCTTTCTTTTGGTATTGATGGAACAGTAACTAATTACACTATGGGTCCTACAGTTACGAGATATGAAGTTTCTCTTGCCTCCGGAGTTCCAACAAAAAAGATTACATCTATTTCTGATAATATCCAAATGAGTTTATCGGCTTTTTCTATAAGAATCGAAGCACCAATACCTGGGAAAAATACAGTTGGTATTGAAGTTCCTAACCGAATTAGAGAATCAGTTTATTTTGGAGATGTTGTTGATAATCCAAAGTTCTTAAAATCAAAGGATCCATTATTACTAGCAATTGGTCTAGATATAGATGCTCTTCCTGTTTATACATCAATAGAATCAATGCCTCATGGTTTAGTAGCTGGTTCAACACAGTCAGGTAAGTCTGTGTGTATAGCTTCAATCATTGTTTCTTTAATTACTAGAAATAAACCTGATGAAGTTAAACTAATGTTAATTGATCCAAAAAAAGTAGATTTACAACAGTTTGCTGATTTACCACATCTCATTACACCTATAATTGATGAAACCCAGGTAGCTAACGAAGCGTTAAAATGGATGGTAAAAGAAATGGAAGAGCGTTATGATATTCTAAAACGCTTTAAAGCAGTGAATGTAGTGGATTATTATACTCGTAGAAGTGATTTGCCAAACTTTGTTAAAATGCCTAGGATAGTTGTAATTATTGAAGAAGCATCTGATTTGCTTTTGAGTGGAGGTTCAGAAATAGAAGAAAGTATTTTAAAACTTACTCAAAAATCAAGAGCTGTTGGTATTCACCTTTTACTTGCGACTCAAAGACCTTCAGCTGATATTCTAAAAGGCGCAATTAAAGCTAATATTCCAACTAGATTTGCATTTAGAGTTCCTTCTTCCACCGATTCATCCGTTGTTTTAGATATGACTGGTGCTGAAAAATTGCTTGGTAAAGGAGATATGCTGTTTAGTGAGAATGGTATGGCTAGAAGACTTCAAGGCGCTTACCTTTCACCAGAGGAAATAGAAAGTATTACTGATTATATTAAAGAGCAGAGAGAACCTGAATACATGTTTACTAGAGAATCATTAGTAATTCAAATGGCTTCGGGAGAAAGTTTCGATCAGATAGATGAGTTATTTAAAGATGTAGCTACATATGTTGTTGAAGAAGGGAAATGTTCTTTAAATAAAATAACTCAAGTATTTGGGATAGGATTTAATCGCGCTACACAAATTGTAAATACATTGGAAAAATTTGGAATAGTGTCTGAAAATGTTGGCACAAAACCTAGGACAGTTCTCGTAGAGAATTCAGGACTAAGCCAAATTTTCGAGGAGCTTGATGAATAATGGAAAACGAAAATGAAATAATGCTTTTTGAACATGAAAAACTGATGAAAAGATCAATACTTTTAATCATCAGTTTTTTCTTGTTTTTTACTTTAAATACAGTTCTTTTTATTATTTTCCAAAAAAACGAACTCTTTATGCTAAGTTTGAATAGAGATATTGAGACTATCCCAAGTCCGCTTATTAGCGATATATTTGAAATAGTGTTTTATGGAATAATATTTTTGTCGCTTATAGTATATATAGTTTTTGCGACTATGTTCATTAGAAAATCTTTTAAAAAAGACTATCCTTTTTTTAAAAAAATCTATAACACTGCAGATTTTTTCTCAGTAGTTCCAATATTCTTGTTTGTTGTTGTGTTAGTAAACGGGTTATTTTTTTCTTTAGCTCAAGTAGATGGAGAATCAATGCAACCAAATTTCTGTGACAATGATACTGTAGTTATTAGTTATAATAGTTCAATCGAAAGAAATGATATTTTAATAATTAAATACGATGACCATTTTATAATAAAGAAAGTAGTTGGATTGCCAGGGGATAAGTTGGTTGTTAATGAGACTGGTGTTTACATAAATGATGTGTTGATAGAATCATATCTTCCATCAGGAAGTGTTGATTATGATATAATTATTCCGGATAATAACTATTACGCACTTGGAGATAACAGGTTACATTCTCTTGATTCAAGAATTATCGGTATATTTACTGAAGATAAAATTTTAGGAGAAGTAATTTATAAATTGACTAATAGTACTTGCGGATAAGATGTTTAAAAATAGAAAGAGTTGATATTAATGAAACAAATACAATGGTTTCCTGGACATATGGCGAAAGCTAGAAGACAAATAGAGGAAAAACTAAAAGTTATTGATATAGTTTATGAGTTAGTAGATGCTAGAATTCCTCTTTCTTCATCGAACCCAATGTTAAATGAAATAATTAAAAACAAACCAAAAATTGTGTTTTTAAATAAATTAGATTTAGCTGATCCAGAAGTAACGAATTCGTGGATATCTTACTACGAAAAGAAAAGAATTCCGGTTTTAGCTATTAATTCTTTAAATGATAGTTTAGAAAAAGATATTTATAATAAAACAAAAGAGGTCTTAAAAGAGGAAATAAAAAAAGATGAAGAAAAAGGTCTTATAAATAGACCTTTTAACGCAATGGTTTTAGGCATTCCTAATGTTGGCAAATCTCAATTTATAAATAATTTAGCAAAGAAGAATAAAGTTAGGGTCGGGAATAAACCTGGTGTAACTAAAATGCAAAGTTTTTTGAAGGCTGGGGACTATTTGAGGGTTTATGATAACCCAGGAGTTTTGTGGCCTAAATTTGATGATGAATCAGTTGGTTTAAAACTAGCATTACTAGGTTCTATTAAAGATAGTATTCTCCCTTTAGATGATATAACTCTTTTTGGAATTGATTATTTAAAGAAATACTACAAGAAAAATATCGAAAAAAGATATAACATTGATTTAGATAGTTTAGAAACTAATATCGATGTTTTAAATGAAATAGGAAAAAGACGCGGTTGCTTAATTAGTGGCGGTGAAATTGATTATGATAGAGTTTATAATCTTTTCTTGAATGATTTAAGAAATGGGCAACTAGGTCGTATGAGTTTTGAGAGAATTGATGAAGATGTATGACTTTGAAAAAAAATTAGAAAGACTTGGTTATAAATATATAGTTGGTGTTGATGAAGTTGGCAGAGGTCCTTTAGCAGCTGGAGTTTTAGCGGCCGCTGTGATTCTTAATCCAAAGGTTATCATTGAGGGTCTAAATGATTCTAAACAACTAACTGAAAAAAGAAGAAAGCTTTTATCTGAAGAGATAAAACAAAAATCTCTAGCTTATGCATTTGGTTATGTTGATGAGAACTTGATTGATGAGATTAATATTTATCAAGCATCAAAACTAGCGATGTTAAGGGCTATTAGCTATCTGAAAATAACTCCAGATTATATTTTGTCTGATGCTATGCCGCTTAAAGAACAAAATTTACCATTTGAAGCGATAATTAAAGGTGATACATTATCTGCTTCAATAGCAGCTGCTTCAATTATCGCTAAAGTTAAGAGAGATGAAATTATGGATAAATTTTCAGTAATTTATCCGGAATATGGTTTTAGTAAACATAAGGGGTATCCTACTCGTTTTCATTTAGATATGTTAAAAAAATTAGGACCAACTAAAATTCATAGAAAAACATATAAACCCGTTAAGGATTGTTTAGTCACACAAATTACATTGGAGAATTTAATATGAGATATAAAGCAGTAATTTTCGATTTAGATGGAACCCTATTGGATACAATTGAAGACATAAAAGAGACGATGAACCGAGCTTTAAGAAAATATGGTTATAAAGAGTATTCTTTAGAAGAATATAAATATTTTGTTGGAAAAGGTGTAGATCACTTGATTAGAAGAACTATGGAAAAAGGCAATATTCCTGACGAAAAGTTTTTAGATATTAAAAATGCATATTTTGAAATATATAAAGACCAATCAAAAGTTAATACAGGAGTTTATGAAGGTATAAATGATTTGTTGAAAGAGCTAAAAAAAACAGGCGTTAAATTAGCTGTTTTATCTAATAAACCGCATGTTCAAACAATAGATGTTATAAATTATTATTTCGATGACTGTGTGTTTAACTATGTCTATGGAAAAAAAGATAATTTTTTGCCTAAACCAGATCCTAACAGTGCACTAGATTTAATTGGTAATTTAGGAGTTAAGCAAGAAGAAGTCCTTTACGTCGGTGATACTGAAACTGATATTTTAACATCTAAGAACGCTAAATTTTGTTCCGTTGGAGTTTTATGGGGATTTAGAAAAAAAGATGAACTAGTAAATGCAGGAGCGGATTTTATAGTTGAAAAACCTTTAGAAATATTAGATTTAATAGATTAAACTAATTATAGTAAGACTCTATTTTAATATATAAACTCATTAAAATTATAATTGTAAATAAGGTTCAAATTTGCTATAATTGTTATGATATAGATATAAAAGGAGTGATGGTAATGAAAATAGCAATAGGTGCTGATCATGCAGGGTTTGAGTACAAAAAAGCAATCACTGAATTTTTACAAGAAAAAGGATATGAAATCATGGATTTCGGAACAGATTCTAATGAGGCTGTTGATTATCCTGATCACGCTGTTTTAGTCGCTAAGGCTGTTAATATGGAGAAGGCTGATTTGGGGATTCTTATATGTGGAACTGGAATTGGTATGAGTATAGCTGCTAATAAAGTTAAAGGTATTAGAGCCGCTTTAATTACATCAAGTTTTACAGCTGAGTCATCTAAAACTCATAATCACGCAAATGTCATTACTTTTGGTTCTAGAGTAAATACAATCGCTGAAGTTTTAAGTTTCATAGAAATTTTTATGAAAACAAAAGAATCTAATGAAACCCGTCATCAACAAAGAGTTGATAAAATCGGAAAATATGAGGTCGAAAATGAGTAAAGTAGTCGTTTTTGATCACCCACTTATTCAACATAAGATGAGTATAATTCGTAACAAGAATACCGATACGAAAACTTTTAGAGAAAATGTTAATGAAATAGGTTCTTTGGTAACTTATGAAGTTACTAGAGATCTCCAAACTAAAGAAATTGAAATAGAAACACCGATATCATTTACAAAAGCGAAAATTCTAGCTAAAGATGTGGTAATAGTACCAATACTTAGAGCTGGGTTGGGAATGGTAGATGGTATTCAAAATGTAATTCCTACAGCAAAAGTTGGTCATGTGGGAGTTTATCGAGATGAAACAACACTAATGCCTCATGAGTACTATTTAAAGTTTCCTATAGGAATAGAAGAGGCTACAGTTTTAGTTGTTGATCCTATGTTAGCTACAGGGGGATCAGCTATAGCTACAATAGATAGAGTAAAACAACACGGAGCTAAAGATATTCGTTTTGTAGGATTAGTTGGCTGCCCTGAAGGTATAAAAGCTTTACAAGATAAGCATCCGGATATTGATATTTACGTGGTTTCAATTGATGAAAAATTGAACGAGGTAGGTTATATAGTGCCTGGATTAGGAGATTGTGGAGATCGCTTATTCGGCACCAAATAAATATGAGAAACAAAGGAAAAAAATCAGTTTACTATGTTTTTAATTTAGTTGTACAGTTTTTTGTGGAAACATTTGTCGCAATGGTAATCGGATATTTCTTAGGAAAATATCTCGATAGTCTATGGTTTCCGGAAAAAGAAGTGCTAGTATATGTTCTTTTAATCTTAGGTATATTTGCGGGATTAAGCAATTTTATTAAAAGAGCAATTTCTTTAAGTAACAAGGGAGAAAACGATGAAAAAGACCAATCTAATTGAAAAAATATTTCTTTTTTCATGGCCTTATGTGATAGTTGTTTCATTGGCTATTTATATTATTACCCAAAATTGGGATTTTGTTTTAAGTTTTATTTTGGGAGCGGCTTCTTCATTGTTAATGAATTCTCTTAATTATCGAATTATGAAGAATCTATATAAAAATAACCCTGGGTTGATTAAATCTCGTCAAGTTTTAATTTATTTTGCTAAGGTTATTTTTTATGGAATACTCTTATACATAACACATAAAGATCCGGAATGGAATGTTTATTTTGCTTTTGCAGGAATACTTACGTATCAAATCGTTGCTTTTCCGGTCACTATAATCTCTGCTAGAAAAGAGGGCGATGGAGATGCTTGAGTTTACAATTTTTGAATCATTGTCACCACAGGTGAGATCAACAATAATCATAATTTTAACTCTCGCAGTAGTTTTCATTATTGTCGGAATTAAAGTTAAGAAACTTGATCCACATAAAACACCTAAAGGATTTGTGTTGGTGTGTATAATGATTGTAGATTTATTTAACAAATTCCTTCAAGATTATCTTGATGGTAGGAGACTTAAATTTTTCGCACCATATATCTTTACAATTATAGTATTTTTAGCTTTAGGAAACACGATATCTTTAGTAGGTTTAACACCACCTTTATCAAACTTAGGGATAGCTTTAAGTTTTTCGGTTTTAACTTTCTTTATACTGAGAGTAGCTGAATTGAAATACATTGGAGTTTGGAAAAAAATCGATGGTCTACTAGGATATGTAAAACCTTTAGCGCCAATCATGTTGCCAATAAATTTAATTGGTGATGTATCAACTCCGTTTTCCATGGGATTGCGTTTGTTTGTTAATCTTATGAGTGGAGTAGTAATTGCTGGTATGGTTTATGCGGCTTTACATTGGGTAGCTGGATTGTTTGTTGGAGTGGTCCTTCATGCAATCTTTGACATCTTCTTTGGTTTAATTCAAGCATTTGTTTTCTTTATGCTTACAACAGTTAATATATCTATGGCTTCAGAAGCTTAAAAATTTTATAGGAGGAATATTATGTTAGGAATGATTTTTGATTCAGTTTTACGTTTTGCAACAGAGTACAATGAGTATTTCAGTAGTGGTATGGCTTATCTAGGTGCTGGGATTGCAGTTATCGCTGGTTTTGGGCCTGGGATTGGACAAGGTTTCGCTGCAGGAAAAGCTGCTGAGGCAGTAGGACGTCAACCAGAAGCTCAAACAAAGATTTTAGTAACAACACTAGTAACACAAGCCGTTGCCGAAACTACTGGACTATATGCTTTACTAGTTGCTATTCTCTTAATTGGTAAATAAGAGAAAAAAGAATTAGTTAGAGGAGGGCGCTTATGCCTGTAATAGAAAGAATGATGGAAGCAGTCAAGCAAGCTATAGAATCCGCTTTAAGAGTTAACTTGTTAGACATGTTAATTCAAATAGGTGCTACTATAATTCTTGTTTTGATTGTTAAACACTTTTTTTGGGGTAGAATTACTGAATTTCTTGAGAAAAGAAAAGAAATCATGAATGAAGAGATGGAGTCTGCAAAAAGAGAAAATATTGAAGCGCAAAATCTTAAGCAAAAACGCGAAATGGAATATCAAGAACTTAAAGCTCAAACAAAGGCTTATACAGATAGTGCAAAAGAACGTGCTGAACAAGAAAGAGCACAAATTATTCAGGAAGCTAAAAAGAGTGCGAGTCAATTGATGGAAAACGCAAAAAAAGAAATCGATGCAGAAAAAGGCAAGGCGAAAACCGCATTGCAAGATGAAGTTTTAGATTTAGCTACTATGATTGCAGAAAAAATTATATCTCAAGAAGTTGATGAAAGTAAATATCAAGACCTAGTGATTAAAGACTTAGAAAGTAGTGAAAAATCATGACCGACGTGGCAAAACAATACGCACGTGCGGTTTTTTCTCTTGCTTTAGAAAATGGTATAGAAGAAAATACACTAGGTTCACTTAAGAATTTCAGCCAAAGTTTAGATAAGGAATCTTGGAAATTCTTCTTGCATCCAAAGATAACAAAAGATGATAAAAAGAATTTACTAGATGGATTAAAACTTGATATTTTGACTATAAACGCTATTAAAGTGATTATAGATAATAGTCGTTTTGATATTATTGATGATATAGTTAAAAGTTATGAAGAAATACTAAATGAATATAATAATTTAGCTATTGTTAGTGTAATAACAAAAAATGAAATCTCTGAAGTCAACCTAAAAAAAATAAAACAAGAACTTAAATCACGGATTAATCGTGATATTGAAATAAATCAAATTGTAGATAAAAGTTTAATTGGTGGAATGAAGATAGAGTTTGAAGGTGAAGTAATTGATTTATCAATTAATTCTGAATTAAAAAATATCAAAAACCAATTAAAAGGAGGCAACTAGATGAAACTTGATCCTTTAGAAATTAGTTCTTTACTTAAAGAACAGATTAAACAATATGAGAAGCATATAAAAACTGAACAAGTTGGTTCAGTTATTTCTGTTGGTGATGGTATTGCTTTGGTATATGGAATCGATAAAGCCATGGCTGGTGAATTATTAGTTTTTCCTAATGGTGTTTTCGGAATGGTTCAAAATTTAGAAAAAAACCATGTAGGAGCTATTTTGTTGAATGATACTTCCTTAGTTAAAGAAGGTATGGAAGTTAAGACGACAGGAAAAATATTAGAAGTAGGAGTGGGCGAAGAACTAATAGGACGCGTAATTAATCCACTCGGACAGCCTTTAGATGGACTTGGGAAAATACAAACAAAGAAATATCGTCCGATTGAGAAGAAAGCAACAGGAGTAATTGATCGACAATCGGTTAACCAACCTTTAGAAACAGGTATAAAAGTACTTGATGCTTTAGTACCTATTGGGAGAGGTCAAAGAGAATTGATTATTGGCGATCGTCAAACAGGAAAAACCTCGATTGCTGTAGACACTATTATCAACCAAAAAGGAAAAGATGTAATCTGTATTTATGTCGCAATCGGTCAAAAACAATCAACTGTTCTAAATATACACGAAACTTTAAAACAGTTTGGTGCGATGGAATATTCTATAATTGTTGCGGCTAGCGCATCAGACCCAGCCCCACTATTATATTTAGCTCCTTATTCAGGAGTTACTATTGCAGAAGAGTTTATGTTTGCAGGCAAGCATGTTTTAATAGTTTATGATGACTTAACTAAGCATGCAATAGCTTATAGAGAACTTTCTCTATTGCTTAGAAGACCACCAGGACGTGAAGCTTTTCCTGGAGATGTATTCTATCTTCACTCAAGACTCTTGGAAAGAGCTGCGAAACTTAATGATAGTTTAGGTGGAGGTTCTATTACGGCTTTGCCGATAATTGAAACTCAAGAAGGTGACATTTCAGCTTATATTCCTACTAATGTTATTTCAATTACTGATGGTCAAATATTCTTACAATCTCAATTGTTCTATTCAGGAATTAGGCCAGCTATCAACGCGGGGTTATCGGTATCACGTGTTGGAGGAGCCGCTCAACATAAGGCTATTAAAAAAGTTAGTGGAACTTTGAGGTTGGATTTAGCAAGTTTCCGTGAGTTAGAAGCCTTCACTCAATTTGGATCAGATTTGGATGATTCAACAAAAGCGAAACTTGATAGAGGAGAAAGAACTGTAGAAATTCTTAAACAGGGACTACATGAAACTATGCCTTTTGAGCTACAAGCAATTTCAATTTTAGCATTATCTAATGGGTTCCTAGATCAAGTTAAAATCGTTGATGTAAAACGTTACGAACAAGAACTACATAGTTATTTTTTAAGCGATAAGGAAGCCAAAGTTTTGCTTGATGAAATAAGAAATACTAGAGACTTAAAAAATAAAGAGTTGTTAATTGAAAAAATTGATAAATTCACTCAGGATTTTATTTAGTAAGGAGGTAAACCATGGCTTCACTAAGAGATATAAAGAAGAAGATTGACGCAACAAAAAAGACTTCACAAATTACTAAAGCCATGAATATGGTTTCTGCCTCGAAACTTCGAAAAGTAGAAAAGCAGTTCAAGGCTTTTCAACCAATAAAAGCAAAAATCAAAGAATTATTAGAACACGTCTTATCAACTAATCCTGAATCCTCACATCCTTTGTTAAATGAGCGAGAGATTAAGAAAATCGGATATATTCTTGTTACTAGTGATAGAGGATTAGCCGGCCCTTATAACAGTCAAATATTAAAATATTTTGATTTGCTTATTAAAAATGATAGTCATGATTTTGTTGTTGGAACAATCGGATATAAAGCATATAGTTATTGTAAAAAGAACAAGTATCCGTTGTTGAATACAGAATCAATTAATTCTCGTGATGATATAAGGTTTATTGACTTTCAGGCTATGTCTAGAGCATTTATTAAGTTGTATCTAGATAGACAAGTAGATAAAATTGTTATAATTTATTCTGATTATGTAAATACATTAACTCAAATTGTAAGAGAAGAAGTTCTCTTGCCGATTAAAGATTTAGTTAAAAGCAATAAGATGGTTTCTGATTATATTTTTGAACCATCAGTAGAAGAAGTTGTAAACCAATTATTACCAATATATTTAGAAAACACACTTTACGGGTTAATTTTAGATGCAAAAACAGCTGAACATGCGTCGAGAATGACGGCTATGAAAAACGCTACGGATAATGCGAAAGAAATAATTCGTAAACAAAATCTGATATATAATCGTGCTCGTCAGGCACAAATTACGATTGAACTCACCGATATTATCGGTGGTGCCAATGCGGTCAATTAGGAGGACTTATGCCTAAAACAGGAAAAATAATTCAAGTTATGGGGCCAGTAGTTGATGTTGAATTTACTGGTGATATGCCACAAATTAATAATGCCTTAGAAGTAAAAGTAAAACCTGAAGATAATAATGGAGTAGGAATAAACTTAACTCTTGAAGTATCGTTATTTTTAGGTGGCGGTGTTTTAAGGACTATTGCAATGGATTCTACCGATGGTCTTACTAGAGGTATGGATGTAATTGATACGGGTAGAGCTATATCGGTACCTGTTGGTGATATTACTTTAGGAAGAGTGTTTAATGTCTTAGGACAACCGATAGACGGAAAACCTTTGGAAGGTAAGTATGAAGTTTCACCAATACACAAGCCGGCACCAGCTTTAGAAGATTTAAACGCTAACACAGAAATTTTAGAAACAGGAATTAAGGTTGTTGATTTATTAGCCCCATATATTAAAGGTGGAAAAATTGGTCTTTTTGGTGGCGCTGGTGTAGGCAAAACCGTTTTGATTCAAGAACTAATAAATAACGTTGCTCAAGAACACGGAGGAATTTCAGTTTTTGCAGGTGTAGGCGAAAGAACAAGAGAAGGTAATGACCTTTATCATGAAATGACTGAGTCTGGTGTTATTAAGAAAACTGCAATGGTGTTTGGGCAAATGAACGAACCACCTGGGGCTAGAATGAGAGTTGGCTTATCAGGTCTTACTATGGCGGAACATTTCCGTGATAAAGAGCATCAAGATGTATTATTGTTCATAGATAATATTTTTAGATTTACACAAGCTGGATCTGAAGTTAGTGCCCTTTTAGGTAGAATGCCTTCAGCAGTTGGATATCAACCGACTTTAGCTACAGATATGGGTCTTTTACAAGAACGTATTACATCTACCAAGAGTGGTTCAATCACATCTATTCAAGCTGTGTATGTACCAGCTGATGATTATACCGATCCAGCGCCTGCAACGACCTTCACTCATTTGGATGCTACAACAAACCTTTCAAGAAAGATATCTGAAGAAGGAATTTATCCTGCGGTAGATCCTTTAGCTTCAACTTCAAGAGCTCTTACTCCTGAAATAGTTGGAGAAGAGCATTATCGAGTAGCTCGCGAAGTACAAAGAACACTACAAAGATATAATGATTTACTAGATATTATAGCGATTCTAGGTATGGATGAGTTAAGCGAAGAAGATAAATTAGTTGTTCATCGTGCTAGAAGAATAAGATTGTTTTTATCTCAAAATTTCCATGTTGCTGAACAATTCACAGGTCAAAAAGGATCGTTTGTAAAAGTTTCTGATACAATAAAAGGTTTCAAAGAGTTACTTGAAGGAAAATATGATTCTTTACCAGAAGATGCATTTAGACTAGTAGGAAGTATTGAAGAAGCGATAAAAAAAGCTGAAAATATGAAAAAGTAGAGGTGTTTTATTATGAAAATATCTATAGTTACTCCTGATGGCGAGTTGTATAACGAAACAGTAGATTCGGTTATAGTTTCGTCTTCTAATAACGGAGACTATGAGATGCTTAATGATCACTTGCCAATAATTTCAACTATAGACACCGGATATATAAAATTAACACAAGGTCAATTAAACTATTATGTTGTTATAATTAATGGCGTTGTTGAAAATCATCATAATTTAATTACTGTAATTGCTCAAGATGCCTTTATTGGTGAATCCAAAGATGAAGCCTTTAAAAATTTAATGGATATTCGTAAGAATAGAGTAGAAGATAACCGTAAAAGAAACATTGAATTAGCTAAGGCTGAAAAGGAACTTTTGAAGCAAATTAAGCAAACTGGTGCAGGACACCTATAGGAGTTATTTAAATGAAACTTAGAGGATTTGAAATAGTAACTAAATATAAATTGAAAGATATAAGCTTACCAGTTAGAAAAACTAAAGGAAGTGCAGGATATGATTTGTCTTGCGCTGAGGATATAGTTATCGAACCGAATACTTTTAAGTTTGTTCCCACTGGCATTAAAGCTTATATGCCTGATGATGAAGTTCTTCAAGTTTATCCAAGAAGTTCACTTTCTTTCAAAAAAAACCTTGTTAAATTAAACTCTGTAGGTATTATCGATTCAGATTATTATAATAATCCTGATAATGAAGGGGAAATAATGCTGATATTGTATAACTTTGGAAAAGAAAAAGTAGAATTAAAACAAGGTGAAAGAATTGCACAAGGCTTATTTATGAAGTATCTTTTAGTAGATGGTGATGAAACAAAAGTAAGAAGATTAGGCGGATTAGGTTCTACAGGAAACTAATCCTTTTTTTTCTCAGTAAAGATGTGTTCATTAGTATCACTGAAAGTAAATAATACTTGATTTTATACTTAAAGTTTGATAAAATACAAGAGCCGTAAAAATACACACACTTATGAGTTTACTACTCGAGAGCTACTAGGATTTAGTGGTGGGTAGAGACGATGATTAAGTGGAGGCCAAAAAATCAAAAAGGAGGAAACAAAAATGGGAGTTATTTCAATGAAAGCTCTGCTTGAAGCAGGGGTACATTTCGGACACCAAACTAGAAGATGGAATCCTAAGATGGCAAAATACATCTATACTTCTAGAAATGGTATTCACATTATCGATTTACAAAAATCTAGCGATCTTATCGATGCAGCTTATAAAGCTTTATTCGACATCGCATCTGAGGGTGGAAAGGTATTGTTCGTTGGGACTAAGAAGCAAACTCAAGATCCAATTAAAGAGGCTGCAGAACGTTCAAACCAATACTATGTTAACCAAAGATGGTTAGGTGGAACACTAACTAACTTCAAAACTATCAAAAAGTCAATTAAGAAACTTCATGATCTTTACAAAATGCAAGAAGACGGAACTTTTGATGTATTACCTAAAAAAGAAGTTATTAACTTGAAAAAAGAAATGGCACGTTTAGAAAAATTCTTAGGTGGAATTAAAGATATGCGTCAACAACCTGAAGCATTATTTATAATTGATCCAAGAAAAGAAAGAAATGCTATTCTTGAAGCAAGAAAATTAGGAATCCCTGTATTCGGTATTGTTGATACAAACTGTGATCCGGATGATGTAGATTATATTATTCCAGCTAATGATGACGCATTGAGATCAGTTAGATTAATCGTTAATAAATTAGCAGATGCAGTAATCGAAGCTACTGGTGGACAAAGTGATATCAGCGATGATGATGAAGATCAAAATCAAGATGATTCAGATTCTGATGAAGCAGATGATGTAGAATTAGAAGATGAAGAAGAACAAGTTGAAGTTAAGAAACCAGCTAAACCAGTTGTTGTAAAAGTTACTTCTCAACCTAAACAAGAAGAAGTAAAACCAGCTGTAAAAGCAGAAGTTAAAAAAGAAGAAAATTCAGTTAAATACACTCAAGAAGATTTAGAAAGCAAAACAGTTGCTGAACTAACTGAAATAGCTAGAGAAAATAATTTATCTGGCTATTCAAAGTTTAGAAAAGCTGAATTAATCGACTTTATTAAATCAGAACTTTAATAATTATGGGAGCAACTAAAAAATGCTCCCTTTTTAAAGACTTAACCTGTTGTAATGACAGATAAAATATGATATATTAAATATGATAATCAGGAGGAATAATAATGGATATTAGTGCTAAATTAGTAAAAGAATTAAGAGAAAAAACTGGCGCTGGACTTATGGATTGTAAAAAAGCCTTAGTTGAAACTAATGGGGATATAGAACAAGCAGTTGATTGGTTAAGAGAAAAAGGTATAGCAAAAGCTGCTAAAAAAGCTTCTAGAATTGCTGCGGAAGGTGCTTGCGAAGTTAAAGTCAATGAAAATGCAGCTGTAATTTTTGAATTAAACTGTGAAACTGACTTTGTTGCAAAAAATGATAAATTCCAAGATTTAGTTTCTAGAATTGGAGAAGCTTTATTAGAGGCTCAACCAGTTGATAACGATCAAGCATTAGAAACTAAAGTTAACGGAAAAGTTTTAAAAGACATGCTTTTAGAAGAAGTTTCAACAATTGGTGAAAATCTTACTTTTAGAAGATATGAATTAGTATTAAAGAATGATGACCAAACATTTGGAGCTTATGTTCATATGGGTGGAAAAATTGCTTCTTTAGCGGTTCTTAATGGAGTTAATCAAGAAGTAGCTAAAGATATAGCTATGCATGTAGCAGCATCTAGCCCTAGATATGTTAGTCGTAATGATATTTCTGAAGAATTTATCGCTCATGAAAAGGAAGTTCTTACAAAAGAAGCCTTAAATGAAAATCAAGAATCAGATAAACCAAAACCAGAAAACATTATTGAAAAAATGGTTGAAGGTAGATTAAATAAGAATCTTAAAGACATTTGTTTGTTAAACCAACCTTTCATCAAGAACCCAGATGAAACAGTTGAACAATATGTTAAATCAAAGGGCGTTTCTGTCGCTTTATTTAAGCGTTTAGCTGTAGGTGAAGGCGTAGAGAAAAAAGAAGAAAATTTTGCTGACGAAGTAATGAGACAAGTCGGTTAATTTAAAGGACATTTTTTGTCCTTTTTTTAAACATATAGGAGGGAAAATATGCCGAAAAGAAGAATAATGATTAAACTAAGCGGAGAAGCTTTAGCAGGAGAAAATGGTGTTGGGGTTGACCCAACAACTGTTAAACATATTGCTAAAGAAATAAAAGAAGCTTACGACGCGTGTGATTGTGAAATCGGAGTAATAGTAGGAGGCGGAAACATATTTAGAGGCAAATTAGCTGAAGATATGGGTATTGAACGTTCTAGCGCTGACTACATGGGAATGATTGGAACTATTGTTAATGCATTAGCTTTACAAAATTCACTTGAAGCTATGGGAGTTGATACTAGAGTTATGTCTTCCATTAATATACCTGAAGTAGCTGAACCTTATATTCGTCGAAAAGCTTTGTCACACTTTGAAAAAGAAAGAATTGTTATTTTCGGCGGTGGGACAGGTAACCCTTATTTCTCAACAGATACTACCGCTGCCTTAAGAGCAGCTGAATTGGGAGCTACAATTGTTTATATGGCAAAAAACGGTACAGACGGTGTTTACGATAAAGACCCAAGGAAATTTGACAACCCTGTTAAATATGAAAATTTAACACATCAAGAGGTTTTAAGTAAAAATTTAAATGTTATGGACTCGACTGCTGCCGCTTTATGTTATGATAATAATATCGATATCTATGTTTTTGATATGAATATCCCTGGAAATATCAAAAAGGCTATTCTTGGTGAAGATATTGGAACAATGATTAGAAATAAAAAAAGGAGTGAGTAAAAATGCCTGAAACTATTTTATTAGAAACAGAAGAAAAAATGGAACATACCATCGAAGCTTTACATCGTGACTTCTCAACTGTAAGAAGCGGTAGAGCTAATCCGAAAATGCTTGAAAGAGTACATGTTAGCTATTATGGCGTAGAAACACCGATTAACCAAGTAGCTACTATCTCTGTACCTGAAGGAAATCAAATTTACATCAAACCATATGATAAATCATTGGTTGGTGAAATTGAAAGATCAATTTTTGGAGCTAATCTTGGCGTAACACCATCCAATGATGGCGTAGGAGTGAGAATAGTATTACCTCCGATGACTGAAGAAAACAGAAAAAATTCAGTTAAAATCATTCACAAGATGGCTGAAGATAGTAAGGTAGCTATTAGAAATATAAGAAGAGATGCAATAGCTCATTTTAAAAAGATGGAAAAAGATTCTACTATAACTGAAGATGATTTAGAATATTATCAAGATGAAACTCAAAAGTTAACTGACAAATTTACTGAAAAGATTGATCAGTATTACAAAGAAAAAGAAAAAGACATAATGCATATTTAATCTTATTAATAAAGTTGTAAGTTTTAATTAGAAACTTACAACTTTTCTTTAAATTGATAATTTATTTATACAGGTAAAATTCATAGAATAATCACACAAAATATAGTATAATCTTAAGAAGAGAAGGGTTATGATGATATGATGAAAGAGTTACAAAAAGAAAATACTAGAATTCCTGAACATATAGCTATAATTTTAGATGGAAATGGTCGATGGGCTAAAAAAAGGGGAATGCCTAGGACTTATGGACATCAAAAAGGTGTTGAAAATATAAAAATAATAGCTATTGCGGCCTCAGAAATGGGTATAAGAGCTTTAAGTGTTTATGCTTTTTCTACTGAAAATTGGTCTAGACCTAAATCCGAAGTAGATTTTTTAATGAAGTTGCCTGGAGAGTTTGAAAAGAGATTTAAAGATGAGTTTAAGAAACACGATATAAAAGTTGTTTTTTCTGGGAGAAAAACACATTTAAGTAAAGAAAATCTAGAAATACTTGAAAGAATAACTTCGAATACTAAAGATCGTCAAGGTTTAACTCTAAATATATGTTTTGATTATGGATCTAGGGCAGAAATTATCGAGGCTGTAAAAGAAATTGCAAGTGAAGTGAAAAAGGGAAAATTAGAAATCGAAAAAATTGATGAGAGTGTTTTAGAAAGTTTTCTTTATACAAAAAATTTACCGAAACTCGATTTGTTGATAAGACCAAGTGGGGAAATAAGATTATCTAATTTTTTATTATGGCAAGCAGCATATGCTGAACTATATTTTTGTAAAACATACTGGCCGGCTTTTTCAAAGAAAGATTTAGAAAAAGCAATAATTGATTTTAATAAAAGAGACCGCAGGTTCGGAGGATTAAAAGAATAATGAAACAGAGAATAATCACTGGCGCTTTGTTAGCTATATTTTTGGCTGTAATAATCTATTTTGGTGAAGGTAATCTCGAGTTCCTCTTTTCGGGGTTGGCGGTATTATTATCATTTACAGCCAGTTTTGAGTTTTCTAGAATGGTGAGTAAAAACAAGAGATTTTCTCCTATAAGTTATTCTCCTGTTGTTTTTTCTACTTTATTCACTTTGTTAAGTGTGATTTTCTTCGATAAAACTTGGTTCTACTTATTTGTATTTATCTATATAATGTCATTATTATTGGTGTATGCTTTATTATATGTGTTTTATGATGATTTCAAGAAAGAAGATTTTTCAATTCAGATTTTGACTGTTCTTTATACAAGTGTTGGCTTTATTGCATTTGCGTACTTGAGAGCAGAAAGTATTCATTTGATTATCTATTTATTTTTAGTAGCGATGTTAACAGATGTTTTTGCATATTTCATTGGAGTCAAATTTGGGAAACATCGATTAGCTGAAAAGATTTCTCCTAAAAAAAGTATTGAAGGTGCAATTGCAGGTTTAGTTTTAGGTGGGCTGATTTCGGGACTATATGCTTATTTTCTTGAAGTGTTCACAATTAATGTAGTTTTAGTTATTTTAATATCTTTTGCTCTTTCAGTAATTTCACAAATAGGCGACTTAATAGCATCTAAGTTTAAAAGAGAATATGGAATAAAAGATTATTCTCAGATATTCCCTGGTCACGGTGGAGTTTTAGATAGATTTGACTCAAGTATGTTTGCGGCGATTCTTCTTATGATTATTATTATGGTGATATAAAATGAAGAAAATTCTAATTTTAGGCGCTACAGGATCTATCGGTAGGCAAACGCTAGAGATAATAGACGCAAATCCACTCGATTTTAAGTTGATAGGTGTTTCAGGATTTAATAATACATCCTTATTGATAGAGATAATTCGAAAATATGAACTTAGTATAGCGTCGGTAAAAGACAGTATTCAAGCAGAAAAAATAAAAAAAATTAATCCTAACATTAAAATACTGATTGGAGAACAAGGCTTGATTGATTTCGCTGGTTTTAATCCGGAAGAAGATATAACTTTGATTAACGCTCTAGTAGGTATGGTTGGCTTAAAACCAACTTTAAGAGCTATAGGAATTAACAGAAATGTTCTTTTAGCGAACAAAGAGACTTTGGTAGTAGGAGGACATTTGATAAAAGAAGCCTTAAAAAAAAGCAGTTCAAATCTATATCCAATAGATTCAGAGCATTCTGCAATATGGCAACTGTTAAATGGAGAAAATAAGTCTAGTGTTAAAAGATTAATAATCACTGCTAGTGGTGGATCTTTTAGAGACAAAGCTAGAACCGAACTTGAAGATGTGTCTTTAGAATCTGCTTTAAATCACCCTAACTGGTCTATGGGAAGCAAAATTACTATAGACTCAGCTACCATGATAAATAAGGGTTTCGAAATAATTGAAGCAGTCTATTTATTTGATTTAGGAATAGATAAAGTAGAAGCTATTCTCCATCAAGAAAGTTTAATACATTCCTTTGTAGAATTTGAAGATGGATCTATAACAGCTCAAATCGCTGAACACGATATGAGACTACCGATCCATTATGCAATGTACTATCCAGAAAGAAAAGAATCAATAGCTTACAAATTAGATTTTATGAAATTAAACAATTTGCATTTTAAGAAAATAGATTTTAATAGGTACCCTTGTCTTTCTTATGCTATTGAAGCATACAAAATTGGAGGGTCAATGAGAACAGTTCTGAATGCAGCTAACGAAATAGCTGTAAGATTATTTATAGAAAAAAAGATTAAGTTCTTGGATATTGAAAGAATTATTAAAGAAGAGATGGAACATCATCAAGTAATTACATTTCCATCTTTAGAAGAAATTTACACCATTGATTCAGAAATAAAAACAAGAATTTATAATCAATATTAAGGAGTTTTCGATATATGTTTATTACTTTAGGTATTTTATCAACAATAGGAAATATTATATTATTTTTAATAGTTTTAAGTTTAGTGATTTGTTTACACGAATTAGGACATCTATACTTCGCGAAAAAAGCGGGAATTCTTTGCCACGAGTTTTCTTTTGGAATGGGTCCAAAACTTTACTCAGTCAAAAAGGGTGAAACTTTTTACTCTATAAGAGCCATTCCTTTCGGAGGTTTTGTATCAATGTCAGGAGAGGAACTGGAAGAAGAAGTTGTAAAGGTAGGAGACAAGATTAGAGTATCATTTAATAAAGACAATAAGATTGAACGTATTGTGCTTAACGAGAAGAATCCTAGTTATCAAGAAGCTTTAGCAATCACTGTTAATAATATAGATTTAAAGAACTCTGAAAATTTATACATAAATGAGTATGAAGTTTTAGAAAATGCTGTTTATGTTTACGATAAACAAGTCATTCAAATAGCCCCTAAAAACAGAAGGTTCTCAGACAAAACTATATTGCAAAGATTTTTAACGACTTTTGGTGGTCCTTTGATGAATTTTGTTTTGGCGTTATTTGTTTTCCTGATTATGGCATTTATAATCGGTGTTCCAAATGAAAAATCTACCGTTATTGGTGCTGTTGATGACAAATATCCAGCATATAGTATATTGTTAGAAGGAGACAAGATTGTTTCTATTAATGGAGTTGAAGTGAACTCATGGACAGGCGATAGCAACTCAATAACTAGTGAATTAGCAAAAAATCCTGAGAATGGATACGAAATTATTGTTGAAAGAAATGGGACAAACGTAACTCTTGAGAGAATATACCCGGATTATTTATTCTTAGGACTTGGGTTTATGGTTTCTTCTGAAAGTGATGATTTGATAATTAAAAGTCCTTTGTATTTAAATACAGAACTTAAACCAAATGATGAAGTAGTTTCAATCAATGGACAAGTTATGAATACTTGGGAAGATGTTATTGCTTTTCAAATCGCTAATAAAGAAGGGTCAAATGACAAAGAAGATTTATTTAAAATTAGAATCTATCGTGAAACTCTTTCAGATTACAATGGCGTTGTAGATAAAATTACTAGTAAAGATGGAGAATTTATAGTAGAGATTTCAACTACAAGTAGTTCTGAAAAAATAACTTACACTATTGGTGGTTCTGAGTTGCTTCTAGTTAAAGAAGGAGATACTGTAACAGAAGGAGCAGCCTTAGGAAGTGGAGGAAATTACGAGTTTGAATATGTTGTGTATGGCGAAAAAGAATTAAATGCTATGGGTTATGATCAAGCATTTGATACTATGATAGGAATATCAGGCACTACCAAGTTTAGTTTTTTTGGAGCTATAGGGAATGCATTTGTTCTATTTTGGGGAGCTGCTACATCAATTATTGGAACTTTAGGATTATTGTTTACTTCTAATTTGGTTGGTGTTTCTGATTTAGGTGGGTTTGTTGCTATATTTTCAATGACTAGTGATGCAGCTGCAGCCGGGTTTGTATCCTTGTTAAGTTTTATTGGTTTATTATCGGTTAACTTAGGTATAGTTAATCTATTGCCGATACCAGCTTTGGATGGAGGCAGAATTGTTTTCTTGGGTTATGAAGCTATAACAAAAAGGAAACCAAACCAAAAAGTTGAGAACTGGTTACATACTATTGTTTTCTTTTTACTAATAGCATTGATGCTTTATGTAACATATAATGATATATTAAGATTATTTGGAATCTAAAAAAATAATAAAAAATATATTTATAAAAACTATATTTAATGATGAAAACAAAGATAGTTGATAGCCAAAATTAGCCAAAATCGACTATCTTTTGTTTTTTTAAATTTTTGTTCAAATTTACGGTAAATAATTATTGACAATAATTTTTCTCTATGATAAAATATATAAGCGCGTCAAGATAGCGCAAAGCTCAAAATAAGAGCGGATAGATCTTTGAAAACTAAACATATAAATAAGAAACGAAAAACAACAAAACCAAGAAGAAAAACAAATATGAGCTAAAAAGAATAATTCATATAAAAAATAT
>Ga0265294_10003013_pt1 | contig 21880 bp, 13 predicted proteins | sample MunlanPumphouse3_FD_192504 | JGI IMG/M metagenome (GOLD analysis project Ga0265294, IMG submission 192504) | Groundwater microbial communities from a municipal landfill in Southern Ontario, Canada - Pumphouse #3 | ecosystem: Environmental > Aquatic > Deep subsurface > Groundwater | place... | reverse complement strand
CAGTATGAAGATCCTTTCCATGCCCAAGTTATTCAACGGTCTTACGATGCATTTCTCATCTCTAAGCTTGGAAAAACGAAAGCTTCTCTAACGCATTTACAGTTGTTATCCCCGCCGCATCAGGCTAAGGTTAGGAATGATTAAAGCCACCATTATCCTATGGCTTTAACATAATCTCAGGAGAAACCTTCCCTAATCTTCCGCTAAAGCAATTGCCAAGCATTAAGTAGGGCTGACCCAAACAAAGACAAAGTTCTATGGCAACTTACATTTTTGAAGCTCTTTGCAGCAAGCGCATAGTCTTGATAATGGATAATTCATAATACTTCTCACCAGCATAAACCTTTTTATGGACTTTATTATTGACATAATCTGCATTACCAAAATAATGGAAAAACTAAGTATAAGTATAGTAAAAATAAATATATTAGATCCTGTGGAGGAATTATGAAAACTGGCGGTTGCCGCTATGGAACCCATCGAGTAACTGAACCACAAGGAGTACTGCCTCAACCAGCTCGCATTCTAAACAACGATATGAACGAGATTTGGGATAATGAACTACTGATCGATGTTATTCGATTAAATGTAGATAGTGCTTCTTTTCATCAGATCAAGAATAAGCTTATTGCTAAGGGGCATGAGGATTTGGAAAAAGCCTTTGCCGATCATGCAGTAGACCTCACCAATCGCACTGGAAAACACAAAAATGAAGATACTGGCAGCGGGGGTATGTTGATAGGTAAAGTGGCACAGATTGGACCCAATTTTGAAATGAAAGATCAGATAAAAATAGGCGATAAAATTGCCAGTTTGGTTTCGCTCTCTCTTACTCCACTAAAAATCAATAGAGTAAAAAGAGTTCTTTTGGATAAAGATCAGGTGGAAATTGAAGGTCAAGCCATTCTGTTCAGTAGCGGTATCTATGCTAAACTGCCAGATGATATGGACGAGAACTTAGCCCTCTCGGTATTGGATGTGGCCGGAGCTCCAGCCCAGGTTGAACGTTTAGTTAAACCCGGTGATAACGTAGTAATTATCGGTGCCAATGGTAAAAGCGGTATCCTCTGTAATGCCGTGGCTCGTGAACGAGCTGGAGTATCCGGAAAGGTTATTGGCGTAGTTCGTAACCCTAATTATATCCCCACTTGTAAAGAAACCGGATGCCATGAGGTTATTATTGCCAGCGCTACCGATGCTATCACCATCCAAAAAGAAGTGTCACGCCTCACTAATGGCAAAATGGCAGACGTAGTAATTAATGTAGTAAACATCGAAGATACAGAATTACCCACCATCATGGCAGCCAAAGATAGAGGCTTGGTATATTTCTTCTCGATGGCAACTTCCTTCACTAAGGCAGCATTGGGCGCCGAAGGAATCGGTGCAGATGTGGATATGATCTTGGGTAATGGTTACGCACATAACCATGCCACTATTTCCCTGGATCTACTACGAAGAAACCCCATTTTAATGAAGCTATTTAAAGAACGTTATACAGATTAATAATTCGGAGCCAATAATGAACATTACAGATATTCGTTCAATCGCCACTCAAGAACAGTGGAACGATTGGCATTGGCAGCTAAAAAACCGCATAACTACTGCTGTTGAGCTGCGCAAGTATATCACCCTGCTTCCTGAGGAAGAAGCGCTCTTTGCCAAACAAGAATTCTCATTCCGTATGGCAATTACTCCATATTATCTTTCTCTGATAGACCACAATAACCCCAATGACCCCGTAAGGATGCAGGCAATCCCCAGAGTGTACGAGAGCGAATTGAGCGATTCTGATATGGCAGACCCCCTGCATGAAGATGCAGATGCACCCGTTCCCGGAATGACTCATCGCTATCCCGATAGAGTATTGCTGCTGCTAACAGATCAATGTGCCATGTATTGCCGGCATTGCACTCGCCGCAGAAAAGCTGGAGAACACGATGCTCCAATGCCTAAAGAAAATGTGGATAAAGCCCTCGAATACATTCGTGAACACACAGAAGTGCGAGATGTGATCCTCTCTGGCGGCGATCCCCTTACCTTAGGAGATGAGCGCATCGATGAAATCCTGGAGCGATTAAGTAAAATTGACCATGTGGATATTGTCCGCTTAGGCACCAGAACACCGGTTGTATTACCTCAACGCATTACCGATTCTTTGCTTTCGGTGCTTAAGAAGTATCCCTTTGTTTGGTTAAATACTCACTACAATCACCCTCAAGAGATTAGCGATACCGCTGCCAAAGCTTTGGCTCGGCTCGCTGAAACCGGTTTGCCCTTGGGAAACCAATCTGTATTGTTAAAAGGCATTAACGATCACGTAGACGTAATGAAAGCATTGGTACATAAACTTGTAAAAAACAGGGTAAGACCCTATTACATATATCAATGTGACCTCTCAGAAGGAATCAGCCATTTTCGCACTCCAATTTCCCGGGGGATTGAAATCATCGAATCTCTACGCGGTCACACCAGCGGCTTATGCGTTCCCACTTTTGTTGTAGATGCCCCTGGCGGCGGTGGAAAAATACCGGTGATGCCAAACTATGTTATCTCCCAAATGCCAGGAAGAGTTGTTCTGCGTAACTATGAAGGCTTCATAACTAGCTATACCGAACCTGGATTCCAGGCCCTCAAGGATGCAGATTACCGAAATCTGTGTCCGCGAGAACGTGAGAGTTGCGAGGGCATCATGAGCCTGCTTAAAGGAAAACATGTAGCCATCGGTCCAGCAGAAACAAAACGAAATCAACGCCGAAAACACTAATTCAATACATTTAATATGATAGATTTGATCTCCACCAAGGCCATAAAAAACATTGCCTTGGTGGGGATCAGTAAAAATGCCGGAAAAACTACGCTAATTAATGCGCTAATACACAATTTCCCCAACCACAAATGGGCAGTATTGAGTACAGGCATAGATGGCGAAAGCGAAGATAGGGTTTATAAAACTCCCAAACCTCTAGTAAATATCTTTCCTGGAAACTTGTTCTGCTGCGACCAGCAGTGGATAGATTTTCACGCTGGGGCAATCAGTATTTTATCTTGTAAACAATATGCGGGACGCAAACTCTATATTGCCAAGGCAGAATCTGAGTTGAAAACCCAGATAACCGGCCCTTCGTCGGTGCTCCACCAAAAAGACATCATTCGGCACATGCACCATCTGGGTGCTAACAAAGTTTTAGTTGATGGTTCCTTAGATCGCAAATCCATAGCTTTGTCCGATAACATCAATGCCCTAATTCTTGCTGTAGGGGCTAGTTTTGGCAGTACCGAACAAATAATTGAAGAACTGGGGCGATTACGATTATTGCGCGACATTGCTAAAGCAGATGTGAATCCATATCTATGTCGCAAGCTCAAAAGCTCTAAGTTCATTTTATATAAAAAGACCAATACTTGGCAAAATACCCATCTTTGCAGCCTGATCCATAACGAGAAGGATGTTATAACTCTACTGGCTGAAAAGCCAAAACTTCTCTATATACCCACATCAATTACCGATAGCTTATTCGAAGCCATAGGCAAAGCTGTGGAGCAAAGCCAAACACAGCTGATGATCAGGCATCCAGAATGCTTGAAATTAAATACTATCAATCTTAAACGTTTCCTTGCGCGCATTCCAACGTATTGTCTTATCCCCTTTAAACTTAGGGCTTTTGCTTTAAATTCCACTGCTGTAGGTAAATTTCCCATATCGGCAGATAGTTTTCGAGCAGAGATTCGACAAGCCTTTCCCAATGAAGTTTTCTTTGATGTAATGGAGTTGCAGTAATGCGGGATCGCGATAATTTGACTTCATTAACCGTTAATCTTGGGCTTTTTAGCAACATCCTTTTGGCTTTATTAAAAACCGGAGTGGGGATTTTGGGACATAGCCCAGCGGTATTAGCAGATGGCATAAATTCCTCTTCTGATGTAGTGTATTATATTGCAGTGAAGATATTTATGAAGCAAGCTAAAAAACCTGCTGACAAGGAACATCCCTATGGGCACAGACAATTAGAATCCATTTCGGCTATTGTGGTTGGGGCTTTCATTCTTACTACCGGAATCACTATCTTCTGGGAAAGCATCAATAAAGTGTATGAATTGCTTAGCAATATCGAAACTGGTCAATCTGCTTCTGTTTGGGCATTAGTAATTGCAATTGCTACTTTCATTATAAAACTCGGATTATATCAATATACTCGCAATACTTCCAAACATACCCATAACCCCACCCTACGTGCCTTAGCCAATGATCATCTAAATGACATTATGGCATCGGTAGCAGTCATTGTGGGTGTCCTCTTAGGGCGTTTGGGCTATTTTTGGATGGATCCCGCCGCAGGAGCAGTTGTGGCAATATACATCATCAAAACAGGAATCGAAATCATTATGGATTCTTCTGCAGAATTGATGGATCATGTGCCAGATGATGATTTTGGCAGAGAACTACGCGATACAACTTTGTTGATAGAAGGTGTGAAAGGCATAGAAGAATTGGGAATACATCGCTTTGGACCATATTATACGATCAGCATGACTATCAGCGTAGCTGGAAACATCTCTATTGACGAAGGACACAACATCTCACATGCCGTGGAAAAACAAATACTGGAGCGGTTTAACAATGGACTACGAAAGGTACACATTCACTACCATCCCTTTGAATCGGCGGCAACCACCCAAAAAGGAGTTTCTACAATATGATAAAGGGAAAACGCATACTTATTACCATAGTGCTTCTGTTGTTGGCGATTTTCAGTTTGGCTTCGTTGTTTAAGATGCCATTTAACAACAGCCAAACGCAGCAAGAAGATTTTGTGGAAATTGTGGATCCTTGGATTACCCAAACCATCCCACCCGGGGGCTCAATCTTCTCGGTATTGGCCAACCTTGAACTCCCCGGTCAGGAAATTGGCATGATATCATATCTTTTGGGAGATTACATTGATGTTACCACCATTCAGCCCGGAGATACTCTGCGAGTGATATTGAATGATGAGGGTACCAAAATTGATAAGATGATGTTTGTACAAGAACCTACAATTCGGCATCACTTTGTTGCACAAGGAGATTCTCTAATCTATAATATGGAATCTTTGCCCGTGCAAAAGCGTCTTCGCTTAATTGAAGGAACCTTGGAAAACACTCTGGACGCTGCTCTCCTCTCATTGGGGCTGTCTCCGGCAGATAAACAGAATATCAACAACGGCTTGGAAGGTGAAATCGATTTTCAGCGTGATGCTCGAAAAGGTGATAAGTTTAGCGTGTTCATTGAGGAACGCATTTTTGAAGGGAAACCACTTCCCCGAGCAAAAGTACTATTTGTAGATTACCATGGCACTCGCACTGGTAGTCATGAATTATTCCGCTACGAACAGGATGATGCGAATTCTGTCTTGAATGGGCTATACAATAAAGAAGGAAAAAGCAATAATGCCAGTGGTGTAGGATATCCCTTGTCTAGCATCCACGTAAGTTCTTCCTTTGGCAAACGATTAGATCCTTTCACCGGAAGGTGGGCAAATCATCAAGGAGTAGATTATCGTGCTCGTCGCGGCACTCCTGTGTATGCCGTTGCAAATGGGACTGTTACTTCTGCCCGCTACAATGGTGGTTATGGTAATGAGGTACGCATCAAACACTCCAGCGGAATGATTACATTGTATGCGCATCTAAATTCGATTAGCGTGCGCAATGGGCAAACCGTTAAGAGAGGACAGATAATTGGACGCGTTGGCTCAACCGGAAGATCTACCGGTGCACATCTTCATTTTGGGCTAATGAGCAACAGACGCTACATAAATCCCAGTAAGCTTCGCATGGTAGGCGCAGAACGACTTAACCAGCAACAAATGACTGAATTTGAGAATCAGAGGAATAAAATCCGGGAGCTCATGCAGCAGTATAAATATCCTCAAACGCCCGCATAAAAACCATTATTACTTGTCTGTTAAAACGTGAAGTTGAGGCGCTATTTTGGATCAAGCAATTTCCGGAAAATTCTGCGTTTCCACGGCATAAGATATCCATTGTGCAATTTCGCACTCTGCAAGTCTTTATATTAAGGCTATATTTAGCGTAGCTTCAGGTTACCATCATGCCGCACTCACAGCAATATCCTAAGATGAACTATCGCTAATATATGCTTTAGGAGACAGTTGCACATCCATATATAGCAGATTTTTATCCCAATTGAGGCATTGGAGTTCAAAGCGCATAAACTAACTATCACTTATTTAATATCTTATGGGCGGTTTGGACTTCAATAGCATTGTTCAGGTTTATACACGAGATTTCGGTTTGGTGGGCTTTTTCAGATCGAAACTATGCCCACCCATTACCCTTGTAGTATGAGGCTCTGCCCCATTTCCCGATCATTCAACGGCCTTTTTAGGCTATACGGATTGACTTTGTATGTTCTTGGAAGAAGTAATGGATGTGAATACGGTCAAGACGTCATAAGTATTGCCAAAAGCTCTATTTTGGGAATGCTTATCCTCTATTCTTGATTTTCCCTTAAAGAAAAGAGTTCTGGGAAAAGGGCATTGTAATATAATGCAGTTAAACTGCCGTCATAAGCATACATCACATGCAAGGTTCGAGTATCGGTCAAAAACCAGATCAGTTGTTGCGTGTCCTCATCAAAATGGTTTGTCTCACCATGTAAATGAGAGATCTTTTGCATGATCAAGTGGTCGTTATCTGCTCCATTTTCAGAATTATAGCGGATAAACCAGCCCGCAACCCGTTTAGTATCTGGCTCCATAAAAACTATGATAGCCGAAACATACAGATTTATGTCACTGTAGTATTTAACTGCATCTTCTTCACTGGCTTCCGGGAAAAAACCTGAAACCGCCAATATAGAATCTGCCTCACTCATGGTAATGTCGAACGCAAGGTTAAATAAACCGCGCTGTGCAAATAATCCTGCAAAGAGCATCAAGCCGAACAGGATAAGTATTATCTTTTTCAATTTATCCACCTTTAACTGGCTATGTAATTATGTTTTGGACACTCTTTATCCCTCGCAGATGTCGTCAACAAAAAAAACAGTATGAATAGCCAAAACCATGCTATTTTAGTAGCGTTATCCTACGTTTTACGCTCTGATCAGCAGTTCTTAGCTCTAAGATGTAAACACCTCCGGCGAGCTTTGATGCATTGTAATTGATAGTATTTTTACCCTTAGGATACGATCCGGTTGCGATTATGTCAATTTTCTGTCCTTTAATATTGAAGATAGAGAGTTCAGCTTGCTCTTCCTGAGGTAAAACGAATGATATATTTGTATGAGGATTGAAGGGATTGGGATAGTTGTGTATATCAATTCTGGTTACGGCGTGGATCAAATCGTCGTTTGAAGTTTCCAGAAGCTCTGGTAGTAACATTTGCATTAACTCTCGTACCCCCTCTTGCTGCATAAAGTATAACGGAAAACCAAAGTAATTAAGGTTTCCGCTACGGAATGCCAAACTCATTCCTTCACCAGCGCTTCCTTCAACAAAAACACCCTCATACAATTGAGTAATATCTCCACTAAAACTATTGATCATAGGCAACATACCGTTCCAGATAGATATTAACTTTTCTGCATCTACTTCAAGCTGTGGATAACTATCGCTTTCTGCACTTATCAAGCACGCCTGATTATCGTAGTACACATTCAAATCGCTTATAAAGCGCTGCCAAAACACTTCGGAAAGAACAGTGGCAGATTTCCATCCAGATACGATAAGCTTGCCATTACCAAACAAGTAGCTGCTAAGTAGTTCTTGTGCGTTATTTATCTGGTTTGTGGCAAAATCGTCATCATGCCAGATAACTACTTTGTAAGATCCCAAAACATCCAATCCGGGTAATCCATCTGCAGCAATATCCCATAAATCGGCTGTGTATGGCAAAATTACGTCATTATAAAAATCATCTACCATAATGTCGTTGGGATTTGCACTGCTTCCATTGCCATCTCGGCTTTCATCCACAATAAGAATATCTTGAGCGAAACTGAAGTTCACGGGTTGAACTGAAGCCGGTAAAGAACTCAAGCTTTGATATCCATCAATATCAATTGACCGGATGGCGTATTCATATATGTGTCCATCAGTTACGCTAAAATCTGTATAGCTAAGTTCTGTAATAGGAGAAGTATTTACCTGTTGCCAGGCTTCCATCTGATCTTCTCTGCGGAAAATATTGTAAGCAATGGCATTGGGAAACTCATTCCAGCCGAGAACAACACTGGCGTTTGCAGAAAGACAGGTATTGAGCTCCGGTAAACTGGTGTTAAGATTGCTTAGAAGTGTCCAGTGATTGTGATTAGCATTCACATCTAGAGGTTCTGAGGCATCTGCAAATATATTTGCATGCCCTTCGGGACTTGCTACAATCAATACAGAATCCGTTTCGGTAGCATAGACAATTTGGAATGGGATATCTACTTCAAACTGTGTGGTTGTACTGGAACTGCTTGTAGCTATCACTTTTAACTGGTTTGTTTCTGCTTTGTAAAACACTCCATATTCTACACTGGGAATTCCACTTCCATAAATCCATTGTTCAAAGAACTGATCCAAATCTAGCCCGCTAATATCTTCGGCAAGAGCTTTGAACTCTTCGGTTATGGCATTGCCGTGCTTGAAGCTCTGGAAATAAGTCTGCAAAAGCTCAAAGAAGAGATCATTTCCCATTTTAAGACGCAACATGTGTAACACACTTGCGGCTTTTTCGTATGAAGGCGGAGCAAAGTAATTGGAAAATGCCGGATCGTATATCGTGCTGGGACCATGATTATTTACCCAGCTTAGGTAGTATTGATGGTAACTGTTTTGCACATAATCACATGCGGCTTGCCATCCGGCAGCCATATCTGTCCATAAATGTTCTCCGTAGGTGGCAAATCCTTCCGATAACCACACATCATTGAAATCTAAGAAACTAACTGCATTACCAAACCATTGATGCACCAATTCGTGAGCAATCGTTAGTTCGTGGGTTCCATTACCGTCGATTATAAAATTACCAAGAGTAGTCATGGTTTGATGTTCCATTGCCGCAAAAGTACTCATATTTACCGTGGCATTTCCATACTTCTCGAAAGGGTATTCACCAAAAAGTTCTGAATAGTAATCTATCATATCTGGTAAATTGGCAAGATCTAAAAGGGCATTGTTATATTGAGATGGGCTTACGAAATTCAGAATCGGCAATTCTCCCTGTAGGGCGGTTTGAGAGATTTCCATATAATCTGCGGCTGTAATGCAGGCAAGATATGTTGTCATGGGATTCTGTCCGCGCCAAGTAGTGGTTGCCGTTCCATCACCATTGTTTACGATACTTTCTCTTAAACCGTTTGCCGCTACCTTCCAATCGTCCCTCATGGTGATGATGAGATCAATAATTGCCTTATCCCACGGATGATCGTAGCAGGGCCACCAATATCGAGCCGCATCTGGATCGGAAACAGTAAAGATGCTATTAGTTCTGAAATACATGCCCACATTGTAGGGAGCACCAGATAGCTGAGGACTGCCCGCATAATATATTTTGGTGCTAAACACTTCTCCCGCTTGCACATTTAACGGAATATTTACTATACCTAGGGTGTGATCGTGGGATATAAGTACACCATTTACTTCCACAGAGCTTACCTCCAAACCCTCCAAATTGTAAGATATGCCCTGTAAGTCTGTTTCTGCTAATACTTCTGCCAATACATACCCACAAACATAGTTAGGATCTTGTTCAATGCTTAGAGTTATAGTGTATTTCTGTACGTCAAAACCGGTCTCAATTTCAGCTTTATTCACGCTTTGATAAGCTCCGCTGTAGTTGGCATCGTATCTTCGATACTTTTTAATGTCTTGGTACGGATTTGCTGCCAGAGTACCGCCAAGCAAAAGAAAAATCAGGAGAACGTATTGGGTTTTCATAATATACTCCGCTATTCAAAGTCTTCCAGTTAGTTACAGATGCAGAATTTATTCCATTTAACGATAAAGAATTACAACTATAGCAGAGTTAATCAAAACCCATTTGCATTGCTTATAAATCGTCTAATTCTAGCGTAAAAGCCTGCAGAAATTGGGTTATTAAGTTTTGTTAATTGAAACAAAAGAACTATGCCAATCATCTTTTTTTTTTATTGACAAATAACGGACATCTGCCAAGTGTAACATACAAAAACACATATTAAACAATACAGAACAGGTTAAGTTCTAGCTTGCAAAGTATTATGCCTTAACATCAACAATGTTCCGAGGCTGATTATTCCTATGGTATCTTGGTTCTTTGGATTTTTGAGGAGAAAGAATGGATTATTACCCAGATATTTTGACCCGAACCTTTATTAATAGAAAGTCTACACGAGATATTGAGCACAAACAAGAGTGTTTCTTGGCGTGAATCTGTCCATCGTTTCTCGCAAAGTTCATCTCGAACTATTTCTTGAATTCTGCAAAAAATACTATCATTGGACTTCTGCAAAACATTCAATCTTCGTATTTTGTCTTTGCAATCGCTTAGCGAATGCAGTAAACAGTTTCTTTTCGCATTTGAAGGGCTGCATGTGTTGTGCAGCCATACATTACACTCACTCTTAACAAGGAAATAAACATTATGAAAAAATCGATTTTATTAATGCTTTTACTGAGTTCTATCTTGAGTATTGCCTATGCAGAAAGCATTATTTTCAACGATTCTACCAGCGGTAGCGATAGTGCTCCGACAGTTGTATCAATAACAACTTCGGGGCTACCCGACGGAGCTGTAATTACAAGTACTCAGATCACCCTGACCTTCGGAACCTTAAGCTATGTCGGCAATTGGTATGACGCAGATATTATTGTTAACGGCACAGACTATACTGAAGTCGGCTGGTTGGATAACGCAGTTTACAATGATCTAAATGATCTTGGTCCCAATGGACTTGTAGTTACAGCGACTTCAGTGGATTCTGACTCTTACTCCGACAATATTACCTTAAGTCTTTCCGTAGAAATATTTTAAACTCCTCCAGCGGGAACACCGGATCCAGCATCAAATCCCAACCCGGCAGAAAATGCTATAGATGTAGCACTAAATGGCAACTTAACTTGGAATTTCGGCGTTGATACCGAAGCATACGATTTGTGGTTTGGTCCTACCGGAAGCATGACTCAAGTGGTAGATGGAGTTAGTGCAGCTCTAAGCGGATCTTATGCCTATTCTGACTTATCAAACGATACTCAATACTCTTGGAGGGTAGATACCATAAATATCAGTTCCGGTGTTACAACTACCGGTACTGAATGGAGCTTCAGAACAGTATTGCCAGTAGGGCTTGTTCAGATTGGCTCTGGCACAACAGATCTGGACTTGCCTTTGAATACCTATTATGGCTATAATTACTCGCAAATGTTATATCTGCAAAGTGAGATAGGCGTGGCTAACAAAAGAATTGAGAAGCTCTATGTCAACTGGAATGGATATGAGACTGGAGAAGATTATAAGGACTGGACAATCTACCTCGGTCATACCGATAAATCTTCTTTCGCCAATAGCAGTGATTGGGTATCGGTTGCCAACATGTCACAAGTATTCAGTGGTGAGATCACCATTCCTGCAACAACCGGTTGGATTGAGATTCTCTTAGACACTCCCTTTGCCTATAACAACACCGACAATCTGGTGGTAGCAATCAATGAAACAACATCGGGTTACGGAAGCAGTTCAGCGTATTTCTATAACACAGGCTTTGCAACAAACAGAGGTTTACGTTTGCGAAACGATAGTTCAGCATACAATCCCGCTTCTCCTGGAGCCGGAACCTTAGTAGCTGGAGTTGCGAATATCAGGATGCTTTTTGGAGATATGCCCATAGAACCTTTATTTGCATACAGTCCTACTACTTTGTTGTTCCCCACAACCAAAGTCGGGGAACTATCTGTAACACAGAATGTAACAATCTCCAATACTGGCGGCGGAACATTATACTATTCGGATCTGAGCTTCAGTATCAGTGGTAACAATCCCACCGATTTTAGTTATGACACATCAAACCTGCAGGATCTGGAGACTGGGCAAAGCTTCACTCTGCCGGTTGGCTTTAATCCCCAGAGTGACGGACAATTAACCGCTAATCTGGTTATTAGCTATGCCGGAGACGATTACGTAGTTGATTTAAGTGGTTACGCTTATCCCACTACGTACCTTATCGAAGATTTTGAAGGATCGGTTTTCCCGCCTACAGGTTGGGCAAATCCTGGTTCTTGGGGCACCAGCACTTATACATACTACACCGGCACTAAGGCGGCTTACAAAAGTGGTAGCTCCTCTACTCAGTACATCCTTTCCACTCCCAAACTTTATTTATCTGACGGTGGAACCTTGTCATTCATGGCACGGATAACTTCCACAACATCCCCTTTGGATATTGTTTACTCCACAGATAGAGTTACCTGGACAAAACTTGGTGAATCAATTCTGGCAGAAAGCGCAAACTCATGGTTTCATGTGATTGCAAATCTTAGCGAAGTTTCTGCCAAAACCACCAATTTTTACCTTGGGTTCCGCACAATGACTTATTCTTCCTACTATATAGACGAGGTTATTATGCCTCCCCTTGCTCAAGAAGCGCCTGATGCGGTTACTCTTACCACTCCGACCAATGCCTCTTCTAACGTGAGCATTATGCCTACCCTGAGCTGGACTCCTTCTTCATTAGGAGGGATTGCATCATCTTATGACATATATCTGGAAGCAACTGATAGCCCTGAAGATCCAGATGCTGATCCTCATACACTATTAACCAATGTGACTACAACCTCATATACTTTGGAAACAGTATTAGATTATTCCACTAGCTATATATGGAAAGTAGTGGCAAAGAATTCCTATGGAGAATCTGAAAACAACGTGGTGTTTAATTTCTCTACGATAGCCGATCCTACTGTTTACGTAACAGCAGAAAATCCTTGGTTAGTTGATTTTGGTACATCCAGCGAAGATTGGCCAGTAGCAAACTGGAGCCAGATTAGCGGAGTATATCCCATTCCAAATGGAACCCTTTCCCGTTGGATTCAAGACGATTGGCTAAATGCAACCAGTCCAGTGAACAAATCCGCCAAAATCAACATCTATGGCACTACTTGTTATTATTGGCTGTTAAGTCCACCCATCAACATCCCCACAACCGGCTACGAATTGAAATTTGATCTTGGGTTAACAGACTATGCCAATTCTAATCCCATAGAGGATCCTACCTCTCAACTCGATGACAAATTCATTGTAGCAATGAGCAACAACCCCAATATGAGTAACCCAGTGCTGCTCCGTGAGTGGAATAACAGCGGTTCCGATGATGTTTTCAATGAGATTCCAAATACTGGAACTACAATCACTATTCCACTTACAGAAATCAGTGGCACAATCTACTTTGCTTTCTACGGAGAATCTACTCTGTCCAATGGCGATAACGATCTCTTTGTAGATAACGTTATAGTCCGTGTACCTCCAACTACTCCCACTTTCTCTATCAGTCCGGAATCTATGGATTATGGTTTGGTAAATCTGAGTCAGAACAAAGCTAAGGTTTTCACCATTACCAATACCGGTGTTGGCACTCTGATGATTGACAATGAAGACGTCACCATTACCGGAGATAACACTGATCAATTTACTCTAAGCCCCATCGCCGAAAATATTAGCCTGGATGCAGGACAATCCACCGAAATTACAATTACTTTCAGCCCAACAAGCGAAGGCGAGAAATCTGCCATTCTCAACATTGTGGATAACATTGCCGCCACAAAGATTGGGCAAAAATCCGGAGCGAAACTATCCCACCAAATCATGTTAACAGGTGAGGGTTACGATGCCAATATCTCAAGCTTCCCCTGGAGAGAAGGCTTTGAAGATGCCTTCCCGCCTTTAGATTGGGCAAACAGCAACTGGGAATGGAGTAGTTATGGTGGAGCCCACACAGGAAGTGAGTTTGCCTACAGCAATCTTAGTGGCTCTCTGCTCACTACTCCGCCAATAGCAGTCCCTGCTACCGGTGAATATCAATTTGAATTCTGGTACAGAGCCGAAAGCACAAGCTATCCTCAAGATATGAATGTTTACATCAATATAGATGGAGAGAATGTGGTAGAGCCTATTATCACTATCGAAGATGCTGCAAACACTACCTATCAGAAAGCTGTATTTAGCTTATTACCCTATGTCGGCAATACTGTTATTTTCACATTAAATGGATTGTATGGTTCTGGGGGTTACAGCTATGGTATCTGCGTGGACGATGTTGGCGTTGTAGAAGCTTTCGATTATCCTGCGGACGAACCCGTTACTATTGGTGATGGCGAAAACACTATAGTTGTAACGGTAAGCAACGGCTCTGCCAATAACGATCCGGAAGGCGAAATCCCTCCCATAAACAATAGTGCTTTTACTCCGACAAACAGCTTTGTATTGCAACTAATCGGCTCTGGTCCATGGACTGTTACGATAGAAACCGACGCTCCTTGGGGCGCATACTATCGCAGTGGTCATTGGCATGCCGAAGAAGCTATAGAAGGAATCGTAACTTTCAATGTAGAGCCCAGCAAGGATATTAACATGCCCATAATCCTTGGTGATCAGAACCCTACTCTACCGGTTACTCTCGCTAGTTTCTCAGCAGTTCTTACTTCGGATCTGAATGTTAAAATATCTTGGATGGCAGAATCGGAAGTAAACCACTCTGGCTACAATATCCTTCGTAATGAAATTGATGATCTTGATACAGCAATGCTGGTAAACGACGAGCTATTCAGGGATGGTATCCAGACGGGTACTCAAGTGAAATACACTTACACCGATACCGAAGTATATCTTAACGCAACATACTATTATTGGCTTGAAAGCATCAGCTTAAACGGCGTTAGCGAATACTTTGGTCCTCTAAACGTGCTCATCAATTCCGGTTCCGAAGAACCCGATGCGCCGCAGATTCCCTTGGAAACTGCTTTGATGACGGCATACCCCAATCCGTTTAACCCTAGCACCAACATTCGTTATAGTATGAAAATTGCCGGAGATGTTCGCATAGACATCTTCAACGTAAAAGGACAATTGATGCGTAGTTTCTCACATCATCACAACCTTCCGGGATACTATTCCGTTACTTGGGATGGACGTGATGACAAGAATAACACAGTTGGTACCGGATTGTATTTCTACCGGATGACCAGCGATCAGTATCGTGCAACCAAAAAGATGGTACTTTCCAAATAAATAAGTAACATATCCTATAGCCCCCAGTTTTTACGCTGGGGGCTTTTTCTGCACTTTTCATAAAAGCTTTGCCTAATCTGGATAAAGAGTTCTCGCCATTGTATGAAAAGACCGATGAATAATCTGGGCATGGGATAAAGCACCATACTACAAGGGTGGTAGGTGGGCGCATAACTACGATCAGAAAAAGCCCACCAAACCAATATCTCGTGCATAAAAATCTGCGATATTTAGATGTGCAGCTGTATCATGAAGTTGTTGAAGAAGATATATTGGACATTCTTTGTCTCATTCTACCTTGATACTTCACGCAATAACTAAGAAGGGTTTATCTGGAGATTCTCCCGCTCAAACAGGAGTATAACAGCTTAAAGCATAGCTAAATCTATGTTAATACATGCGGCTGTCTTCAACCTTTTGTTTATTCTAATCTATCTCAATTCAAACTATACATACCGACAAAACAAGAATAATAATCCGTGTTTGCATCAAAGTCTACATCCAACCAGTTCAAGGTAAAACTCAGCTTATCTCAATTCAAACATATATCCTAAGAAAATTGGCAATATCTTTGAATATGCTTATATTATCAAACAAATGATGTGTTAGTGAGGAGAAATCATGGCAGAAAGAAACGATAAATCGCGGGTAAAATATTACATTGTAGCAGCATTAATATTGATAATTGTAGCGGCAATCCTAATTGTGCCCCGCTGGAATGCCTATCAGAACAACAGACGTGCCAAAGAAGTTCGTGATGCTGTGGAAGCACTGCATCTGTATGTAGATAATTATTGGAGAACACATGGTAGTGCCAGCGGTTTTGAACTGGATACAGCACTTGTGGAAATAGGCATGAAACCCAGCGTGATAGCCAACTGGAATTTTGCCGTAGCTTGGAAATCTTCCGTTATCTATACTACTCAAATGGTGGATAAGCTTAAGAATGTAGATGAGAACAACTATGTGTACGTGGCTCCCTACAAGCTTATTATGGCAGTTGCAACAGCTAAGAACCCTGTGGGTGAAGGGCGCAAGTTATGGTTTGATGGAGATGCAAATAGCTATCATGGTTTTGGCGCAGATGAACAGATTGAACCAGATTGGGCAAGGATATTTCCAAATCCCTAAGAAGAATATTGCAAAATAAGCAATTAAGAATTTCTACTAATAAGCAAAAAGTTGTTTTAACTCTTCCAAACTCATTGTTTTTAGAACACCGCTACCACCTTCAACAACTTCGTTGAAAAGATCAATTTTATTCTGTTGTAAAGAAAGGATTTTCTCTTCTACCGTAGCCTTGGTAATAAGTCTGAATACTTGTACCTTTTTTGTTTGACCAATGCGGTGACTACGGTCTATAGCTTGATTTTCTACCATCGGGTTCCACCAAGGATCATAAAGAATAACGGTATCCGCAGAGGTAAGATTAAGCCCCGTACCCCCAGTTTTGAGGCTTATTAGAAAAAGGCGGATGTCTTTGGAGCTTTCGAAATCTTGAACCGCTTTGGCACGATCTTTTGTTTTACCATCTAAATAACTGTATGAAATGCCAAGCTTATCAAAAACCTTTCTCATGATCTTTAACATCTGCACAAATTGAGAAAAAACCAGAATCTTATGACCGGAAGAAATGGAATCTTGCACCAATTCAACTAACATCTCCAGTTTAGCTGATAGAGCGGGCTCCGGTAGAATGTCTCCATTGGCCAAGTGGGGATGGTTACATACCTGACGTAACTTTGTAAGAGCTGCAAGGATATGCACATAACTAATTGTTTCTGAAGACGTGGGCATTAGCTTGCGCTGAACAGTATCCAAGATTTGAAGATACAACTTTTCTTGTAACGGATTCATCTTGCACCACGATACCTGCTCTTGCTTATCTGGTAATTCTAAAAGTACTTCCTTTTTGATGCGCCGCAAAAGAAATGGAGCACAAAGCTTGTGTAGTGAAGCGTTATTGTCTCGATCGATCTCCTGGGTTAAGTACTTGCTTTTAAAAGATTTCACGCTTCCCAGATAACCTGGCATCAAGAAATCCATAATGCTCCAAAGCTCGGTTATATTATTCTCTATGGGGGTGCCAGAGAGTGCCATCCGATATGATGAATTGAGCTTTTTAATCGCAAATGTTCTTTGCGCAGATACATTCTTAATGTTTTGCGCTTCATCCAGTATCAACCAGTCAAAATGCATCGTTTTTAAAATGCTAAAATCGCTAAGAACCATAGAATAACTAATGATAAAAAGCTTTATATTGGGGTTTTGCAGCAATTCAACCCGTGAGGGTTTAGCGCCTTCCACTATTGCGTAGGGAATGTTTGTATGAAACTTCTCGATCTCAGCTGCCCAGTTGTAGAGTAAGGTTTTGGGGCATATCACCATGCTCGCTCCACCTTCAACGTTGGCGGCAACCATAGCTAGAGCTTGAATGGTTTTTCCCAAGCCCATTTCGTCGGCAAGAATCCCGTTGAAATGGTAATGCTTCAGCATATTAAGCCAGGCAACTCCTGCTTTTTGGTATCCACGCAAAATTGTATGTAAATACGATGGCAACTCAGGGTTTCGCTTCAATCTTCGAGCTTGAAGATCTTCAAACATTGACTCTATATATTCATCACCCAATATCCTGATTGCTGGATTCTCCTCCCTAAGCCGCTGATAATAAGGTAAATTTAGTACTCGGGTGCGATACACATCATCATTGGCTTTTTTGCTGCGCATTAATAAACGATCAATTTCGCTAAAAACGCCAGGATTGCCAATGAAGTATATTCTGCCATCCTCAGTATGAAGAAACTCTTCCTGAGACCGGAAGTATTTGGCAAGTTCGTCGTGGCTGAATCTTAGATCTTTGTATCGGTATTCCACTTCGTAACTAAACCAATCAATATCTTCATGGCGTTGCACTCTAAGTTCTGCTTCCAGATGAATCTTGGCAATAAACCTTCTGCTCAAAGCTTCATCAATTTCTAGTTCCCATTCTTGCTCATCCAAACTGAATACGGCTTTTTGCAGCTCGCTAAAATCCTTTTCCAAATATACTAATTGGGAGTTTTGTTCCAGTTCGTTAATCTGAGGAATCGGCAAAGTATTCAGCAATTTGCGTGCCTTTAGATGCAATTCCGGAGAAAGGTAAAACCACATCTTGTCGTTTTCATTACCCCCCCTATATTTGCTGTATACCAGAGGTTTTGCATATTTTAGCGCTGCTATGGGCAGTTCGTATACTTCATCATAAACCCAATAACCTTCTATTAGGATATCTTCTCCCATTTCTCGAATATAAAGTCTGCCCTGCGGCTGAGAATCCATAACCAACGGAAGTTCAATAGATTCATCGAAATCCAAATATATGTTCTGCAGAGCCAACTCTCGATGTACTATGCTTCGATAATATGGCAAATCCGTATCCTCTATTTGCATCTTGTGTGCGAAAATATCATCAATAACAATCTGCGTAAAAGGTAACCAAACCTTGTGGACTACATTGCGAAAGAAAAGCCAGCTTGGATAGCCTGCATACCAGGCAGAAAGCTCATCTACAACCACAGGAATAAGATTGTAACCCTTTTTCCCAAGCTTTTCAATTCGCAATGCAAGGGGGTAAGGCTGAGAGGCAAAGCTAAGTGCCTCACCAGTTTCCCTTACAAATATGCAACCCTGAAGATGCTCCATCCTAGCAAGTAGTATGGGAAACAAGCTTTTGGGAAGACTCCAATATCCATGTTTGGCGCTATATGAAAGTCCAAAACCCACAACAAACTCAAAAAATGCTAATTGGTATTGGCTAAAAACACTGATATTGTTTGTTACATTCTTAGGCACTTCGTTATTGCCCTTCAGCAGTTTAGTAATTCCAACCACATCCACTTTTTCCAGACCATGATGGTAGATGCGAATCTTTGAAGTCTCGAGATTGTAGATACCCTCAAAATAGAGTTTTAATTCATGTGTGGCGTTTATCCAACGAATATTGCCACGCAAACAGTCCGAATCGCAAGTTTGCACCATTTCTTCTTTGAGAATATCATCTGAAATGAAGTTGTATGCATATCGTAGTAAGGACAGATAGTGGCGACACGATTCTTCCTGGCCACATTCAGCACATTTATAGCTTATAATCCTCCTCTCTTGTGGGTTATATAAAACTTCAACCCAAGCACTGAAATACTCTCGTTTGTTTATGCTGGGATAGAACCTCATCACTACATTTGCGGATTCATCTTTAGTATACCAATACCAAAGATCCCCCTCCTCGAGCAGGATAACCGCATGATTGAAGTACCAGCTATTGGATTTGTCGTGGTAATCTTTGCTGAAAAGACGAGCCATTGTGCGTCCTTTTATGTTAATCTGGTATTAAGGACTCTTGTACATGTTTTTTGTCAATGTATTTGTTTGCATTTTTGGATATGGATCGTTTACCGACACTGCTTTATGGCACTAATAGAGAGGTGTTAAGCCCATAATAGTGAAAGTAGCCAGAAATAGATTGACAGATCTATGTGACTATTATTATTAACAGATCATTAAGCATTGAGGTGTCGTCATGAGAGAAGCAAATGCCCCTAAAGGTGCCTACATCAAACTTGATCTGAATAAGATTCATTTTAAAGTATGGTTTGCAGTTTTGCTAAGCTTGTTGTTTACTGCCTATTTATTCTACTTTCACTTGCCTGTACTAAATCTACGATTTATGGGATGGATTTTTGCCCTTGCATTTGTATTATTACCACTGTGGGGTATTAGTAAACTGCGGAAAGTCTTGACGGGCTTGTACATATTACTACTAGTTTTGTGTTTTATCTTACCCATTTATTCCAGCCCCATATTCCATGCTTCAAGATATCGCAATCTCATCACAAATATAGAGGAAAACAGCTTTGAAAACATGGTTTCACCCATCGATATGTCCAGAGTGCCCATTATCGATGAAGCGTTTGCCGCATCTCTAGCAGAAAAGAAACTGGGAGAGGATTTTGCCCTGGGTAGCAGAGTGGTTTTAGGTACTCCCACAATCCAAATGGTACAAGGAAAGCTCTATTGGGTGGTTCCCCTTCTTCATAGTGGTTTCTTCAAATGGTTGGCAAATATAAATAACGGAACTCCTGGTTATATCATGGTTTCAGCTACCAATTCTCAAGATATTCGTTTCATTAGAGAAGTAAATGGAAAACCCCTAAATATACGCTATCAGCGAAATGCATTCTTCAATCAAGACCTATCCCGCCATATGTACCTTTCCGGAATAACCGGAGTAGCCATGGCGGGAGACACATTCGAGCTTGATGATAACGGCGAACCATATTGGACTATTACGCTATACTCACGAAAGATAGGCATCCGCGGCAATGAAGCATTAGGATTGGTTACTGTTCATGCCTGCACCGGTGATATTAAGTACTATCCACTAATCCAAACCGAAAATGGCTTTAGCGATGAATTGATACCTGATTGGGTAGATCGTGTACAGCCCTCTTACTTTGTTATCCCTCAGTTAAACTGGTGGGGCAAATACGTTCGCGGTTTTTGGAACACTATGTTTGGGAAAAGAGATATGCTTAACACAACTGCTGGATACAACGTGATCTATGGTGAAGACGGACGAAGCTATTTTTATACCGGTATGTCCAGCGTTGGCTCCGATGAAGGAACAGTTGGCTTTGTCCTCACGAATACTCGCGATAAAAAGACGTCACTTTATCTTATATCGGGCGCAACAGAATATGCTGCCATGCGCTCAGCACAGGGCAAAGTACAGCAGTTCAAATATTACGCCACCTTCCCGATTTTGGTGAATCTGGATGGCATCCCCACCTATTTCATGACTCTCAAAGATGCCGCGGGTTTGGTTAAAATGTATTGTTTTGTCTCGGTTAGCGATTTTTCCCTAGTAGGAGTGGGAGAAACAGTTAAAAGCGCTCGGGAAAGTTATCAGATTAATCTCGCCACATCAAGAAGCGTAAACATTAATGATAGCAGATTAATTGTCAGCACTGCAACAGGAAGTATTACGCGAATAGCCAGCGATATAAAGGACGGTCGCAGCTATTATTACTTCTCCATAAGCAACAAACCCAATCTTGTTTTTGTGGCAACCAGCAACCTCAGCTCTTACCTACCCCTCAGCAAAGAAGGTGATGAGGTAAGCTTAAAATACGTAGATAACAAGTCCATAGAAATAAATATAAATGGGTTTACAAATCACAGTCTGGAAGAGTAAGATATAAGCAATATATCACTTCCTCACTTAATTAGCACAAATAGAGATTGTATGAACTGAAAAGGTTTGATAATCTGCTAGCCTATTGCGTTTTGATAACCATACATAAGTGAAGACCGTTGCACATCCATATAGAGCAGAATTTTTATACATGAGATCTCGGTTTGGTGGGCTTTTTCTGGTCGTAGCCATGCCCATCCATCACCATTGTAGTATGGGGATCTGCCTCATGCACCGATTGTTCAACGGTTTTTATAGATAGTTTAGTCTCTTTGAGGATATGACTTTGCTTATCCATCAAGCCTATGATATAAGACAAAGATTCTCGCTACGATTAATCTGATCTTCCTCGCCATTTATTCTAAGCCCAACATTTCAAGCTATGGTAAGCAAGCATTCAAG
>Ga0265294_10003011_pt1 | contig 21888 bp, 16 predicted proteins | sample MunlanPumphouse3_FD_192504 | JGI IMG/M metagenome (GOLD analysis project Ga0265294, IMG submission 192504) | Groundwater microbial communities from a municipal landfill in Southern Ontario, Canada - Pumphouse #3 | ecosystem: Environmental > Aquatic > Deep subsurface > Groundwater | place... | reverse complement strand
GTCGTTGCTTGAGAAGTTCATTTCCTCTATACGGTGAGCAGACCAGCCTACTATACGAGCCATAGCAAAAAGAGGCGTGAAGACTTCTGACGGTAAACCAATAGCATCGTAAACGAAACCTGAGTAGAAGTCAACATTAACACATACATTACCCTTAGCTGTAGGTTTCTTTGATTCCTGGAATATTTTTACCATTCGTTCTTCAATCAGTTCCATTAGTGAAAATTCATCTTCACGACCCTTCTCCTTAGCCAAGTCTCTTGCCATATCTTTTAACAGACCTGTGCGAGGATCGCTGATAGTATAAACAGCATGACCTAAGCCATAAATCAATCCGGTTTTGTCATAAGCTTCCTTTCTCAATATCTTCCTAAGGTACTCATCTACCTGGTCAGCATCTTTCCAATCAGAAATATTCTCTTTCATGTCAGCTAACATTCCCATTACTTTAACATTTGCACCACCGTGAAGCGGTCCTTTTAATGAACCGATACCTGCTGCAATGGCCGAATAGGTATCTGTTTCGGTGGAACTTGTTACTCTTACAGAAAAGGTAGAGTTGTTACCGCCACCATGTTCTGCGTGCAGAATTAAAGCAAGGTCGAGGATTCTAACATCCAGTTCGGTATATTTGTTAGGTCCCTTCATCATAAAGAGGAAGTTTTCCGAAACTGATTTTTCCGGTTTAGGCAGACGAACGTGCAAAGATCTGCCACGCAGATCATGTCGTAATACCTGATATGCATAAGCTATTATAGTGGGAAACTTTGCAATGAGATTTGTAGATTGTAGTATTAGGTTGTCACGAGAAATATCGTCAGGATTTTCGTCATAACAATAAAGTTCGAGTACACTTCTTGCAAGAATATTCATGATGTTTTTTCCCTGAAGCGCAAGAATATTCATCGTTGCCTTATGATTTAGCGGCATAGTTTCTGCGATCATACTTCTTGTTGCTTCCAGTTCATTCTTATTAGGCAGACGACCTGAAAGCAGGAGAAAAATAGTCTCCTCAAATCCTAATCGATTTTCACTTTGAATACCTGCAACCAACTTTTCAACATCAATTCCTCTATAGTAAAGTTTTCCGGGTATTGGTTTTAGTGAGCCATCCTCTTGTCGTTCGTATCCGACAACATCACCGATACGTGTGAGTCCGGCAAGAACACCTGAATGATCTTCATTGCGCAGTCCCCGCTTAACACCCATTTTAGTAAAAAGATCTTTATCTATATTGCTTGTAAACGCTATTGAATCCGAAAGGATCTTTGTTAAATCATCTTTGTTCATATTTTCAAAGTTCTATTTGTTTTTGATTCTTAATTTATCTGCAGGTATTTATTACAATCCTATTTTTAACATTGGGAGTACCAATTTTGTTTTATTAATTCATAAGTTTTCTATAATTTTTTTGGAAAACTCGTAAGTAGAAAGAGGTTTCCCATTTTCCATGAATCTCGTGAGATCAGGAGTACCATATCCATTATCAAACAGTTTTTCGAGTGATGATGTAATCAGTTTTCCTGCTTCACTCCATCCTATGTGATCCAACATCATTACACCGGAAAGAAGCATTGAACATGGATTTGCAACATCCTTCCCTACAATATCTGGTGCCGTTCCGTGGGTAGCTTCAAATATGGCATGCCCGGTCATATAATTTATATTAGCTCCCGGGGCAATTCCAATCCCACCTACCATTGCAGCCAGTTGATCTGAGATATAGTCTCCATTGAGGTTGAGAGTGGCGACAACTGAATATTCCTCAGGTTTTAATAGTGTATTTTGCAAAAAAGCATCTGCTATTACATCTTTAATAAACACTCTCCCGGAATCAACAGCTTCATTATACATTTCAACTGCTTTCTTTAATCCTTTCTCAGCTTTTATCTGATTAAAACGATGTTCGGTAAAGGTCTGGTCAGGAAATTCACGCTCAGCAAGATCGTAGCCCCATTTCTTAAACCCTCCTTCAGTAAACTTCATTATATTACCTTTATGTACGAGCGTAACAGATGGGAGCTTGTTTTTTACAGCATACTCTATTGCTGCGCGCACGAGACGTTCAGTACCTTCTCTGGATACAGGTTTTACTCCAAACGATGAACTTTCGGGGAATCGTATTTTATCGACACCCATCTCATCCTGTAGAAAATTCAAAAACTTTTTTGCTTCAGTTGTACCTGCAGCCCATTCAATACCTGCATAGATATCTTCTGTGTTCTCCCTGAATATAGTAACACTCACCTTTTCGGGATGCAGAAGTGGAGTTGCCACCCCCTTGAACCAACGCACAGGTCGCAAGCAAACATACAGATCCAATTCTTGTCTTAATGCAACATTTAAAGACCTTATACCCTCGCCCACAGGAGTTGTAAGAGGGCCCTTTATTCCAATTATGTTTTTGCGGAATGCCTCTATTGTTTCCTCAGGGAGCCAGGTTCCAACTTCATTATACGCTTTCTCACCTGCAAGAACTTCGAGCCATTTTATTTTTCTTTTACTACCGAATGACTTTTCAACTGCAGCATCTATAATCTTTTGTACAAAAGGGGTAATTTCTTTACCAATCCCGTCACCCTCAATAAAGGGTATTACCGGATTATCTGATACAATCAATTTATCAGCCTGTTTTGTTGTTTGCATTGGGATCATATTTCTGGGTTACAAGTTACTTCATAGCATTTAATGCACTTCCGGCTCTGAACCACTCAATCTGCTGTTCATTATATGTATGTGAAGCCTTGAAAGTGTCTATTGTTCCGTCTGGATGAAGAATCTGAACAGTCAGATCCTTACCCGGAGCAAAATCTTTAAGACCTAATATTGAGATTTTATCCCTCTCCAGAATTTTATTATAATCGTCATTATTTACAAATGTAAGTGCAAGCATTCCTTGCTTCTTAAGATTAGTCTCGTGAATTCTGGCAAATGATTTAACCAGAATAACCTTTACATTAAGATGTCGTGGCTCCATTGCTGCATGCTCACGACTAGACCCTTCACCATAGTTTTCTTCTGCTACAACTATCGATCCCAAACCACGCGACTTGAATTTACGTGCAAGTTTAGGGACGTTGATATACTCACCTGTTTCAGTATCAAGCACAGCATTTGTTTTATCATTAAATACGTTAACTGCGCCAATTAACATATTGTCTGAGATATTATCAAGGTGCCCTCTGAAACGGAGCCATGGACCGGCCATTGATATATGATCTGTAGTACATTTGCCTTTTACTTTTATCAGCAGAGGTAGATCTGTTAAATCCTCACCATCCCAAGCAGGGAACGGTTCAAGCTTTTGCAGGCGTTTGGAATCAGGATCAATAGAAATCTTAACCTCATGGCCATTTTCAGCAGGTGGAATATAACCGGCATCTTTAACCTCATATCCCATTGGAGGCTTTTCGAAACCGATTGGTTCTTTTAGTTTAACCATCTCTCCTTTTTCATTTTCCAGAGTGTCGGTAAGAGGATTAAAACAAAGATCACCTGCAATAGTAAGTGCAGCTACAAGCTCTGGCGAAGTAACAAAAGCATGTGTGTTTGGATTACCGTCATTCCTTTTGGCAAAGTTCCTGTTGAATGAGGTAACGATAGAGTTTTTACGGTCTTTTACATCATCATCCCTTTTCCATTGTCCGATACAGGGACCGCAAGCATTTGCAATTAATGTTGCTCCTGCATCTTCAAAAATCTTCAATATTCCGTCACGCTCTGCAGTATAACGTATCTGTTCAGATCCCGGATTGATTAAAAACTGTGCTTTAACAGGAATATGCTCATCGCTTGCTTGCTTTACTATCGAAACAGCTCTGGTTAGATCTTCATAAGATGAATTGGTGCATGAACCTATAAGGCCAACTTCCATTTTGCGTGGCCAGTCATTCTTTTTTACTGCTTCAGTAAACTCTGATATTGTGTATGCAGCATCAGGTGTAAACGGTCCGTTGATGTGTGGCTCAAGTTCCGAAAGGTTGATTTCGATCAGCTGATCATAATATTTTTCAGGGTTAGCAACCACTTCAGGGTCAGGCTTAAGGTGCTCCATAATCTTACGTGCTTCATCAGCAACCTCTTTTCGTCCTGTCTGTTCGAGATAATCAGCAGATTTATCATCAAAAGGAAAGATTGATGTGGTAGCTCCTACTTCTGCTCCCATGTTACATATTGTGCCCTTTCCTGTTGCTGAGAGAGATTCTGCACCTTCTCCAAAATATTCTATTACAGCGTTAGTTCCTCCTTTTACTGTCAGGATACCTGCCACTTTCAGGATTACATCCTTTGGCGCACTCCACCCGGAGAGTTTGCCAGTCAGCTTAACTCCTATTAATTTAGGCATCTTAAGCTCCCATGGCAACCCTGCCATAACATCAACAGCATCAGCTCCTCCAACACCAATAGCAATCATACCAAGTCCACCTGCATTTGGTGTATGTGAATCAGTTCCGATCATCATACCTCCGGGAAATGCATAGTTTTCAAGTACAACCTGATGAATAATTCCCGCTCCCGGCTTCCAGAAACCAATTCCATACTTATTGGACACATCCTTCAGAAACTCATAAACTTCCCTGTTGGTAATATTGGCAGTTTCTAAATCTGACTCAGCATTTTTATATGCCTGTATCAGATGGTCACAATGAACTGTGGAAGGTACAGCAACGCTTGTACGTCCTGAATTCATTAACTGAAGCAATGCCATCTGTGCAGTAGCATCCTGCATCGCTACCCTGTCAGGTGCAAAATTCACATAATCACCGGCACGTTTGTAATTTTTAATTGGAACACCTGAAGAAAGATGAGTTAAAAGAATTTTCTCTGTTAGTGTTAACGGACGTTGCAAAGCCTCTCTTACCTGTTTTATCTTTTCTGGTAGTTGCTCATATACTTTACGAATAATGTCAATATCAAATATCATACGGATTAGAGTATTAAAATATTTTAAATAATAAGTTTATCAAAAAAATGCTTGACTTTTTAACAAAATTGAAGGGGAAAAGTTCGTATTAATAGCTGGTTATAACTTTTAAAAGTACGGTATTAACAGAGTCTATGCAGCTAACTATCTGAATTGATTTTTTTTGCAAACCTTATTTAACAGCATTGACACACATTATGTTCAACTATATTTTTAATAATCACGAAAATAATCCTTAACTTTGCTGTCATTATAGAAACAGAATTAAGTAAAGATCTACTTCATTAGGCTTCATGATTGAGCACGAAGGAATTATCGAAAAAATCAACGGGAATCAAATTACCGTTCGCATTATTCAGAAATCGGCATGCAGTTCATGCCATGCTAAAGGAGCGTGTATAGCTGCAGATTCAAAAGAAAAACTTGTTAATATTTCTGACAACACAGGACAGTTCTTCGAAAAAGAGAAAGTAATTATTGAAGGTAAAGAATCAATGGGTTACACCGCCATTCTCTGGGCATTCGTTGTTCCTCTTATAATATTGATTTCTATATTGGTATTATCTCTAAACTATTTACAACAAAGTGAAACTGAAGCAGCCTTAATCTCAATTATTGCCTTAGTACCTTATTATTTTATCCTGTATCTATTTAGAAATAAAATGGCAAATTCGTTTAAATTCAGTATTAAAAAAACAAATTAATAATATGAGTGTATTACTAACTGCCGTTGCAACTCTTGGAGCTATTGGCGCCGGAAGCGCTGCTATACTCTATATGGTAGGACAAAAATTCAAAGTAGAAGAGGATCCTCGCATACAGGAGGTTCAGGACTCTTTACCTGCCGCTAACTGTGGTGGTTGTGGATTTCCCGGTTGTGCTGCATTTGCAGCTGCATGCGTAAAAGCTGAGACTTTGGATAATCTCTACTGTCCCGTTGGGGGTCAGGCTACTATGGACCTTGTTGCGGGTATCCTTGGACAAAAAGCTCCTGTTACTGTAAAAAAAATTGCTGTAGTCAGATGCAGTGGTACATGCGAAAATCGACCACGTACAAACCTATATGACGGAGTATCAAACTGTACGATTGCATCTGCACTCTATGGAGGAGATACAGGATGTTCGTTTGGCTGTCTGGGTCTGGGCGATTGTGTTGATTCATGCACTTTCGATGCTATACACATTAATCCTGTCACAATGCTTCCTGAAGTTGTTGAGGATAAATGTACAGCTTGCGGAGCTTGTGTGAAAGCATGCCCAAAAGACATTATAGAACTAAGAAAGCAGGGTCCCAAATCACGCCGTATCTATGTAAGCTGCGTTAATGAAGAAAAGGGAGGTGTAGCTAAAAAATCATGCGAAGTAGCATGTATTGGCTGTACAAAATGTCAGCAGGTTTGCCCGTTTGAAGCTATAACAATCGAAAATAACCTTGCATACATCATAGATGACAAATGTCGTTTATGCCGAAAGTGTGTACCTGTTTGTCCTACAAATTCTATACTTGAGCTTAACTTCCCTCCAAAAAAAGATAAACCGGGAACACAAATAGAGGAAACAGCTACTATAAAAGCTTAATCTTAATCTGTAAGTAATAAACTTTATGTTAAAAACATTCAGAATTGGCGGTATTCATCCTAAGGAGAACAAAATATCGGCAGGAAAATCGATACAAAACATTGAAATACCTGAACAGGTGATTATTCCGCTGTCTCAACACATAGGGGCTCCATGTCAGCCTATAGTGAAAAAAGGTGATAAAGTGAAGGTCGGTACTAAAATAGGCAAATCTGTCGGATATGTGTCTGCAAACATTCACTCTTCTGTCTCAGGAACTGTATTAAAAATAGATAAAGCACTTGACTCCAGCGGTTACAGGCGTGATGCCGTTTTCATTAAAACCGAAGGTGACGAATGGGATGAATCTATTGACAGAAGCAATAACATAAAAAGAGAGTTCGATCTATCTTCCGAAAAGATACTTAGCAAAATATCAGAAGCAGGTATAGTAGGTATGGGAGGGGCTACTTTCCCAACCCACGTAAAGTTGACACCTCCTCCTGGAACAAAACCTGAAGTACTTATAATCAACGGAGTTGAATGCGAACCTTACCTTACTTCTGATCATGCTTTAATGCTCGAAAAAACTGAAGAGATTCTGGTTGGCACAACAATAATAATGAAAGCATTAAAGGTTGACAGAGCAATAATTGGAATAGAGAACAACAAGAAAGATGTTATATCACGCTTCAGGCAGTTGATAAAAAACTATCCCAATATTTCGGTTGAAGAGCTTAAAGTTCAATACCCACAGGGTGGTGAAAAACAACTTATTGATGCTTTGATCCGAAGACAGGTACCTAGCGGAGCTCTACCGATTTCTGTTGGAGCTGTGGTTCAAAATGTTGGAAGTGTTTTCGCCATTTATGAAGCTGTTCAAAAAAACAAGCCACTTTTTGAAAGAGTAGTTACCGTAACCGGTAAAGATGTGAAGCAACCAATGAATATTCTGGCAAGAGTTGGTATCCCTTTAAATAATCTTATTGAAAAAACGGGAGGGCTACCTGAAACAACCGGGAAGATTGTAAGTGGCGGACCTATGATGGGCAAAGCGATTGCAAGTGTAGAAATCCCAGTTACCAAAGGCACTTCAGGAATTCTTATCATACCTACTCTGGAAGCTAAGCGAGAGGCAATGAGAGACTGTATACGCTGTTCAAAATGTATCAGTGTGTGTCCGATGGGACTGAACCCTACACTCCTGATGAATCTAACAGAATTTGAGGTTTGGGATCGTGCAGAAACAAATCATATTACTGATTGTATTGAATGCGGTTCATGCAGCTACATTTGTCCCTCACACCGACCGCTGCTTGATTACATCAAGTTAGGCAAAGGCAGGGTTAACACAATTATAAGAGCAAGAAAAAATTAAAGCATATTTTATTAGTATATGGAAAACAAATTAATTGTCTCGCCATCACCACATGTGCATAGCGGTGACAGTATTGAAAAAAACATGTATCATGTTCTTATTGCGCTAATTCCTGCGTTTTTAATAGCATTATACGTGTTCAGGCTTGATGCATTGGCAATTACAGTTTGCTCCGTTCTTTTTTGCGTTGGATTCGAATATCTCATCGTAAAATATATAATGAAGAAACAACCGACTGTCTTTGACGGCTCAGCTATCATTACAGGAGTATTACTAGCGTTTAACGTACCCTCTAATCTTCCTATATGGATTCTGGCACTTGGATGTCTTTTTGCAATTGGAGTGGTTAAACTGTCATTTGGAGGACTTGGCAACAACATATTTAATCCCGCTATAGCAGGACGTATTTTCCTGTTGATCTCCTTCCCTGCACAGATGACTACCTGGCCGGTAACAGCAGTAGCAGAGGCAACCGATGCAGTAAGTTCTGCAACAGTTCTGGGTAATATTAAATATGCACCAGAATTGCTGCCGTCTCTGCAAGAAATGTTCCTTGGTTTTGAGTCTGGATCAATAGGCGAGATGAGTGTTATTGCAATATTACTGGGGCTAATTTATCTACTTTGGAAAAGAGTTATCACATGGCATATACCTATTTCGATATTGGCTACAGTAGCCATTTTTACGGGAATTATATATATATTTAATCCAATCCCGTTATATAATCCGTTAATACACATTTTCTCAGGTGGCTTGATGTTGGGAGCTGTTTTTATGGCAACCGACTATGTAACATCACCTATGACAAAAAAGGGTATGATTATTTACGGATGCGGTATAGGATTTATTACAGTCGCAATAAGACTGTGGGGAGCATACCCCGAAGGTGTGTCATTTGCAATATTGTTAATGAACGCCTTTACACCTTTAATCAATAATTACACATCACCAAAAAGATTCGGGGAGGTAGTAAAAAATGGCTAAATTAAAATCAACTTTCATAAATATGTTTCTATCGCTTTCTATCATCTGCCTGACGGTAGCGGTACTACTTGCACAGGTGAATAAGCTAACAGCTGAACCAATAGCTGTTGCAAAAGCGATGAAACTACAAAATGCAATTGGAGATGTTGTTCCTGAATTTGATAATAATCCAATTGAAGAAGCTTATTTAATGCCTGATGGCAGAGGTGACTCACTGCTTGTTTACCCTGCTAAAAAAAGTGATGAGATTGTAGGCTACGCAATCAACAGTAATGCAGCAGGATTTGGTGGCAATATCCAGATTATGGTGGGTTTCGATATAGAAGATAAAGTTGTGAACTACGCCATTCTGCAGCATGCAGAAACACCCGGTCTGGGATCAAAAATGGATGTTTGGTTTAATGACACAACAAAACCTTCTCAATCAATTATTGGAAGGAATCTTGCTGAAGGAGCACTATCCGTTACAAATGATGGCGGCACAGTAGATGCCATTACTGCTTCAACAATTACATCCAGAGCATTTTTAGATGCAGTTAACAAGGCTTATGCAGCTTATACTCAAAGTAATGAAGATGCAAATACCGGTGCTACAGAATCTGAAGCTGATGATGAAAATATTATAACGGAAGAAGATGAAATAACAGAGGAGGAAATTAGCAATGAATAAAAACTTAAAAGTACTGTTTAACGGAGTAATAAAAGAGAACCCGATTTTCGTTTTACTGCTCGGGATGTGCCCTACTCTGGCAACAACAAGCTCCGCAATCAACGGGATGAGTATGGGACTTGCAACTATGTTTGTTTTAATATGCTCAAATGCAGTTATTTCAATGTTAAAGAACGTGATCCCGGATATGGTGAGAATTCCTGCTTTTATTGTGATTATTGCAACATTTGTAACTGTTATAGAGATGCTTATGAATGCGTATGTCCCGGCATTGGCAGAAAGTCTGGGTATATTCCTTCCACTGATTGTTGTGAACTGTCTTGTTTTAGGACGTGCAGAATCTTTTGCTGCTAAAAATAGTGTGATTTCATCAATATTCGACGGAATCGGTATGGGTTTAGGTTTTACATTATCGCTGACCCTCCTTGGTTCTGTGAGAGAACTTTTGGGCACCGGAACAATATTTTCATTGAACATATTCCCTGAAGAGTACGGCTCTCTTTTATTTGTTCTTGCACCGGGTGCATTTATTGTTTTGGGTTACCTGATATCAATATTCAACTCTTTACAGAGAAAAAGACAAACTAACTAGTAATCAATCATTATGGAACTAATAGGAATTATAATAGTAGCGATATTTGTCAATAACGTTGTATTTTCGCAGTTTTTAGGAATATGCCCTTTTCTGGGTGTTTCCAAAAAAGTGGATACGGCAATTGGTATGGGAATAGCTGTAATGTTTGTTTTAACCATAGCAACCATTGTTACTTACCTTATACATAAAGGAATACTTGAACCTTTTAATTTGGAGTATCTGCAAACAATATCCTTTATACTTGTAATTGCATCACTTGTGCAGATGGTTGAAATTGTACTAAAAAAAACCTCTCCTGCTCTTTATGAAGCATTAGGAGTGTTTCTACCACTTATTACCACAAACTGTGTAATTCTTGGTGTTGCTATTCTTGTTATACAAAAAGATTTTAATCTACTCGAATCTGTAATATACGCAGTATCTACTGCAATAGGATATGCTATTGCAATCATAATATTCTCAAGTATACGCGAACAGCTTGCTTTAACAAAGGTGCCAAAATCAATGCAGGGCATTCCAATTGCACTTATTACTGCCGGCATTATTGCAATGGCTTTTATGGGATTCTCTGGTATTGACCAAGTATTTAATTGATTAAGTGATAATTAATCAATTACAGTAATTTACTGAATTATAAATATTAAGTAGGAAGGAAGCTGAGATTTTCTTCCTACTTTTGTTTTATAACGTTTTGAATGATTAAGTATATCTCTTACAAATACAAAAAGACCTAATTATAAATTCTGTTGTTTATTTAGACTCTATATTGTTAAACCATTTCTTTTTATTGAGGTCTTAGTGTTAAATAAATGATGTTCCACCCTTTAAAAACTACGGATATGAAAGCTAAATTATTAAAACACCCGATCACTCTCACAATACTAGCTCTTTTATTGACATCATGTTTCGCAACAAGAGAAGTATACTCTCAGGGATATGATGAATATTACGAGGACGAGTATTATGACGATTACGATCGTGGCGGAGTAAACTTCAATGTTTTCTACAATGAGTTGAGACCTCACGGCAGATGGATCAACAACGGACGATATGGTCGTATATGGATTCCTAATGTGGGTAGAGACTTTCATCCGTATGCAACAAACGGTTACTGGGTAATGACCGACTACGGTAACACCTGGGTATCTGACTATTCATGGGGATGGGCACCTTTCCACTACGGAAGATGGTATTATGACGACTATTACGGATGGGCATGGGTACCCGGATATGAGTGGGCACCTGCCTGGGTAAGCTGGAGAAGCGGTGGAGGATACTACGGATGGGCACCTTTAGGCCCCGGCATTAACATCAACATCAATATAAACATACCGGGACGTTACTGGACATTCCTGCCTGACAGATACATGTATCACCGTAATATGAGAAGATATTACAACAGATACAGTCCGGCAATTTACAACAGGACTACAATCATCAACAATACTTACGTATATAATGACAACCGTTACTACAGTGGTCCTACAGCCAGAGAGTTTGAGCAGAATACAGGAAGAAGGGCAACTGTAAGAAGATTGGAAAGTACAAACAATCGCTCCGCAAGATCTACTCGGGTAAATAATAATGCTGTAAGCGTTTATCGTCCGGAAGCCGGAACAAGCAGAAGTAGTAACAGAAATGCAACGGTTACTCCAAATACAAGAAGTTCTTCCAGCAACAGGAATGCAACTGTAAGCCCTAACACAAGAAGCTCTACTAGCAACAGAAGCTCTACAGTAAGCCCAAGCACAAGAAGTTCTTCCAGCAACAGAAGCTCTACTGTAAACCCAAGTACAAGAAATTCTTCTACTAACAGAAGCTCTACAGTAAGTCCGAGCACAAGAAATTCTTCAACTAGCAGAAGTTCAACAGTAAGATCTCAAAGTTCTTCAAGAACCAATAATAGTAGCTCAACAGTAAGATCAAGCTCATCATCAAACAATAATAACAGGAGCAGCTCTTCTGTATCAAGAAGCAATAGCACAAGAAGTTCAAATTCAGAAAGAAGCTCTACAGGACGCAGATAATTTCCTAAGTGTGATTTCAAATTTAAGGCCGGACAATTAAATGTTCGGCCTTATTTTTTATACAAATAATACTTTATCTTGTTCAGTCAATCCAACGTTTAGTCAACTTATCATACTCATCTATACGGCGATCACGGAAAAATGGCCACCAACGCCGTACATTCTCAGTTCTTTTTTTATCTATCTCGACCACCTGAATAATCTCATTTTCGTCTGCTCTATAAAGAAATTCACCCTGGGGACCACAAACAAAACTATTGCCCCAAAACTGAATTCCGTTAGTCTGTCCTGAAGGATCAGGCTCATGACCGCTACGATTTACAGAGATAACCGGAATACCATTAGCTACTGCATGACCTCGCTGAATAGTAATCCATGCATCAAGCTGACGCTGTTTCTCATCTTCACTGTCTGTTGACTCCCACCCTATTGCAGTAGGATAAATTAGCATTTCTGCACCTGCCATAGCCATCAGGCGAGCAGCTTCGGGATACCACTGATCCCAGCAAACCAATACTCCCAGTCGTCCTACTGAAGTGTCAATCGGATTAAAGCCCAGATCACCGGGAGTAAAATAGAATTTTTCATAATAAGCAGGATCATCAGGGATATGCATTTTGCGGTATATACCGGCTATTGAACCATCATTTTCAATAACTACAGCTGTATTGTGATAAAGTCCGGCTGCCCTTTTTTCAAAAAGTGAGAGAACAACTACAATCCCTAGTTCTTTAGCCAGTTGCCCGTAAACTTCGGTAGAAGGACCCGGAATCGTTTCTGCCTGATCAAAAACGTCAGTGTCTTCAGTCTGACAAAAATAGAGCCCGTTATGAAGCTCCTGGATTACTATCAACTCAGCACCATCTTTTGCAAGTTGTCTGATTTTCTCCTGTAACCTTTTTATATTGTCCTGTATATTCGAGGTATTTGCCTGTTGAATGATTCCAACCTTCATGATCAACTGAATTTGGGATTTAATATATGAATATGTTCCTGCTTAGTTAACATTTAAACTACGACCTTTGTTTCACCAAAACAGGAAATTGAATAATTAACAAATATGTTTTACTATAAAAAGCCTTCAGGAAACTGCATCGTTACACAATGCAGAGATCCATGCTGTTTTATAAATGGTCTGCAGTCAATTCCTACTATTTCTCTATCCGGAAAAACCTCCTCAAGTAGCTCTTTTGCAATTTGATCCTTAGTTGCACCATAAGTAGGTAACAACACTGCATCATTAAGAATTAAAAAATTAGCATAAGTTGCAGGAAGTCGCCCGCTGTCACCATAAAGAGCATCAGCCATAGGAAGCGCCACAAGATTATACTTTTCACCAGATTTGGTTACGAACATCTTTAGCTCCTCTTCCATTGCTTTCAGTTCGACGTAATGTTCATCATCAACATCATCACACTTTACGTAGGCAATTGTATCCTCATTACAAAAACGAGCAAGTGTATCTATATGATTATCAGTATCATCTCCCGCCAGATATCCGCTATTGAGCCACAACACTCTTTCTGCACCGAGTGTCTGTTTCAGATATTCTTCTATCTGATCTTTCTCCATCGGTTGATTGCGATTAGGTGCTAAAAGGCAATTTGAAGTAGTGAGGATAGTACCATTTCCGTCTGACTCAACAGATCCCCCTTCTAAGATAAAGTTATGGTGATTGTGATAACTTACAGAAGGCTGAAAAAATGAGTCTCTGAATAATTTACCGGTAATCAGATTGTCATTGTTTGCAGCAAACTTCAATCCCCAGCCATTAAATCCAAAATCAAGCAGTACAGGCTCACCATTAATAAAGACAGATATTGCTCCATGATCGCGTGCCCATGTATCATTACTTTCTATCTCAGCACAGATCAGGTTACTCTGTTCTTCTTTTGTAAAATATTCTCTAATATCATACCCACGTGGTATGACAACCAACAACTTCTCCCTCTTGAGTATCTCTTTCGAAAGTGATATGTAGCTGTCTGTGACCTCTTCGAGCATATCAGCCCAGTCACTCCCAGCGTGTGGCCATGTAATCTGAATACCACTCTGCTTGACCCATTCTGCCGGATAATAAATGCTATGCATTACCTTATCCTTCCATATTACCACGAACTATTCCGCGGTTTGATTCACGAATAAATTTAATAATCATCTGGCGATCTTCACTTTCCTGAATTTCGTTTTCAATCTTATCTGTTGCTTGCGTAACATTAAGACCTGAAAGGTAAATGAACCTGTACATCTCCTGGATTGAATTAATTCTTTCACTGCTAAATCCTCTGCGACGAAGACCAACTATGTTTAATCCTACATAAGTGATAGGTTCGCGACCAATCATAACGAATGGAGGAATATCTTTTGAGACTTTTGATCCGCCCTGAATCATAGTATGAGCACCAATTTTTGTAAACTGATGAACAAGAGTTCCGCCACTAAGTATTGCATAATCGTCGATTTCTACTTCACCTGCCAGTTGAGTGCCATTACCAAGTATTACATTATCATTAAGAACACAGTCGTGAGCAACATGGCTGTAAGCCATAATCAGACAGTTTTTCCCGACTTTTGTAAATCCTTTGGATGCAGTTCCCCTGTTAACAGTTGCACATTCACGTACTGTAGTATTATCACCTATTTCAGCAATTGTCTCTTCACCCTGAAATTTAAGATCCTGTGGTATCCCGGCAATTGTGGCATGAGGGAATATTGTACAATTCTTACCGATACGGGCACCGTTGAGCACGGTTGCATTAGTCATAATTCGTGTTCCGTCGCCAATTTCTGTATTCTGATCTATGAATGCAAAGGGCTCTACTAAAACATTATCGCCTAGTTTGGCTTCTGGATGTACAAATGCCAAATTCGAAATACTATTCATATATATTGTTAATTTTATTACTTATTCTTCACAATCTGGGCTGTGAAATCAGCCTCTGATATCACTTTATCCCCAATGAAAGCCAGTCCGCGCATAGTGGCTATGCCTCGTCTTACTTCACTTGACAATTCTACACGGAAAATGAGAGTATCTCCGGGTACTACCTTATGTCTGAATTTAACATTATCGATTTTGAGAAAATATGTTGAGTACCTTTCAGGCTCATCTAGTTTAGAAAGTACTAGCAGTCCTCCCGTTTGGGCCATCGCTTCAACCTGCAGCACTCCCGGCATTACCGGCTCCTGTGGAAAGTGACCCGTAAAAAAAGGTTCATTTGTGGTAATATTCTTAACCCCTACAATAAATTTGTCGGTCACCTGAATAATCTTATCCACCATCAGGAAAGGATAACGATGAGGAAGCAGCTCTCTGATTCTGATATTATCCATTACAGGTTCTATATTAGGATCATATACAGGAGGTTGAACTTCGTTAAGTTTAATATCCTTTCTTATCAGCCTGGCTAACTTATTATTTATTTTGTGTCCCGGACGTATAGCAATAAGTCTTCCCATAATGGGTTTACCAACCAAAGCCATATCTCCGATTATATCTAAAAGCTTATGTCGTGCCGGTTCATTCGGGAAAGCCAGTTCTCGGTTATTAAGATAACCCAGCTCGTTAGCATTCTGACGTGGTACTTTAAGCTCGTCTGCAATCACATCAAGCTCATCCTGTGGGAGCTCCCTTTCGTAAATTACAATTGCATTATCCAGATTACCACCTTTTATCAGACCTGCCTCACGAAGTTTTTGTATCTCTCTGACGAAAACAAACGTGCGTGACGGTGCAACCTCAGTTTCAAAGTCGGTTACATTATCCATTGTTGCCGACTGATTAGGGATATAATGTGAATCAAATTCGATAAATGAGTTGATACAGAAAGCATCATCAGGGAGTAAAGTCAGTTTGGACCCTGTTTCGGGATCAGAGACCTCAATCTTTTTTCTGACAATATAGTAGTCTTTATCTTTTTCCTGTTTAACAATTCCAACCCTCTTTATCTCTTTAACATATTCAATTGAGCTTCCGTCTAGTATAGGGAATTCCGACGCATTTACTTCAATCAGGCAGTTATCAACACCAAGAGCGTACAAAGCAGCCATACCGTGTTCGATGGTACTTACAGTCACACCGCTTTTGCCTAAAACAGTTCCACGCTGTGTATTTACAACGTTTTCAGCTAACGCATCGAGTACGGGCTGTTCTTCCAGATCAATCCTTTTTATCTTTACACCATGATCTTCAGGTGCAGGGTTGAATGTAACTATTATATTCAAGCCTGTGTGCAACCCTATACCCTTCAGGGTGAAGCTGTCTTGTAATGTTTGTTGTCTCACAATTATTATATAATTATTTTCTCAATAAACCAAAATTTGTGCAAATATACAACCAAATGCACAAATTTCCATCTCAAAATTAGAAATGTTTATAAATCAGATCTAAAACGATTGTTTAGTCAACCGACTCCAACTTTTTTTTCAGTTCAGCAATTTCTTTTTCAAGAGCATTCAATTGCCGGTACATATCGGGAAGTTTGGGTACTATTATACTCGATTTAAAAAAGTTTTTAACCGGAAATGCAGGTGATCCCATGACTTCAGATCCCTCTTTGGTGTTACTGATAATACCCGACTGAGCACCTACCTGACTATTTTTGCCAATCGTAATATGACCTCCAATGCCTACCTGACCGCCCAACACACAATTATCCCCTATCTTTGTGGAGCCTGCTATCCCAACCTGAGCAGCCATTGCAGTGTTTTCTCCTATCTCACAGTTATGTGCAATCTGGATAAGGTTATCTAGCTTTACACCGCTGTGGATTACTGTAGAACCCATTACCGATCTGTCAATAGTTGTGTTGGCACCAATCTCCACATTATCCTTTATCAGAACATTCCCCAATTGTGGAATTTTATTATAAACACTCTCTTCCTTGCTATATCCAAAACCATCAGCACCAATAACAGCTCCGGAATGAATTATGCAGTTATCACCAACTTCACAATCATGATAAATCCTTACACCGGGGTAAAGGATTGTATTGTTACCAATATGTACGTTATCACCAATATAGGCATGCGGATAAATTTTACTATTGTCTCCAACAACAGCTTTATCACCGATATAGGCAAATGCTCCCACATACACATTTTCTCCGGTCTTAGCAGTTTCTGAAACAAAACTCATACTTTCAATACCACTCTTCTTTGGTGTATTATTGTTTACAAGTTCCATCAGTGACGCCAGAGCAGCATAAGCATTATTCACTTTAATGAGTGTAGCCTTGATTGGTTTATCAGCTACAAAATCATTATTAACCAATACAATATCAGCTTCAGTTGTATAAATATGTGGAGTGTACTTTGGATTGGCGAGAAACGAAATAGTGCCCGGTTTACCCTCTTCTATCTTTGAAAAAGTTGAAACGGATACATCCTGATTACCTATCACTTCTCCATGGAGGTAATCGGCTATCTGTTTTGCTGTATAAGCCATTTGAAGAAATATTTTAATGAGGATTTCCAAACCCGGATAAAGGTGTTAAAAAAACGGACGTCCTCTTAATTTATAATTTAAAGGGTGCAAATTAACAACTTATTTTTCAACTTATCCCCAATCGATTCATAATATATTTTAAACAAAGCTATCTAATTTTCCTTTGTTAATCAAAAATATGATAGGATAAATCTATAAATTTAGTGGAAATCGTCATGAATTTAGTCGCACTTTGGCCGTACTTTGGCCTTACCTCGCTCTTATAAAGTCCTTATAAACCCCATATATTCCCCTTTTACATAAGAAGAATATAAAGATCAGATAAGAATATAAAAAGGTGTTGATAAAAGCGATGTATGGTTAAAAACTCTCTTATACAGGGCAAAATGATATACTACTTACAACAAAAAAAGGAAAATGTTAATTAACGAAGGTTAGTTTTATTAACCAAATTCAATTTTGAAATGAAACTTGATTTGTGGAATTAAAAACTAATTGGTATTTTTGCACTCACTTTTTCGGGATGTAGCTCAGTCCGGTTTAGAGTACGCGTCTGGGGGGCGTGGGGTCGGAAGTTCGAATCTTCTCATCCCGACAAAAGAAAAAAACATCTGTGGGATTTCACAGATGTTTTTTATTTCTACGCTGGTTCTCCAACTAATTACCCTTGGATTAAAACCAATTTTCAGCAGTAGTTCACCGGCAAGTTTTATTTGTCATTTATTTGATTTTTGCTATCCAGCCTCCACCGGATGCCATATTAATTAATATCTCATCACCTTTTCTTACACCCTGTTTAAGCTCTTTTTTATAATCTACAGCTGTTTCGTTTGCATTAACACCATCTTTAATTAGCTCCATAGTGTATTCTTTCCCTGCTTCCAGGAAATCCAGAGCAATACTAATATCTCTTGAGTCCCAATCGGTTATTGCTGCTACATACCATTCCGAACCGCTTCTTCTGGCCAGAGCGACGTAGTCACCTATTTTAGCTTTCAGCGGCACGATCTCATCCCACTCTACAGGTATATCCAACAGAAACTCTGTACACTCCCTGTTATTATAATATAAGGGTTGGGCATCTGAGAGCATTTGCATTGGGCTCTCCGCAATTACAGCCATAGCTACAGAATGGGCACGAGTTCCCTGGCCCATTGGCTTATTAGCGTTAATTCTAAAATCATCCTTAGTCGCATTATTCATAGTTCCCGGAATATAATCCATAGGACCTGCTACGTTACGGATAAATGGCAAAGTACAGTGATGGTCAGGGTTATCCCACTCTGTAGTTCCGTTGTATTCAAATTCAATTAGCGCTTCCCTGGTCAGCACATTCGGATATGCACGACGTAATCCATCAGGACGATATGCACCATGAAAATCGATAACCATATTATATCTGGCACAAGCTTCAGCTGCTTTCCAGTAGAAATTAACAGCCTCCTGATCAGAGCGATTAATAAAATCGATCTTGACTCCTTTGATGCCCCATTCTTGAAATTTCTTCAATGCCTCCTCCATCTGATTATCTAAGTTTGAATAAGATACCCATAGCATTACATCAATATTTTTTGAGTCTGCATATTTCACCACTTCAGCAATATCAAGTTCAGGAATAGCTTCTGTCAGATCATCGTTTAGTGTCCACCCGTCATCAAACAGAAAATAACGAATCCCGAATTCATGAGCAAAGTCTATCATATATTTTGCTGTTTCATTATTCACTCCTGCCTTAAAGTCAACACCATGAATACCACGGCGAGACCACCAGTCGAAAGTTACCCACCCTGGTTTAATCCATGAAGTATCCTCAATTTTACACTCTTCACCTAACAGGTAAATCATCTGATTTGTCAACAAATCAGCTTCTTTATCAGCGAAAGCAAATACCTTCCATGGCAAACTTCGGGAGCCATCAATTTCAGCAACATAATCCTTATTACCTGTAGTACGTTTTCTATTGTGTGAATTACCTTTATCGTTATATCCGCTTGGAACACCCCAATAATGAGATGATAAACCATCAGTAGATTTTTTGATCCACATAACGGGATAATCCTTAGTACCGGCCTCCATAAAAAGGATAAACTGACCAGTGTCATTTTTTACTAATGCCGGCAGATTACCCATGTCATTTACCTCCATTTCTGTAATTGGAGTGATTACATAAGGTTTCTCATAATCGCTGTTCGGATTATTCAGGTCTTTCTGGTAGATTAGTTCGGCATTATTATCAAAACTAAAATCAGCCTTGTCGTCGTTTACTTTTATTTTACCGGGTAAGTCAAGAATGAAACGATAAGCTAACCCATTATTGTATAGTCTGAACTGCAATTTGCTCAGATCACTTAATTCAATTGTTGTCTCATTGTATTGTTCAGGAATTTCAGAACGTTTTTCTTTTATGGCAGGTTTTATTATTCTATCCACCGAATTTTCCTTTACTCTCCTAATCCTTGAATTTTCAGAAGGAATAATTCCCCTATCTGTAACTAATTGAATATTTTCAATATCAAACACTTTTATATTTTTTAAAAACAGACTGGCGGTAACACCTTTTTCTACATTTATCCGGAGTTCTAAATTTTTATCAGGTGATAAAAATTTGATGTCGGAAGCTATTACACTTGTAAATCCAAGTATAGTTATTACAATAATCGCAACTGTTTTTTTCATGTATATTCCTAAATTATGATTTACGTTTAAATTCAGTCATTTTAAATATTTCAAAGTTAAGAATAACTTTAAAAGAAAAGTTCATAACTTTATTCAAAAAAAGCGTTCCAAACGGAACGCTTCATTTATTTATAATCTAATTTCTCTATAAGAACTGCTTGTATTTACTTTCAGAACTGTTTGTATTTAGAGAAATCTGCATTCAACATACTTCCTGTTTCCTTAAGAGCATGATGAAATGCAAAGCAGGCATACAAATCCTGAGGTATATGTCCTTTTACTCCACGGTTGAGATAATCATGCAGAAGTGGACGATAATCCGGATGAGCACATTTTTCAATTATCTCTATAGCACGGTTTCTTGGTCCTTTTCCTCTTAGATCAGCAACTCCGTACTCCGAAACAATAATCTTAACAGAGTGCTCGTTATGATCCTCGTGCGTAGCTTTTGGCACTATGCAGCTGATGGTACCGTTCTTAGCAGTAGAAGGAGTAAGAAATATGGAGAGATAAGAATTGCGTGTAAAGTCGCCCGACCCTCCTATTCCATTCATCATCTTGGTACCGTTTACATGAGTTGAATTGACATTTCCGAAAATATCCACCTCAATAGCGGTATTAAGTGCAATGATTCCTAATCTGCGAGCAAGTCCGGGATTATTGGATATTTCTGAAGGTCTTAGTACAAGTTTATTTTTAAAGAACGACAGATCATCATAAAACTTATTCAAAACTTTATTACTCACTGTCAGTGAACAGCCGCTGGCAAATGATATATTACCTTGTTGCATCATATCAATTACTGCATCCTGAATAACTTCCGTATAGACTTCAAAACGTGGTATTGCCGGGTTACTTCCCATAGATGCAAGAACTGCGTTTGCTATATTACCTACTCCTGACTGAATGGGTAGAAAATGTGCCGGGATCCTGCCTGCCTTAAGTTCTGAAACAAAAAAGTCTGCTACATTATTACCTATTCTGGCAGTAACTTCATCAACAGGTGCAAAACCTCCTCCTTCAGCTTCTTTGTCTGTTTCAACCACATATATCTTTGAAGGATCTACCTTTACATACTCCAGACCAACGCGGTTTTGAACTTCATAAATTGGTATTTCACGTCGCTTTGGCGGATCTTGCAACTCATAAAGATCATGAATCCCGCGAAGTTTAGTTGGAACTTTTTTATTCAGTTCAACAATTACAATATCAGCCAAACGACAAATAGTTGGTGTGATGCCAACTCCGGTTGTAGGAACTATTTCTCCACTTTCAGTTACATCACATGCCTCTACAACTGCAACATTTATTTTCCCTAGAAAACCATAACGTATCTCCTGAGCTAATTGGGAAAGATGGAGATCGAAAAAGTCAAACTCTCCGTTATTAAGAGCTGCCCGCATATCCTTGTTAGTTTGATATGGAGTGCGCATTTTAATAGCTTTTGCCCTGGTAAGTGAACCATCAATTGAATCACCTGTGGATGCACCGGTGAATACCCCAATTTTGAAAGAATTGCCTTTTGCGTGCTCTTCTTCAGCTTGTTTGGCAATTGCAACAGGTACAACTTTTGGGCAACCTGCATGAGTGAATCCGCTGAAACCGACGTTATCATTATCTTTAACAAGTGA
>Ga0265294_10003010_pt1 | contig 21893 bp, 19 predicted proteins | sample MunlanPumphouse3_FD_192504 | JGI IMG/M metagenome (GOLD analysis project Ga0265294, IMG submission 192504) | Groundwater microbial communities from a municipal landfill in Southern Ontario, Canada - Pumphouse #3 | ecosystem: Environmental > Aquatic > Deep subsurface > Groundwater | place... | reverse complement strand
TAATGTTCCCGGCGGAAATACAATTTCAGCAGCAGAACATACAATTGGTTTAATGTTATCTCTTGCAAGAAATATTCCTGAAGCTTATAAATCTTTGAAATCTCAGAAATGGGATAGAAAGAATTTTATGGGAAGTGAAATGCAAGGTAAAACTTTAGGGCTTATCGGTCTTGGAAGAATAGGTACAGAAGTTGCAAAAAGGATGTTAGCTTTTGGAATGAAAGTTATTGCTTATGATCCATTTGCAAATATAGAGATTGCAGCAAGTTATGGCATAGAAGTAAAATCTCTTGACGAAGTTTATGCAAAAGCAGATTATATTTCCATACATTCTCCTCTTAATGATACAACCAGAGGAATGATAAATACAGAATCAATTAAAAAAATGAAAAAAGGTGTTTGCATTATTAATTGTGCAAGAGGACCTATCATTAATGAAAAAGATTTGTCAGATGCTATAAAAGCAGGACAAGTTAAAGGTGCAGCTCTTGATGTTTTTGCAAAAGAGCCTCCAATAGACTGGACAATTATAGATACAGAAAATGTAGTTGTAACACCTCATCTTGCAGCTTCAACAGAAGAAGCTCAAATTAAAATTGCTGAAGAAATGAGTGGAGTTGTTATTGATTTCTTTACAAAAGGTTTAATCAGAAATGCAGTTAATGTTCCAACAGTTGATTGGGATACATACAAAAAAATGCTGCCTTATATAGAATTGGCAGAAAAGATTTCTTCTTTTCAAGGACAAATTATTGAAGGTGGAATATCTGAAATAGAAATAAGTTATTGTGGTAATATAGCGGCATTTAATACAAATCCGTTGACAGTTGCATATCTTAAAGGTATTTTAAGTCAAATTTTAGATTTAAAAGTAAATTTTGTTAATGCTGCATCCGTAGCAAAAGAAAGAGGAATCAAGGTAAAAGAAGCATTAGTTCATGATTGTAAAGATTATGCAGGATTAATAATTGCTAAAGTTAAAACTGATAAAGGCGATTATTCTATATCAGGTACTTTATTTGATAAGAATCAAAGAATAGTAAATATAAATGGTTTAAATGTTGATGTTGTCCCTTCAGGAAATAAAATATTGATTACCAACACGGACAAGCCTGGTGTTATAGGCAGTTTAGGAACTATTATAGGTGCAGCATCAGTTAATATTTCAGGAATGAATGTTGGCAGAAAACAACAAGGTCAAGAAGCAATAACTGTTGTTGAAGTAGATGGTGAAGTTTCAAATGATGTAGTTTTAAAAATTGCAAAAATTGAAGGCGTAAACAAAGTAAAGTATGTTGTATTGTAAAAATATATGATATAAAAGCTGACAGAATATAGTATTGTTCTGTCAGCTTTTTTAATTTAATATGATAAAAAAAATATTTCAAAATATTAATATAAAATTTCTTATAACATTAACTTTAATTGTTTTTGCATTATATAGTAAAAGTTTATTTTTTGATTTTACATATTTTGATGATGATGTATTGATTTTAGATAAACAGGAATATTTAAAAATATCTAATATAAAGAATATTCTTACAGATACAGTCTTTGCCAGAGGACAAGATAAATTTTGCAGACCTTTGCTAAATATATCTTTTTTAATAGAAAAGTATATTTATGGAGTTACTCCTTGGGGATATCATTTAACAAATATAATAATTCATATTTTTGCGGTCTTTTCAATTTTTCTGTTATTGTCATTAAAGTATGATAAGAAAAAAGTTTTTTTAGTATCCATTTTATTTGCCTGTCATCCTGTGCTTACGCAAGCAGTTGTTTGGATTCCTGGCAGGAATGATTCCCTCATTACACTTTTTGTAGTTTTATCTTTTTATTTTCTTGTTAAATGTCTTGATAATAAGAAAATAAATTTTATTGTATTTCATTTCCTTTGTTTTGCTTGTTCATTGTTAACAAAGGAAACTGCAATTGTTATGCCGGTATTTTATATTACATACCTGTTATCAAAGAAACAAACAATTAAGATAAAAAGTTTTTTTATCATATCTTGGGTTTTTATGATATTATCCTATTTTATATATCGACATTTTGTTTTAGAATATCAAACTTATTCTGTTGCTTTTCATCAATTATGCTCTACATTTTTTCATTCATTACCTGCGACAACAAAATATATTGCAAATATCTTTTTCCCTTTTAATCTTTCTGTTTTTTCTTCAACGGTAGAAATAAATTATTTATTATCAATTGCATCAATATTGGTTTTTTTATTAATGTTATCAATCTCAAAACATAAATATGATATTAAAAATTTATTATTTGGACTTTCTTGGTTCTTTATATGTTTATTCCCAACATTTGTAATGCCAAATAATCAATTTTATGACCATAGAATTTATTTGCCAATGTTTGGAGTTTTGATAGTGATTTTAGAAATGTTAAAATCTTATGATAAAATACATGAAAAAAAAATAGTTATGTTTTTAATAATAATAACTATAATATTTGCATTTTTGAGTTTTTTGCATGAAAATAAATTCAAAAATAAACAAGCTTTTTGGATAAATGCTTTAATTGATAGTCCAAATTCTGCTATTACAAATGCTAGTGTTGCAGGGATATTAGATGAAGTCGGTATGTACAAAGAAGCAGAAGAAAAATATTTAAAAGCTATAAAAATACAGGAATATTCCAAACATTATGTTAATTTAGCAGTCCTATATTTACATATGAAAGAAGTTGATAAAGCAGAAGCAACACTTCTAAAGGCACTAGAATTAAGAGATGATAATCCTATGATATATTATAACTTAGCAATTATATATAAACATAAAGGCAATAAAGATTTAGCAATACAAATGAAAAATTTATATTTAACAGTATTTAAAGACACAAATAAATATCAAAAACCTGAAGATATAAAAATATGATAAAACACATAATTTATTTTTTGAAAAACAAGAAAAAAGTATCATTTTTATTAGGCACACTTTGTTATGTTGGTTATTTTCCGGTTGCTCCGGGAACTATTGGCTCTTTAGTAAGTTTACCGATAATTTTTGGAGTTTGTTATTATTTTGGTACCTTTGGGTTAATAATTCTTATATTTTTAAGTTTTATTCTAGCAATGGTATCTACAAAAGAAATTTTGTTATATACTACACATGATCCGTCATTTATTGTAATAGATGAATTTGTAGGTCAATCTGTGACTTTTTTATTTGTATCAAATTTATTAAAAAACAACATGAATGTTTGGTGGTTGTATATAGTTGGTTTTTTTCTGTTCAGACTGTTTGATGTTAGGAAGCCTTTCCCTGTAAATTATGCAGATAAAAAGATGAACAATGCTTTTGGTGTGGTTCTAGATGATGTTTTTGCAGGTTTGTATGCTGCAATTGGTACATATATTGTTGTTTTGTTTCTTTAAATAGTAGATATTGTTTTTATATTGAAAAAAAAGTATAATTAATAATATTTATTAATGGGTAGATTGCTTTTATGAATGATTGTATTTTCTGTAGAATTATATTAGGGCTTATACCTGTAAAAAAGAAAGTTTTTGAAGATGATAAGGTTTTTGCTTTTGAGGATATAAATCCTCAGGCGCCGGTGCATATTCTTATTATCCCTAAAAAACATATTTCCGGCTTAGAAGCTGTAGAACAAGAAGATATAGAAATTTTAGGATATATTCAGATTGTTGCATCGCAAATAGCGAAAGAAATGAATTTAAAAGATGGATATCGTTTAGTAAGTAATAGCGGGATTGATGCAGGGCAGACAGTATCTCATTTACATTATCATTTACTTGGCGGCAGAACATTTGCTTGGCCTCCGGGTTAATATAAATAATTTTAAGTTTTAAAAAAAGGTGGTGTTAAATTTCAATGGTTAGTGTAAAAGTAAGAGAAGGCGAATCAATAGAAGAAGCTATTAGACGATTCAAAAGAGAATGTGAAAGAAACGGAATAATGCAAGAGATTAAGAAAAGAGAATTTTATAAATCTCCTAGTGTTGTAAAGAAAGAAAAACTTGCTGAAGCTAAAAGAAAAATACGTCGTAAAATGATGAAAGACAATAACTGGTCAAGGTAAGTAATGTTGAAAGTTAATATTGTATGGTATTAAATAAAAAGAGGGTATGTTTATAGTATATACTATATATGCCCTCTTTTATTTTTGTATTTTTTATTTCTTGAAGAGGTGATATGAATTTAAAACAAATGTATGAATTTTTTATAAGTAACGGAATTGAAAATGATCCTCGTGGTAAAAAAGAGGTTAATATATTATTAGCAGAAAAAAACAAAGAATATCAATTATTAGATGAGAATAAAAAAAATAGTTTTGATATTGATACATTGACTAGCCCATATGATGACACAAGAATTATTTATGGTACAGGCAAAGAAGAAATAAAATCGGTTATGGTTGGTATAGATATTGAAACACCGGAATTATTATTAGCTAATCAGTTAAAACTTTTCGGTAAAAAAATAGATTTGGTATTAGCTCATCATCCGGAAGGAAAAGCTTATTCAACTTTTCATAATGTTATTGCTATGCAATCGGAAATTATTGAAGGGCAAGGAGTTCCTATCAACATATCAGAAAAACTTATTTCTTCAAGAGTTTCTGAAGTTGGCAGAAGTGTTGCAGGTTCAAATCATCAAAGAGTTTTTGATGCGGCAAAATTGTTAAATATTCCTATGATGACTTCACATACTGTTGCAGATAACCATGTTGTAACTTATTTGCAAACAGAATTGAATAAAATACAGCCAAGATATTTAAAGGATATCGTTTCATTTTTAGAAAATATACCTGAATATAAATATGCATCAACATTTTCTAATGGACCATTTATTTTAAATGGTAATGATAAATCAAAATGCGGGAAGATTTTTGTTGATATGACAGGTGGTACTGAAGGTCCGGCTGAAATTATCGAAAAGTTAGCAGATGCTGGAGTTGGCACTATAGTCGGTATGCATATGAGTGAAAAACATTATAAAATGGCAGAAAAATATAAAATAAATATAGTTATTGCAGGGCATATTTCATCCGACAATTTGGGTATGAATTTAATGCTTGATGCGTTAGAAAAAAAATATGGGCAAGTTGATTATATAGAATGTTCAGGGTTTAGAAGGTTTAGAAGATAATATATGTCTATTTCTGACCAAGTTATAGAACAAGTAAGGACAGCATCTGACATCGTTTCAGTAGTTAGAGACTATGTTCCTGATTTAAAAAAGGCAGGCAGAAATTGGAAATGTTGTTGTCCTTTTCATAGTGAAAAAACACCGTCATTTGTTGTTAGTCCCGAAAAAGGTATATTCAGGTGTTTTGGATGTAATGTTGCAGGAGATGTTTTTAAATTTGTTATGCTCGTTGAAAATATTTCATGGATTGAAGCAGTAAAAAAACTTGCTCAAAAAAATGGAATAACAATAAGTGATACTTTTACAGAAAAAATTTCAGTTTCTGAAAAAACTAAGTTATTTGAAATATTAGAAAATGCTTCAAAATTCTATCATAGATACTTTTTAGAAAGCAGTGCGGCTTCATATGCCAGAGAATATACAAAACAAAGAGGAATAACTCAGGATAGTATAAAAAAGTTTATGATAGGGTATGCTCCAAAAGGGAAAATACTTGAATCTGCCCAAAAAAAAGGCTATGCTTACGAAGTACTTGCAAAAGCAGGACTTGTAACCAAAACAGATTCAGGAACTGTTTTTGAGTATATGTCGGACAGGTTAGTTTTCCCTATTTTTGATGTTCAAGGCAGAGTAGTTGCTTTTGGTGGAAGAACTTTAGCAGATAGTAAAGCAAAATATTTGAATACACCGGAAACAATAGTTTATTCTAAGTCAGCAAATTTGTATGGTTTATTTCAAGCTTTACCTGATATAAGGAAAGATAAATCGATAGTATTGGTTGAGGGGTATATGGATGTTGTTTTATCTCAGCAATACGGTGTTTCCGGAGCAGTAGCGCCTCTGGGAACAGCATTTACTCAGCAACAGGCAAAACTTGTTTCAAGATATTCTGAAAATACTATTTTGCTTTTTGATTCAGATGATGCCGGAAGAAGTGCCACGCAGAGAGCTTTAGAAATTTGTGCCGAAAATGATATAGCTGTAAAAACGGCATCTTTACCTGAGGGTGTTGATCCTGATGAATATTTATTATCAAATGGCAAAGATGATTTTTATAAATTACTAGATAAAAATTCAAAAACAGCTATAAAATTCATGATCGATAGAGAAGAAAAAAAAGTTGATATAAAAACTTCTCAAGGTAAAGCAACAGCGGTATCTGTTCTTTTAGATTTTGTTACAAAAAACAAAAACACAATTATACAAAGAGATTATATAAAGTATATTGCGCAAGCATTTAATTTAGATGAAGAACTTATTTGGCGTGAATTTAAAAGAAAAACTTTATTTAAAACAGATACTATAAAAGAAAATTTATTTGATAAATTTAAGAATGATAAAAAACAATATTCTTTAGAAGAACAATTATTAAAATTTCTTTTAAATATGCAAAACAGACAATATGTCTTAAAAATACAAAAGGATTTTTTTATAGTAGACAATTGTATAGAAATATATAATATGCTTTTGCAAAATAATGGCATTACAGTTGCAGGGATATTGTCAAAGTTAGATTCTACAAAGGCTGAGTGGTTTTCTAAATTAGCTATGGAAAATAGCTCTGATGACCAATTTTCCGAAGAATTTTTTGTAATAGTATGTAAGGATATAGAATCCAATAGATTGAAAATAAAAAGAAAATTACTTGAGAAGGAAATACTACTTATGACAGAAGGTAAAATGGTAGCGGATCCTATCAAAATTAAGGAATATAATTTGTTGACAGCACAAATAAAGGGATCGGGGAAAAAATAAATGGCAAAAAAAGAATTATTTAAAGATTTAATTTTAGTTGGTAAAAAACAAGGATACCTTACTTATGATGAGATAAATAAAAAAATTGCAGAGAAAGATATGACATCTGATAAAATTGATGGTCTTTTCGTTCAATTTGCAGAATTAGGAATAAAAGTTGTAGATAAAAATGCTTCTAAAAAAATAAAAAATACAGCTGAAACATCTGATATTGTTGTTAAAAACCATGAAGATGATGAAATTAATCCTGTCAGGATGTATTTGACTGAAATGGCGAAGGTTCCTCTATTAGAAAGAAATGTTGAAGTTGAACTTGCAAAAAATGTTAAAGAAAATGAGAAAAAACTGACGCATATTGTTTTGGAATCACCTTTAATTATTAAAGAAATCAAAAGTTGGGATACCCTTATAGAGCAAGAAGAAATGACTCCTAAGGAATTAATGCCAAGAGGAAGAAAATCTTCTACACAATTAAAAAATATGAGGATTAAAGTTAAACAAACTGTTCAAAAAATCGGACAATTAGAAAAAAGCATTGAAAAAGCAGAACAGAAATTAAAAGAAAAAGGTATATCAGATAATGGAAAAGATAAATTAATAGAAAAAATTCAGACTATTAGAGCAGAAATCATTTCTTTAATTATAGGATTAAATCTTAACCAAGATAAAATAAAAAGGCTTATAAATAAAATTAAAACAACAGCAAATAAATTAAATGAAATAACATTGGAACTTGATAAAATAGAAAGAAAATATAAAATGCCTGTTGCCAAGATTCAAACATTATACAAACAGTTTTCTACAGGTAAAATTACCCCTGTAGCTTTCAAAAAAATGTCTGGCGGTTTTGTTGCTGTTAATATGACAGAAAATATTGAATATATTCAAACTTTAATAGCTAAACAAACAAATATAAAAGAAGGTTTTACAATAACACCTAAAGAACTTATAGAAACAGACAGAAAAATAAGAAAATTAGAGGAAGTAATTCATAGAGATAAGATGAAATTAATAGAGGCAAATTTCAGACTTGTTGTATCTATTGCAAAAAAACATGTTGGTATAAGTAATTTGGAATTGTCAGATTTAATTCAAGAAGGTAATTTAGGACTTTCAAAAGCTGTTGAAAAATTTGAATGGAAAAGAGGATTTAAATTTTCAACTTATGCTACTTGGTGGATTAGACAATCTATCAATAGAGCTATTGCTGATCAAGCAAGAACAATTAGAATTCCTGTTCATATGAAAGAGTTAATTTCAAAATTAACTAAATTGAAAAAGAAATTCCAGCAGGATCAGGGCAGAGAACCTACTACTGAAGAATATGGTAAATTTTTAAAGATGTCAACAGACAGAGTCAGAAAAATCTTAAAAATGATGCAAGAACCTGTTTCTCTTGCAACACCGGTAGGGGAAGAGGAAGATTCAAAATTGGAAGACTTTATAGAAGATCAAAATAGTCCAAATCCTGTTATGAAAACACAACAATATAGATTGCAGTTAGAACTAGAAAAAGTTTTAAACACTTTGACACCTAGAGAATCTGAAATTATAAGATTGAGATATGGTATAGGGATAGGTTATCCTTCAACACTTGAAGAAGTTGGTAAAAAATTCGGTGTTACCAGAGAAAGAGTAAGACAGATTGAAGCAAAAGCAGTAAGAAAATTAAGACATCCTAGCAGATGTAAGTCTTTGAAGGAATATTTAAATTAAAAAATAAAAAAACAGATAGATTATATAACAAACAATCGGTCTGTTTTTTTATTTATTTCAAAATCTGTAGTATTTTATCTTATTTGTTTAATTGAAATTTTACATTGATTTTTACATTGTTTTTTAATACAATCATCAGATATAGATATACTAAAAAAGAGAGCATTTATAATTATGAAAAAGTTAATATTTATTACACTTTTTGTTTTTGTTGCATCGTATTTGTTTGCTGATTCCAATACATTTAAAATTAAAAATGTAGTTTTTGAAGGTATTCGTAATGTTAAATTAAAGACAGTTCGTTCAGAAATAGATACTAAAAAAGGAAAACTTTATACCCCGGCAATTGCAAGGGAAGATCTTAGAATAATTTTATCGCTGGGTTATTTTGATAATGCAGAATTATCTGTTGATAAAAAAACACAAACAGTAAAGTTTACTGTTACAGAAAAACCTTATGTAAAAAAAATAATATTTAAAGGTAATAAACAGTTTTCAACAGGCAAATTAAAAGGCGAAGCAACTTTAAAGGAAAAAAGTTTTTATAATTTTGTTGAGCTTGAAGAATCAAAAAGAAAAATTTTAACTTTGTATAAAGATAAAGGTTATGCAGATTGTCAAATGGAAGTTTATCCGACTACAGATTCAGATACCAATACAATGAGTATAACATTTTTAATTACTGAAAATAATAAAATTTTAATAGGTGATTTTTTTGTAGAAGGCTGTCAAAATTTTAAACCAAAGAAAATAAAAAAATTAGCGAAGACAAAAAGGAAAAAAGTATTTAAAGATGAAACTTTGAAAGCTGATATGCAAGAAATAACAAAATTTTATAAAAATAACGGTTTTATGGATTTTGCTATGGATGAGCCTGTTATAACATATGATAAAGATAGAACAAAAATGTTCATAACATTAACTGTGCATGAAGGACCTAAGTATAAAATAGGTAATATATCATTTGATGGTAATTATGTTATTACATCAGATGAATTGCTTAAACATTCAAGTATCAAAAAAAATGATATATTCAGTCAGGACAGAGTAGTTGAAGTTTTAAATAAAGTTTACGATGATTATTCTAATAGAGGATATTTACATTCTAATATAGCTCCGGATTTTAAAAAATCCGGTCCTGAAGTAATTTATGATGTTGAAAATGGTATAGAAATTGAGTTGCCAAAAGATGATGGTATTGTTAATGTTATTTATCAGATACAAGAGAACAATATCGTTTATGTTGGAGATATACTCATTGATGGTTTAGTAAGTACAAAAGATCAAACAATTAGAAGAGAAATACTTCTCAAGCCGGGTGATGTTTTTTCATCAGGTAAAGTTAGAAGAAGTATGGAAAAAATTTATAATTTAGGTTTTATAGATGCTGCCGAACCTAATATAATTCCTACAAATACTCCTGATATAATGAATTTGGCTTTTGCGATAACAGAAGGAAAGCCTGCTATGGTAACTGCCGGAGTAGGATATTCTTCAGTAGATCAATTTGTAGGTTCTGTTCAGCTACAACATATGAATCTTTTTGGAAGAGCTCAGAGATTAAATTTGTTATGGGAATTTGGTGCAAGAAGACATAATTATGAAATTGATTGGTCTGAACCATGGTTTTTAGGTAAACCAACTAGTTTAGGACTTTCTTTATTTAATATAGAAAAATTAAGAGATTATGGCAGCGTAACAGATGCTTATAGAGAAGGAAGAATCGGAGGTTCAGTTACTATAAGTCCAAGAATTGCAGAAAATACATCTTTGCTTTTTGGTTATACATATGAACATGTCAGACTTTATGATATAGAATCGGATGAACTAAAAGAAGAAATTTTAAATGATCCTGATTTAGCTAAAGACAGAACTTCCAGTGTTCGTGCACAAATTGTTTATGATTCCAGAGATTATGTTTTTGATGCATCCAGAGGAGCAAGATATTCATATGGAGTGAATGTTGCCGGTGGCCCTTTTGGCGGTAATGTCAATTATCTTAGGAATTCCCTTAAAGGAACTTGGTTCTTTCCAACATTTTGGAAATTTGTTCTGTCAGTAAATGTTACTGCAGGCTGGATAGAAAGCTATGGAAATTCAAGTGATGTTCCTTTGTATGAAAAATATTATGTTGGTGGAGCAGATACTATAAGAGGTTACAAATATAGAACAGAAGTTGGACCTTATGAAGGTGGAAAATTTATGTCTGTTGCAAATGTTGAATATAAATTTCCTATAGTTCAAGAAAATAGAAAGACTATTTTACAAGGTGCATTTTTTTATGATATAGGTGGAACTTGGAAAAATATTGATAATGTAAATTACAGATTTGGTACTGATAATGAAGATAACAACGAATATTATTTAAAATCCGGTGTTGGTTTTGGTATAAGATTTGCAACTCCTGTGTTCCCATTGAGACTTGATTGGGGATATGGATTAAACCATAAACCGGGTGAAGAATTACAGCAATTTTATTTTACAATAGGGAATGTTTTCTAGAGGATTTTTATTATGAAATTAACATTAAAACAAATAAATGATATTGTTAATGGCACAATTGTTGGTGATGAAAATATAGTACTCACAGGAGTTAATAGTTTAGAAGAAGCAACAGAAAACGAATTAACTTTTTTAGGTAACAAAAAATATGTTCATTTTTTAAAAGATACAAAAGCCGGTGCAATATTTTTCCCGTCAAATATGCCTAGACAGGAATATGAAAATAAGAATTTAATTCTGTTAGATAATCCTCAATTAGCATTTGCCAAAATATTGACAATGTTAGATCAGGAGAGAATCTCTGCTATAAAAATTGGAATTAGTCCAAAGGCATCTATTACAGAAAATGTTTCTGTTGGTAAAGATGTTACAATAGGGCATAATGTAGTTATTGAAGATAATTCAATTGTAGGTGACAACACAAAGATTTTGGCTAATACATACATTGGAAATAATGTTTGCATTGGTAAAAATTGTTTAATTTATCCTAATGTTACAATAAGAGAAAGAACAAGAATAGGTGATAATTGTATTATTCATCCCGGTGTTGTTATTGGTGCAGACGGTTTTGGATTTGTTAACACCGGTAAAGAAATTTATAAAATTCCTCAGATTGGTTTTGTTGAGATTGGCAATAATGTGGAAATAGGCGCAAATACAACTATTGATAGAGCAGCAATAGGTAAAACTTTTATTGATGATAATACTAAAATAGATAATCTTGTTATGGTAGCTCACAATGTTCAAATCGGTAAGAATTCAACAATAGTTTCACAGGTTGGTATCGCAGGTTCAACAAAAATTGGCAGTAATGTTACAATTGGCGGACAAACTGGAGTTGTTGGTCATATAAAAATAGGTAACAATGTAATGGTAGGAGCAAAAAGCGGTGTAACTTCCAGTTTGGAAGATAATCAAGTTTATGCAGGTTATCCAATTCAGTTATATAGAAAGCATTTACAAACACAGGTGTTTTTAAAAAGATTACCTGAAATGTATGATCAAATAAAATCATTAATGAAAATGTTTAATAAGAAAGAGGGATAAAAAGTTTTATGAGCAAACAGACAACAATTGAAAAAGAAATAATAATAGAAGGGGTTGGTTTACACACAGGTAATAAAAGTAAAATGATTTTTAAGCCTGCAAGTGCAAATTCAGGAATACATTTTATCAGAGTTGATTTACCAAATAAACCGGACATTAAAGCTGATTGGAACAGTTTATCAACAGGAACTGCTATAAGAGGAACAACAATAGAAAAAGGGGATGTAAAAGTTCATACAATAGAACATATTCTTGCAACATGTTCTGCTTTAGGTGTAGATAATTTAATAATAGAAATTGATAATAGCGAGCCGCCAATAACAGACGGCAGTGCAAAATTAATATCTCAGCAGATAATGGCAGCCGGTATTAAAGACCTTGATGCAGTTAAAGAAAGTTATGTTATAAAAGAACCAATTTCTTTTAGTGACGGGAAAACAAAAATTACTGCATATCCTAGTGATAAATTTGAAATAGATTGTACAATTGGTTTTGAACATCCATTTTTATCACATCAACAAGCTAGTTTTGTAATCACAAGAGATACTTTTTTAACTGATATTTCTCCTGCCAGAACTTTTTGCTTTGATTATGAAATAGAAGCTCTTCAATCAAATGGTCTTGCAAGAGGAGGCAGTTTAGAAAATGCAATAGTAATCGGGCCTAATGAAATATACAATAAAGAACCATTAAGATATGAAAATGAGTTTGTTAGACATAAAATTTTAGATTTAATTGGTGATTTAGCTTTGGCCGGTAAATCAATAAAAGCAAAAATAGTTGCTGAAAAACCAGGTCATAAAAGCAATGTTAGTTTTGTTAAAGAATTTGTAAATAAAGCTATTTTAGAAAAAGATGGTAAAATATTGGAGGAGTCAGTGGATACTAAAGAAGAAAGAATTATTAATAGTGCAGAGATACAAAAGATTATACCACATAGATATCCAATCTTAATGATAGACAGAGTTAAACTTACCAGTGATCCTATAAGAGCAGTAGGCTACAAGTGTGTTAGCGGGAATGAACCTTTTTTTCAAGGACATTTTCCTGGGAAACCTATTATGCCGGGAGTATTAATTGTTGAAGCTATGGCACAAACATCGTGCGTACTATTTTTATCAAGACCTGAAATGAAAAATTGTTTAGCTTATTTTATGGCAATAGATAATGTAAAATTCAGAAAGACAGTCATTCCTGGTGATGTTTTAGAAATGAAAATTGAAGTAATAAGAGACAGCGGAAGAAAAGGGAAAGTAAAAGGCGAAGCTTATGTAGATGGAAAGCTTGCTACAGAAGCTGAATTTATGTTTATTATAGTTGATAAAGAGGCATAAAAATGATACATCAAACTGCAATTGTAGATAAATCTGCCGTAATAGGTAAAAATGTACAAATCGGTCCTTATGCAATAATAGGTGAAAATGTTGTAATAGGTGACGATACTATAATTTTTTCACATGCTGTTATTGAATGTGCAGAAATAGGTAAAAATTGTAAAATTTTCAGTCATAGTGCAATTGGTACTCCTCCACAAGATTTAAAATATGCAGGAGAAAAAACTAAAGCTATTATTGGTGACGGGACTGTTATAAGAGAATATGCTACAGTTAACAGAGGCACAGTAGCACACGGACAAACTGTTGTCGGTAAAAATTGTTTGCTTATGACTTCCAGCCATGTTGCTCATGATTGTATTGTCGGCAATAATGTGATTATTGCAAATTGTTGTGCTATAGCAGGTCATGTAGAAATTGAAGATAATGTTATAATGGGCGGACTTGCAGCTATTCATCAATTTACAAGAGTTGGAAAAAATGCAATTATTGGCGGCGGAGCGATGGTTACAATGGATGTAATCCCTTATGCACAAGCACAAGGTGACAGAGCAAAACTTGCAGGACTTAATTTAGTCGGACTTAAAAGAAGACAAACTCCGTCTGAAGATATAGAAAATATAAAGCATGCTTACAGAGTATTGTTTATGTCAAAATTAACATTAGAACAAGCTCTCTTAAAACTTGAAGAGATTAAAGGTTGTGTTCCTGTAGAAGAAATAATTACATTTATTAGAAAATCTCAAAGAGGAATCTGTAGGCACAGATAATATGAACAATATAGGCTTGATTGCTGGTAATGGGCGATTCCCTTTTCTTGTTGCAGAAGAAATAAGAAAACAGGGTGACAAAGTTATTACGATTGCTTTAAATGAAGAAGCCGATAAAGATATTGAAAAAGTTTCTGATGAAACTGTTTGGCTTTCTGTCGGCAAATTACAAAAAATAATAGATACGTTCAAAGAAAAAAATGTTAATATTGCCGTTATGGTGGGGCAAGTTAAACATGCTAAAATATATTCAGCTATAAGTATGGATTTTAGAGCAATAAAGTTAATGGGCTCTTTATTAAATAAAAAGGCAGATACAATATTAGGTTCTGTTATAAAAGAGTTTGAAAAAGACGGTATTAATTTTCTACCTTCACATTTATACTTAAAACATTTACTGGCACCAAAAGGCTTAATAGTTGGTAAGAAATTAACATCAGAAGAAAATAAAGATGTTGAATTTGGCTTTAAAATAGCTAAAGGTATAGCAGGTTTTGATATAGGTCAAACAGTTGTTGTAAAAGATAAGTCAGTACTTGCTGTTGAATCAATAGAAGGTACTGATGAATGTATAAAAAGAGCTTATCATCTTGGCGGTGAAAATGCGATTGTTGTAAAAGTTGCAAAGCCAAATCAAGATTTCAGGTTTGATGTTCCTGTTATCGGCATAAATACAATTGATACATTAAAAAACAACAAAATTAGAGCAATGATTATAGAATCTGATGCTACATTGATTTTAGATAAAGAAGAAGTTATAAGAAAAGCGAAAGATTTAGATGTAACTATTGTTGCAATATAAATAGTTTAATTATGGTTTCGGAATTTCAAACCTTAGGTATTTTTTCATATGTATATTATGGTTTGAATTTTTTTTGTTTGTCTTAAAACAATAGTTTTTTTAATTTGAAAAGGCTAATATTAACATTATCAAACATCTGCTTATTAATATGTGGATGAAAATTAATATGGAATTACAAAAATGGTATTGTATTTGACAAATATTTTAAAATTCTCTATACTAAGCAAGCAATTTTTTAAAAATTTAGACTTAATATTCAGGTTATCTTAATGTCTTATGATATTTTATTACTACTTATAGTACTTGTTCCTGTACTTTTATCAACGCTTTTACCGGTAATAGCAAAATTTTCTGTTGCATTAAGAAATTCTTTTGCATTACTATTAATGCTTATTCCTATGTTTTTTTTATGTTCTATATTACCTGAAGTTCTATCCGGTAATATAGTTAAATTCGTATTTCAATTTCCTTTAGGTATCAATTTTATTTTACAAGCAGATATATTTGCAACTTTTACAGCAATAGCATCTGTTTTGGTAAGTACAATCATTCTTATATATTCTTTTGAATATATAAAACATTACGAAAATCAAAATGAATATTATTTTATAGTGGTTTTGTTTTTAGGTTCTATGATGGGAATAATCTTTTCTGCTAATTTAATATTTATATATATTTTTTGGGAAATGACAGCTCTTGCTTCATGGAGACTTATAGGTTTTTTCAGAGAAAAAGAGTATATAAGAAGAGCGAATAAAGCATTTTTGTTAACAGCAATAGGTGCTTTATTTATGTTAACCGGTTTTTTAATTATAGCAGAAGCTTCAGGTTCATTTGATTTAGATATTATTGCTAATGCAGGTATTACAGGCGGATTAGTAGATCTTGCAATTGTATTTATTTTGATTGGTATTTTTACAAAATCTGCAACTTTTCCATTACATTCTTGGCTTGCAGATGCAGGTATTGCGCCTTCACCTGTCACAGCATTGCTTCATGCTGCTGTACTTGTAAAAATTGGTGTTTATGTCTATGGAAGATTATTTAGTTTTGTTATAATTCCTTCTGATTCGTTAAGAACAGTAATATTAATTGTTATTGCTGTTAGTGCTTTTGTTTCCGGAGGTATTGCTTTTGTTGAAAAGGATATTAAAAGAGTTATCGCTTTTTCTACAATTAGTCAAATAGCATTTATTTTTTTAGGATTTGTTTCAGGCGGAAAAGTTGCTTTTGCCGGAGCAATGCTCTTTATATTGATACATGGTATAGCAAAAGCAGGTTTGTTTTTGTGTGCAGGTATTATTGAACATAAAGTTCATACAAAAGATTTAAATAAAATGGGTGGACTTTTAAAATATATGCCTTTTACTGCTATAGCTTTTGCATGTTGTGCATTATCAGTTATGGGTATTCCTCCTTTTGCAGGTTTTTTTAGCAAATTTTTGGTTATAATCGGTAGTGTTATGGATGGCAATGTCTTTACAGGTTTTGCATTTATAATATGTGCCGGATTCACCGTTTTATATTTGGTAAGGCTTTTTACAAAGATATTTTTGGGCGAAGAAAAAGGTGAATTTGTGTCTTTATCAAAAGAAAAGTTACTTTCACCTATGGTACTTAGTGTAATATTTTTAGCAGTTTTATCTTTAGGCTTTGGTTTGTTTTTTGGCGATATTTTTGCAATTGCTAATTTAGCGGCAAATCAAATGATAAGCATTTAATCTTATGAACATATTGTTAAATATTTTTATTATTATTCCTGTATTATTAGGTATACTTTTATACTTTCTTCCTACAAAGTATAATATTACCAAAATAGTGTTATTCCTTATTACTGTATCACTAAATTGTTTTTTTTCTATATATTTTTATGGAAAAGAAATTTTATTTAATACACATGTATTATTTCGTTTAGATTTATACTTCAGATATTATGATTTAAGTTCTTTTATGATATTAGTTTTAGCGATAATAGCTTTTTTAACTGCTATATATTCAGTCGCTTTTATGAAAAAAGATAAAAATACATATACTTTTTATGCATTTATGCTTTTAGCATTATCTTTTACAAATGGAATTTTACTTACTGATAACTTTATAGTATTACTTATCTTTTGGGAAGCTTTAATGATTCCTATGTTTGCAATGATAGCAGTTGGCAAAAATCAAGCCTTTCTGACAGCTATAAAAACATTGATTATTTCCTCTGTTGCTGATCTTTGCTTAATGTTTGGTGTAATGTTAATATGTGTTGTTGGCGGTTCTTTTGTTATTTCTCAGGTTAATATTGATATAAGTCAGCCGGGTGCTTTGTTTGCATTTATAATGATATTTTTAGGTGCAACAGCAAAAGCAGGTGCTATGCCATTTCATAGTTGGATACCGGATGCTTCAGTTAAAGCACCAATACCTTTTATGGTATTTATTGTAACGGCTGTAGAAAAAATATTAAGTATTTATCTTTTGATAAGAATAGTAAAAGATTTCTTTGTTATTGATATCGGATCAGATATCAGCATATATGCAATGTCGTTTGGTGTAGTAACTTTACTTGTTGCAAATATGCTTGCTATTTACCAAAAAGATTTCAAAAAAATGTTATCGTATGCAAGTATAGGACAAGCAGGATATATGATAGTAGCAATTTCTTCAATAACAGTTTTTGGAATGGTTGCAGCATTATTCCATATGACAGCACATATAGTTTATAAGAGTTGTTTATTTTTCGTTGCAGGTAATATTGAACAGGCAGAAGGGTCAACTGAAATATCTTCAATTAAAAATAATCTGAGACAAACAATGCCGTATACTTTTATAAGTTTTATTTTAGCAGGTTCAGCTTTTGCAGGAGTTCCTTTCTTTTTTGCATTCTTTTCTAAAGAGATGATATATGAAAGTGCAATATCTGTCAGTTGGATATTTTATATTTGTCTGGCAGTTGGTTCTTTGTTGTCAGCTGTTGCTATAATGAACTGGGCAGTAAAATTATTTTTTTCTAAACCAAAAGATAAAATTATACAAGAAAAAGAAGTATCAACATTTATGTTTATTCCAACAATTATAACTGCTTTAGCATGTTTGATGTTTGGTATATTTCATAAAGTTCCATATAATTTAATTACAGGTATTATTGGACAAGAAACTGGAGAACATTCAAGTATAGTTGCAGTTGTATTAATAGTAGTTTCTGTGTTAGTATTAGTATTGGCATTAGTAAATAATTTATATACATGTAAAAAAAGTCAGAGTGGTCTAGGTTTTGTATTAGTAGCCTTAAATTATTTTAAAGTAGATAAACTTAATGAAAACAAGAGCTTTGATCCTTATGAAATTTTTATAAAATTAATAAGGAAGTTTTCAAATATAATGTTTGTTATAGACAAAGCAGTAAATTATTTTTATGATGTAATAGTTCCTGTTAGTGTTAATTTTGTTTCAGCATCAGTAAAGAAAGCTCATAACGGAAATCTGTCAATTTATCTTTTATGGGTTGTGTTAGGTATAATTTTTATTTTTATAATTTTTTAGGCAGGTAAAATGTCTTTTTCATTAGCGGTATTGATACCATTATTTTTAGTTTTATTTTTTAATTTACCTTTTTATAAAGTATCCGGTAAAATTGCGATTTTCATTGCAAGTTTATTTTGTATAATTCAGGCTTTTTCATTTTTCCTTCCGATAACTGCAAATTGTCCTATATCTCAATATTTTATGTTAGATTTTCAATGTGATGGAATTTCAAGATTAATGTTATTAACTACAGCTATTGTTGCTTTTTCATCACTTTTAGTTTTATATGCTTTGGAAGATACAGACAGGAAACAATTTAATTTTGTCAATTTGATCTTGCTTTCTCTTGCTGGAATGAATGGCTTGTTTTTTGTAAGAGATATTTTTTCAATTTATGTTTTTATAGAAGTTATAGCTTCAACATCTTATGTTTTAATTGCAATAAATAAAGATAAAAATTCATTGGAAGCAAGTTTTAAATATTTGGTTATGTCTTCGGTTGCAACTGTTATGATGTTAAGTTCTATTGCAATATTGTTTTTAGTTGCGGGCAGTACAGATTTTGTAACAATATCAAGTATGTATCAACAATATAGCGGGAATACTCTTGTTGTTGTTGCAATAGTTCTATTTATTGTAGGTTTATTTATAAAGGGCGGAGTAATGCCGTTTCATGGATGGCTTCCGGATTCTTATCTGGCAGCCCCTGCACCTGTTTCTATTTATTTAGCAGGGATAGTAACTAAAACTACAGGTATTTATACTCTTATAAGATTGTTTTACTCAGTTTTTGGTTTTAATACCAGTATACAATCTATACTTTTAATATTTGCAACTATATCAATAGTTTTTGGTGCATTTGCAGCAATAAATCAAAGTAATTTTAAAAGAATGTTAGCATATTCAAGTATAAGCCAAGTTGGTTATATCGTTTTAGGTTTGGGAGCGGGAACAACTTTTGGTGTTGCCGCCGCAATATTTCATTTATTTAATCATTCAATTTTTAAATCTTTACTATTTGTAAATTCTGCTGCATTGGAAAAACAAGTTAATGTTTCAGATATGAATGAGATGGGTGGCTTAGCATCAAAAATGCCAATAACATCAACAACATCTGTAATCGCTTTTTTATCAACCGCAGGAATTCCTCCATTATCAGGTTTTTGGAGTAAGTTGATGATAATACTTGCATTGTGGACTGCAGATTTGAAAGTGTTTGCTTTTATAGCAATTATTGCAAGTATTTTAACAATGACATATTTCCTAATTATGCAAAAGAAAGTATTTTTTGGTAAATTAAAAGAAGGTTTTGAAAATATAAAAGAAGCGCCGCTTGCAATAACTTTTGTTTCTATTTTATTGTGTGCAATTACAGTTGTTGTCGGTATATTTTTCCCATTTATTTTAAATGGATTAATAAATTCAGCAGTATCGTTTTAGTTAGTAAGGAGATATCTTGGATAGTATTTATGTTCACATTATTTTATTGTCGCTGATAATATTATTTGCAATATTTGCAGTTTCTTATGCAAGGGTTATCAGAGGTGCAATTCTTTTAGGTGTAGTCAGTATGTTAGTTTCAATATCTTTATTTTTATTATCAAGTCCGTTAGCCGGTATATTTGAATTATCAGTTTGTTCCGGTCTTATAACTGTTATATTTGTCAGTGTTATCAGTTTAACTATTCCGCCTGATGACAAACAAAGAAAAATGAATGCAATATCAATGGTAAAGAAAATGACTTTGTTGTTTCTCTTAGTTTTAGTTTGTGGTTTTTCTTTATATGTACTTGACAGTAAAAATATAACTTTTATTCCTTTGATGCAAAATGTACAAGAATCTATCGATACAAGAGATAATATTTGGAATTTAAGACATGTCGATTTAATAGGGCAGGCTCTTATACTATTAACCGGTATATTTGCAGTTGTAGTTTTGTTCAAAAAAGATACAAATAAGGATAAGAAATGAGCTTAGAAAATATTTTACTTTTTAAACTTTATGTTATTACGATGCCTATTATGTTTTTGATTGGTATATATGCTATTATGACGACAAAAAATATCATAGCAACAATAATTGGTATAGAAATAATGACAAAAGGTGTCACTTTATTACTTGCAGCTTGCGGTTATTTTAACGGCAGACCGGAAATGGCACAGTCATTTATTATTATAATGATTGTTGTAGAAGTTGTTATTTTAACAATTTCAGCAGGACTTATTTTTAATATTGTAAAGAAACACGATTCATTAGATACCAGAAATATAAGGAATTTAAAAGGATAAAATGGATATAGTTGAATTTTTTAAATTACCGCCTATAGTCTTTGTTTTTGTATCATTATTAATCTTAGTAATATTTTTATTATTAAGAAAGTTATCTTATAAAAGTTCTAATAATCCAAAAGGCAAGTTCAAAAGTTATGCTTGCGGAGAAGAACCTATTGAAGAAAGAAGAAAACCAAACTATAGTCAGTTTTTTCCTTTTGCTTTTTTCTTTACTATTATGCATGTAGTTGTTTTACTTATTGCAACATTACCTATACATATTGATGGCAGTTTATTAATAGTTTTATTATTTTTAATAATATCTTTTGTTAGTATTCCGATTTTATTTAGGGACGAGAAATGAAAATAGTTGATAAAGTTATTAATTGGGCAAGATTAAAATCTCCTTGGGTTATACATTTTAATGCAGGAGCATGTAATGGTTGTGATATTGAAGTAGTTGCTGCTCTTACACCTATTTATGATATTGAAAGATTTGGCTCTATTTTAAGAGGAACACCTAGACATGCAGATGTTTTACTTTGTTGCGGACCTGTTACAAGACAATTAAAAGACAGATTAGTAAGAATATATGAACAAATGCCTGAACCAAAATTTGTTGTGGCTATTGGCGCTTGTGCATGTTCCGGCGGAGCAATTGACGGTTGTTATAGCGTTGTTTCCGGTATAGACCAAGCAATTCCGGTGTCTATGTATATACCGGGATGTCCTGCAAGTCCGGATGCTATAATAGACGGAGTCGTAAAACTTCTAAAATCTTATGAAGAATCCTTAAAACAAGCGGATAAAAAAAATGAAAACAGCAAATGATATAGTAGAAAAATTTAAAGAAACATATTCATCTTTTATTGTGGAAATATCTGCACAAAGAGAACGAAGAATCTGGGTAGAAGTTGATAAAAAATTCTTTAGAAATAATTTTGAAAAGTTTATTAATCAAGAAGGCTTTAATATGCTGTCTACTATTTCAGGTCTTGATTTAAAAGATAAGTATCAAGTTATTTATCATATGTGTAATGAAGACGGGGTAG
>Ga0265294_10003009_pt1 | contig 21899 bp, 18 predicted proteins | sample MunlanPumphouse3_FD_192504 | JGI IMG/M metagenome (GOLD analysis project Ga0265294, IMG submission 192504) | Groundwater microbial communities from a municipal landfill in Southern Ontario, Canada - Pumphouse #3 | ecosystem: Environmental > Aquatic > Deep subsurface > Groundwater | place... | reverse complement strand
ACATACTATGCAGTTCTGGCAAGTGTTATTTGTTAAAAAGAGCAAAAAAGGGCTGTTTTTAGGCTAAAAACGGCTATTTTGGGGGTAAAACAAGGAATGAGGGTTCGATTCCCTCCGTTCCCACCAAAAAAACAGCTCGCGCAGCAGAGCTTTAACCAAGGGTTGTTTTTTATACAATCCGAGAAAAACAATCAAACACAAGTTCACGACTGTATTAACGCAAAGGATAACACATGGACATCTCGTTGGTTGACAAATTAATCATCATTGGATTTCTTGTCTCAGTGGTTGTGATCGGTGCTGCCGCGGCACGCCGATCAGGTAAAAGCGCCGATGCGTTCTTTCTATCGGGTCGTTCAATGCCTTGGTGGTTGCTGGGTATTTCGATGGTGGCCTGCACCTTCTCCTGCGACACGCCCAACCTTGTGACCGACATTGTGCGCACCAAGGGAGTCTCCGGCAACTGGGTTTGGTGGGCCTTTCTACTGACCGGCATGCTGACGGTCTTTGTCTATGCCAAGCTCTGGCGCCGCTCGGCACTCAACACCGACTTGGGATTTTACGAAATCCGTTACAGCGGCAAACCAGCCGCCGTGTTGCGCGGTTTCCGCGCCCTCTACCTCGGAGTCCTCTTCAACATTCTGATTATGGGCACTGTTTCACTGGCTGCTATTAAAATCGGGCAGATTGTTTTTGGACTCTCACCGATTCTAACACTGGTCTATGCCTCTGTAGGCCTGGCGATTTACGCCACTCTCGGCGGCCTCACAGGCTCAATCTGGGCCGATTTCTATCAGTATACGATTGCCATGGTCGGCGCCTTCTACGCCGCGTCTTATGCGGTTAAGTCAGCGGATATCGGCTCATTCACCACGCTCAAAGAGCTCTTTGCCTTTTCCGATGTCCAGGCCAAAATGGATATTTTTCCCTCCTTCTCCGGCGATTTATCAACCTTAATGACGCTTCTGATTCTGCCGATTGCGGTGCAATGGTGGAACGTTTGGTATCCCGGTGCCGAGCCTGGCGGCGGCGGTTACATTGCCCAGCGCATGCTCTCGGCAAAGGATGAGAAGAACGCTGTGGGAGCCACACTGCTCTTCAACTTCCTGCACTACGCTATCCGCCCCTGGCCCTGGATCGTCGTGGCCTTGGTTTCTCTGGTCCATTTCCCTATCACCCCGCAGGTCCAACAGGACGCGGCTAATCTCTGGCTGAAATCCAATCAAGAGATTGTTCAACAATACGACAAAAACAAGGCGATTCTCGCCGAACCGATGCGTACACAGGTGCGGCAGACAAAGGCCGATGCCAACGGTGTGGGTTCACTGGCGAAAGAGTTCCCGAATGTTGACGACCAATTCCTACGCCACGATATCGCCTACCCGGGCATGATCGCCCAGATGCCGAAAGGGTGGCTGGGACTGATTGTCGCCTCCCTGATTGCCGCATATATGTCAACCATCGCCACCCATCTCAACTGGGGTTCGTCCTATGTGGTGCAAGACTTCTACGTGCGCTTCATCGACCCTGATGTCGCCCCGAAAAAAGCGGTCGCAATAGGACGCATTGTGATGCTGGCCCTGCTTTTCCTCTCGGCGGTCGTGGCCCTTGCAATGCAGAATGCGAAGACCTCATTTGACATTCTCCTGCAGATTGGCGCGGGCACTGGTCTCCTCTACATCCTGCGCTGGTTCTGGTGGCGCATCAATGCCTGGAGTGAAATATCAGCGATGCTGATCTCTTTCGCTGTTGCCTGCTTCTTTCTACCCAACGTTGCAGGGATAAAAATGGAAGCCATCATGGAGAACGCCAAAATGTTCCAACTCATGGACTACAGCGCGTGGAAGCTGATTATCGGAATCCTGATCACAACCATTGGCTGGGTCATCGTCACCTTCCTGACACCCGCGGAAAGCCAGAGTGTGCTCGAAAAATTCTGCAGTAAAATCCGTGCCGGCGGCCCTGGCTGGCGGAAGATTGAGCTGGCATCATCAACGCCGAATGAGGCTGAAGGCTGGGATGTCCCAGCCGGTATTCTCTGCATGATGATTGGCTGTCTAGCGGTCTGGAGCGCGCTCTTCGGTATTGGCTACTCCCTGTACGGCAACTTTGTGCTGGGCCTCTCGCTACTAGGTGTCGCGTTTGTCTCGACCATCGCGCTGATGAAGCTGGTCGGACGGATCAAGCTGGATTAGTCCGTGCTGAGCACAGGCGCGCTCTGCTGATTTTTAACTACGAATGCCCGCTAATGGCCGCGAGTTGTTATTGGGCTGGGGGGGGTGTGGACATTTTAAAAACTATCACTCTGCCAATATTTTTCACCTCAAAAGTTTTTCACATCAAAAACAACGCAGCACCCCCTCTTCACGCCTTTGCGGAAGTCAGAAGAAGAATTTATTTCAAACTTTGGCTTGCTTTGCTATGTTGATAATTGCGATACTTAGAACACTTTTAGTTGGGATAGGTTTATTGATTTTTGATTGATTTTCCTGTCAGCATGATAGAACGCAGCGATTTTAACCATAGGGAACTTATTTATGAGTGTAGTACCTGTAGCAAACGTCCGTAATTTTGTCATCCTAGGCCACAGCGGAAGCGGCAAAACAGCCTTGACCGACGCCTTTGCCTATAAACTCGGACTAAATGACCGGATGGGACTTACCTCAAACGGGTCGAGTATTTCAGACACGACCGATGAGGAGAAAAACCGACGCATCACCATTTTCGCCAGTACCTTCAGCAAAAACTACACTCTGGGCGATCAGGAGTATAAACTCACCTTTACCGATGCGCCGGGATTCAGAGATTTCTACGGCCAGATATTGGGAGCGGTGCAAGCCGCCGATTTTGCCCTGATCACAGTCGATGCCACAGCGCGAGTTCAGGTGGGAACCCGCCGCGCATGGCATATCTGCAAAGAGAACGGCCTCTCCTCAATCGCATTCGTGATCACAGGTCTGGATAAAGATAATGCCGATTTTGAAAAGACCGTAGCCTCAATCAGAGATAACTTCGGTGTCAACTGCGTACCTGTAACCGCACCCGTCAGTAAAGAAGAGGTCACTAACATTCTGGATCGAGCCGAGTTGCCCCCCGATCTGGCGAACATCCACACCTCACTGGCGGAATCCGCTGCCGAGACCTCCGAAGAGCTAATGAATAAATACTTTGAGGAAGGCACACTTGAACCCGCGGAGATCAGAGCCGGACTACTGAAAGGCATCCAGGCGGGCGAGGTCCATCCCATTTACGCAGCCCTGCCGCTAACCGGAGTTGGGGTTGAACAGCTAATACAAAGCATCTGCCGCCTCCTGCCCGCCCCAGGCCACCGCCCACAAAAAGACAGTGAGGGAAATGTTATCCTCGCCGACCCTAACGGACCATTCATCGGCCAGATCTGGCGCACCGCGATTGATATCTTTATGGGACAACTCAGCTTTGTCCGCGTGATTTCAGGGACACTGAAACCGGGCATGACCGTCCTCAACACAACCACCGACACTAAAGAGAGCATCCCGGCCATGATGCTCCTGATCGGCAAAAAACAGATTCCTGTGGAGAGTGCTGGTCCCGGTGATATTGTTGCCATCCCAAAACTGAAAAAAACAAAAACCAACCACACGCTGGTGGGCGATGGTTCCGCGACCAAGATGGCGGATATACAATTCCCGCCGCCAGTGACGTTTGTCGCTATTAAAGCCAAAACCCAAAGTGATGAGGATAAAATGAGCGACGGTATTCACCGCCTGCTCAACGAAGATCCTACAATCCAATATGAAAAACAGATCGAAACCAAAGAGGTGCTTCTCAAAGGGCTGGGCGATGTGCATATCGATGTTGCCGTGGCGCTGTTGAAACAGCAGTCCAATGTGAGCGTGAACACCTTCACCCCCAAGGTGCCTTATCACGAAACCATCACCGGCAAGGGCGAAGGCCACCACAAACACAAAAAACAATCCGGCGGACGCGGTCAGTTCGGCGAAGTTTATATCCGCATCGAGCCACTGTTGGAAGGTGACGAAGAGTACTTCTGCAACGAGACTGTGGGCGGCTCTATCCCCGGCAGCTTTATACCGGGCGTCAAGAAAGGCATTGATGAAGGCATGCTCGCTGGCGCGCTGGCGGGATATCCTGTGAAGAATGTCAAGGTGCGCCTGTACGATGGCTCCTACCACGATGTTGACTCATCCGAAGTTGCCTTCAAAATCGCCGGCTCACGCGCTCTTAAAGCCGCGATGCTCGTTGCGAAGCCAGTACTGCTTGAGCCGATCATGCGGCTCAAAATCACATCACCTGAGGCCTTTATGGGCGCCATCTCAGGCGATATGCCGAATAAACGCGGACGGTTACTTGGGCTGGAGACAGATGGTGATATTCAAATCATCACAGCCGAAGCTCCGTTAGCGGAGCTCTTCAAATATTCAGCTGAACTGCGCTCCATCACCGGCGGACAGGCCTCGTTCATAATGGACTTTGTCCGCTATGATGTCGTGCCCGGGAATGTGGCGCAGAAGATTATCGCGGAAGCCGATAAAAACCGCAAGGACGACGAAGATTAATATGCGTATTGCGTATTGCAGAATTCAGACGTTAACTAAAGCGTGAAACACTGTAGCCCCGGGCCATGGCCGCGAGATGCCGCGTTCATGGCCCGCCGCATCACTTTGAAATAATGGTTAATACATGCCAAGGCCAAACGCAAGGGCCGGTAGCCCGCAGAGATGCGAAAGTCAACCGCATAACTTTTCCCGCATGTATTCATGCGAATCAATAACAGCCAGAGTAAAATCAGGTATGCTGTGGATCAAAGTCTAAGTCAAAATTAGAACTGACCGCAAAGAAATGTAGGGTCGCTTCTAAATTTGCTGTTGCAATTAGTCCCGAATTATCCTATCTTACCAGCTCATTCAAAAGACGGGGCGTTGCACAGCCTGGTAGTGCGCCAGCTTTGGGAGCTGGATGTCGGGGGTTCAAATCCCTCCGCCCCGACCATTTTTATTTCCCTTGCTTTCCGCAAAACTAGCCCTCGCAGGCAACTTCGTCCGACAGATGCTGTGCGACGATGTTGGTAGACGATTAGGATCATGCGGAAAATCGTCAACCAGCATCGTCGCCGCTATCGTAAACCGAAGGCAAAGCCGGACTCCGGTAGGTCCGGTTTCCAACCGGACATGTCCGATTGGAAATCGGACCTACGTTGCTCCCGCGCCAAAGGGCAACCTTTTTAATTTAGAACTTCTCATCTGCGTCCTCATCCATGCCCTCGGATGCATCCTCATCCTCATCCACGGCATCGTCTTCGTCCACGTCCACGTCCGCGTCGATCATCTCTTCAGGGGTTGCGGGTGCCAGCGGATCTTCCTCCGCTGTTTCACTGTTTTGGTCTGTGGGTAATTCCTCATCATCCTCAGCGGCAACCGTTGAAACAGAGACCAGGGTGTAACCCTCCTCCAGTCTCACCAGGCGGACGCCTTTGGCGGCTCTGCCAACCAGGCTGATGCCATCCACTGGCGAGCGAACCATCATCCCTTTAGAGGTGATCATGATAATTGACTGATCATCCTTAACCGCATGTGCGGCAACAACCAATCCGTTACGGCCATCATCATCTTTGATGGCGATCATCCCCTTGCCACCGCGCCGGTGCGGGGTAAAGCCCTTAAACTCTGTCCGCTTGCCATAGCCGTTCTCAGTGGCGATCACAAGGGTTGCGTCGTCATCAACAATATCCAGACTGCGCACCAGATCATCACCAGACAGCCTGATGCCGCGCACCCCAGTGGCGGTACGGCCCATACGGCGGACATCAGACTCTCTGAACCGAATGGCTTTGCCCAGAGCGGTGATCATCAGAACATGGTCGCCCTCTTGCGTCAACCGCACTTCCACTAGGCGGTCATCATCGGTGATGTTGATAGCGCGGATGCCGTTCTTATTGATGTTTTTATAATCAACCAGCGCAGTTTTCTTTACCGTTCCCCTTTCGGTTGCGAACATCACATCCACATCCTCTGCAAAGGCGCGGATCGGAAGCAACTGAGCGACTTTTTCGCCCTCTTGGCACTGCAGGAGGTTGACAATCGGTTTGCCGAACGAGGTGCGCGGCGCCTCAGGAATGTCAAAGGCGCGGGCCGCGAAAACACGCCCGAAGTTCGTAAAGAACAAGAGTGTGTCGTGGGTCTCAGCCACAAAGACCATGGTCAAAAAGTCCTCGTCTTTGATGGAGGCACCTGAGATGCCCTTGCCGCCGCGCTTCTGCTCCTTGTAAACCGTCAGCGGCACACGCTTGATATAACCGCGATGGCTGAGAGTTATCACGCAGGGCTCATCAGCGATCAGGTCTTCCATGTTGACCTCGCTCTCAACCGGCACAATCACAGAGCGTCGTTTATCAGAGCGTTTGCCGGTTCCGTTGACATACTTTTGTTTGATCTCTGCCAGGTCCTCTTTGATCAGCTCATAAATCTTATTCGAGTCAGCAAGCAGAGCTGTAAAATATTCGATTTTCTCGCACAGTTGCCGATGCTCGTTCTCCACTTTTTCACGCTCAAGTCCGGTCAGTTGATAGAGGCGCATCTCTAAGATAGCGGTCACCTGTAGATCGGAAAAACCAAAGCGTTCCACCAGCCGATCCCGGGCCTCAATGCGATTGCTGGAGGCGCGGATAATGGCGACCACATCATCCATGTTATCCAGAGCGATCAGCAGTCCGTCCAGGATGTGCTGCCTGGCTTTGGCCTTGGCCAACTCAAACTTTGTGCGGCGGGTGATGACCTCAAAACGGTGGTCAACATAGCAGCGGAAAAACTCTTTTAAGGTGAGGCGTTTGGGGCGGCCGTTGTCGATCGCCAGCATGTTGGCGCCAAAGGTGTTCTGCAACTGGGTATGCTTGTAGAGGTTGTTGAGTACCACCGGACCCATGGCACCGCGTTTAAGTTCAATCACCACCCGGATGCCGGCACTGGAGCTTTCGTCACGGATATCGGAGATGCCGTCAATCAGCTTATTGTTGACCAAACCAGCCATTTTTTCAATCATGTTGGCCTTGTTGACCATGTAAGGGATCTCAGTGATGATGATCGCCTCTTTATTCTTGTACTCAACGATCTCTGCGCAACCGCGAATAACAATCGAGCCGCGTCCCAGCTTGTACATGGCTTCAATGCCGCGCTGACCGTAAATCCGGGCGCCAGTTGGAAAATCGGGCCCTTTGACAAACTGCATCAGATCATCAATGGTGCAATGCGGGTTATCAATATAATGCGTGATGCCGTCAACCAGCTCACCTAAATTATGAGGAGGGATATTGGTTGCCATACCCACCGCGATGCCAGTGGAGCCATTCAGCAGCAGATTGGGGAGTCGGGCGGGCAACACCGTGGGCTCAAGGAACTCCTCATTGTAGTTGGGTTTGAAATCAACGGTTTCCTTATCCAAGTCATCCAGCATCTCCTCGGTCAGACGGTCCATCCTGACCTCGGTATAACGCATGGCAGCCGGAGGGTCGCCATCAATCGAGCCAAAGTTGCCCTGCCCGTCCACCAGCGGATAGCGCATCGAAAAATCCTGAGCCAGACGGACAATCGTGTCGTAAACAGCTTGGTCGCCATGTGGGTGGTACTTACCAATCACATCACCAACCACACGGGCGGATTTCTTATAGGGCTTATTCCAATCATTGTGCAGTTCGTTCATGGCGTAAAGCACGCGACGATGCACAGGCTTCAAGCCATCGCGCGCATCTGGCAACGCGCGCCCGATAATCACACTCATCGAATAATCAATATACGAGGCACTCATTTCATCCTCAATATTGATATAACTCAGCCCCTTTTCCACAACCTCATCTGGTTGAACAATGTCACTCATGATAACTCCAATTTCTAAAAAATATTAAGTTAAAATAATATCACATTTAACGGTTTACAACCAGCTCTAAAGTGCGAAAAAGTGTAACGCAACGGATAAGCGCCCGCTTATCTCCGACAAAGTTTGCGACAAAGTTTACGAGCTGGATTGCGTAATTCCACTCTGGATGGATGTTAGCTTTCCCCAGCTCCCTGCTGTCATCCTATTCATCCTGTCTATCCATGTTAAACACCCCGTCGTCCGCTTGGTTGGTCTGTGTTTTGAGTCGCTTCCAGGCATCCAGGTAGGTTTGCAGGTAGCTGTTCTCTGGTTTCTGCACCATGGATTCGAGCATGTTTTTAACTCGAAGTTGCTCCTGGAGATACTCGTCTGCCGAGAATTTTGCCGAGAAATGGGCCATGCGCAGCCACAGCAGATAGGTCGTGAGCGCATCAAAGCAGTTGTATTGAATAATTTCGTTCAGCTTTCCACTGTAAAAAAACCCGCAGACATCATCTCCGCAGGTCTCCAGTTTACCTGGAATACCGGAGAGTGTGGCGGCTTCATTTAACGAGGCGCTGTACCCTTTGCCATAGCCGCAGAAGATGCTCATTAGATCCACATCCTGGCTCTCCCATGGCTTGGCGTTCAGGCGCTGGCTCAAGGCGAGTAGCTCCAGCCCGTGAATAATCGCCCGTTGGGTGAGGATGCGCATGTCGGCGTTATGGGAGTTGTAGCCCACCAGTTGCGGCTCTCTACCCGCAAGCCCCTCCCGCAGGAAACGCCTCAGAATGTAGGGTTCGTCCTGTGTGCTGTCAGCAGGGTTCTCGGGCAGTGCCTGCAGATAGAGCTGGACGGTTCCATTGGCATTCTTACGGCGGATCAGTGTGGCAATCGAGACCACCCGGCAAAGCGCGGTCTTGAGAAAGGGCCTGGGGTTCTCCTCGGTTGCGCCGCCCTCCAGCCACATCACCTTCAGCACTTCGCTGTCCGGCAGGTCATCCGGGAGTTGATAAATCAAGCGTCCAGCGACCAGGTCTGGCACCCATTCGCAATCAAAGGCCCAGACTTCATTAGAGATATGCGAGATCATAAATATTTACCTTTTTCGTCTATTTCGTAGTTTCCGAAATTAACCATCTGTTTATGGAATATTACCCTCAGCGGCTGCCGAGATGGTGCTGTCTTCTTCCACGAGCTCTGGCTGACGCAGTTCAACTGCGCCGGTGAAATCAGCTTCAATTCGGAGCCGCAGATGGGAAGCCTCTTTGATGAGTTTGATTTTACGTGAGATCGCGGCTGCGTCAGCCCCTTCGTTGGAGCGACCACGCACCTCAAAGCTGTCGACCTTGGCTCTGTGTAGTGTTCCCTCTTTATCTTGCACATAGGTGTGTAATTGATAGAACACATGGCCCTCAAACCCTGCCAGCTTGCGGATACGGCCTCTGATCCGCACAGCGTCAAGTCCTGTGCCGGCCAGATTGACCAAGGGCGACTCCAAAACAAATTTATAGTGTCCGCTGTGCGCGACAAGCAATTGATTGCCTGCGATGCTTGCACCTGCTGATGCATGCTGCTCCTCTTTGTTTTCAAAGATATAGCGCCAGCCTGGCAGTGGATCGCCAGAGTTCAAGGCAGGTGGAAGTTTGTGCAGAAAATTACCCCCGCCCGCTTTGAGCGGATAGGCGTTAATCGCTTGCATCTGACCCTCCGGCACGGTCAGGGTCACAGAGGCAGCGGCTCGCGTTTCTATGATCCGGCGTATGAGGTAGAAACCGCCGGCAATTGAAAGGAGTACCACGAGAGTCACCAAGAAACGATATTTTTTGATAAGCTGTTGCTGGGAACTCTGGATTTTTTTCAGTGATTCAATCACGTGATCTTCATCGGCAAGTGGTTTTGTGAATGAAAGGCGCTTACGCACCTCTGGCAGCGAGAGCGCAGAGGCCCGTTGAGTGGCCCATGGAATTTCATCAAAGCCCGCCGCCGCGAGCGAACGGTTGTAGGCAATGTAGTCAAACGGCAGACGGTAGAAGACCACACTCTTCTCAACAGAGTCATAGATGCAGTAGGTTGATTCAAATGTGCCGCTACGTGGGTAACCGACCGTCCCCGGGTTGATAATATAGCGCTTCCCTTTTTCCAGAATAAAATCACAGGGAGGCAGATAGTGGGGGAGCCCGCTTGCGCCAATCACGTGGATTGCTGCCAGATGCGTGTGGCCGACAAACAGCAGTTGCTCCTGCGTGGCATCCCATGAGGGCAGGGTGTCTGCCTCACTGATGATATAATTGAAAGCGCCTGGTTTTGAGAAATCTCCGTGTGCGCACTGAAAACCCGGTCCCTTGAAGGTGAGATGCAGTGTCTCGAGCCATTGCAGAGCCTGGCTAGAGATCATCTCGCGGTGTTTGAGAACAGCCTTGCGGGCGGAGTCGGAGAATATAACTGGGTTGAGTTTGCCGCAGATGGCAGCGTCGTGGTTGCCCAGCAGGTGAACCTCAGCCACTTGGTAGATCAGCTCCAGGGTTTCGGCTGGTTGCGGACCATATCCAGCGGTATCTCCGAGGCAGATGATTTTATCAACCTTGAGGCGCGAAATATCATTTAGTACGCTTTGCAAAGCAGTTAGATTTGCATGAATATCGGATATGAAAGCATAGCGCATGAAAAGGTGGTCTCCAGCGGAACGCCGGTAGAGGGGCAGGTAGATGAAAAAAGCAGGCATAAAGCCTGCTTTTGATAAGGCGGTTGTTTAAGCTGGCTCAATGGCCTCGCTCGGGCACTCGCCTACACACGCGCCGCAATCGATACATGTGTCGGGATCAATGGAGTAAGGAGTTCCCTCGCTAATCGCATCGACCGGACAGGAGTCCTTGCAGAGACCGCATGATACACAGTTGTCGTTAATTGTATACGCCATTAATATATCTCCTAGTTTATTTAACAGCAAATTATTGCTGTGATTGTTTAGCCTGATTTTTGTCTTGTGGGTTGCTATTCTCTCAACTTACTGCTTTTTTTGCAAGCGCGGAAAGTAGCTCCTGTCACAAAAAACAAATTAAAAAAGTTTTACAACATTTTCTTTTGTCATCTCAAACATTAAAATTCGTTGCGCCAGCCAATCAGCCTCTCCATCAACTATGGTTTGCCAGACTGCCGCATATCACCAACGCCGAGGCCCGTGAATTAACCCCGGCCAAGTGGCTGGCTGCCAGGCAGGCTGAATTCCTGACAGCCTAACTGTAAGCTGCCAGTTTTTACGACCGGTCGACTTTCGGACGCTTACAGAAATAAAGCCATTGATAACATTCGAAAAATTCTGTATAAGTGTTTCATGTGGAGTGCCCGCTTAGTGTTGGCTTAAAATCATGCCGAAAGAGGATCGCGGCGCACCTTAATAAGGATATTATGAATAAACTCCGTGAACTGAGAAACATTATCGCCTCCCTAGACGAAACGCTGGTCCGTGCATTGTGCAACCGCGCCAAATTCAAGTTAAACAGCGGGCTTTATAATGCCGAACCCAGTTGCGGCTTGATCACAGAAATTGCCAACATCTTCGGAGCTTCATCAACCATCGCAAGCCGGGCACATATCATCCGCCCGGTTTATATCAACCATATACTACCCATACTCTGCGAATCAGGTGCGGATGAGGATTGCCGCAAGTGTATCTCGGCTGACTCAAGCTGCATGAATGCGCTTGTTCAGCGCTTGAACCTCTCGGTGCATGTGGCGACACTGAAAAAAGAGGAGATTCCTGAATCTCTGTGTGCGGCGATTGAGCAAGGTGACCCCGTACTGCTGGAAGCGGCCATCACGAACCAGGCAGTGGAAACCGAGGTGATCAAACGCACGCTGGAGATGACCCGCGAGCAACTCGGCAGCGATGAGCTGCAACACAAGGTCGCTAAGCTTTACTCGGAGTGGGTCATCCCTATCTCGCGCAAAATCCAGGTGCATGACCTGCTGATCTGACGCAAGCGGCATTGCCGCTTGCCACTTGCCTATAACTTGATCACTTGGTCGTAGTTTCGTGTCTGTAACTCGGGGTCGGGGTCGGGGTCGGCATCGGAATCGGTATCGAAAAGCGTACGAGGTCGACCCCGATTCCGATTCCGACCCCGACTCCGAGCCAGCTGACCTACGAGTTACCACATCGTTTTTTCGCGGCGCGCCGCGCGGCGGGCTTGCCTATAACTCGGTCATTTTGTCGCAGTTTCGTGCCTGTAACTCGGGGTCGGTATCGGTATCGGTATCGAAAAGCGTACGAGGTCGACCCCGATTCCGATTCCGACCCCGACTCCGAGCCAGCTGACCTACGAGTTACCACATCGTTTTTTCGCAGCGCGGTGCGCAGTCGGCTTGCCTACAAAACATTTTACATCCCTACCCTTGAACGATCCTCCAGTTTTTAGTATGATCAACTGTGTTTTTCATTTTTTGGGAATAATTCTGAGATGGAATATTTACTTTTAGTTATCAGTGCCGTGTTTGTGAACAATTTTGTGCTGAGTCGCTTCTTGGGAATCTGCCCGGTTCTGGGTGTTTCCAAGAAGATTTCCACAGCCTCGGGCATGTGTGGCGCGGTTATCTTTGTCATGACAGTTGCCAGCGCTGTGACCTGGGCGCTGCAGAAGTATCTGCTGGAACCTTTTGGTTTGGACAAATTCCTCCAGACCCTGAGCTTCATTCTGGTAATCGCCTCGCTGGTGCAGTTGATTGATATTGTCATGAAGCGCTTTGCTCCACCGCTGCACGCTGCACTCGGAATTTTTCTGCCGCTGATCACCACCAACTGCGCGGTCCTGGGTGCTGCGGTGATCAACATGAAAGAGGGTTTCGGGTTTTTTAAATCAACTCTGTTCGGCTTTGCCGCGGCCCTTGGTTTCTCCCTGGCTCTGATTATTTTCACCGGCTTACGTGAGAAAATCGACCGTGCCGCCCCGCCCCGCTGTTTTAAAGGAGTTGCCATTGCCTTGGTCACTGCTGGTCTTCTCAGCTTGGCGTTTATGGGTTTTAACGGACTGGTTAAGTAACACGCATTACAGAGAACCTGGCGCGGCATAGCCGCGACAAAATTTATCTCTCACAGAGGCACAGAGTTCTTTGAGTAATATACCGCTACTCTCTGTGTTCTCTGTGCCTCTGTGAGAGATAAACAACGGGCATAAAAAAGAAACCGAATCATAGCAGTACAACAACTTATGGATAATATCATTTTACAAGCACTTTTATGGATTGGCTTGATCGGATTGGTCAGCGGCATCGCACTGGCAGTGGCGGCTAAATATCTGGCTGTTAAAGAAGACCCCCGTATTGCGGCCATCAATGATCTACTGCCAGGAGTCAACTGCGGCGGCTGCGGCTATGCCGGCTGTGCGGACTACGCCAAAGCCATTGCCGCAGGCACGGCTGAAATCAACCTCTGTGCCCCCGGCGGCCCCGCCTGCATGAGCAACATAGCCGCTTACCTGGGGATCGCTGCCACAGCTGCCGAAAAGATGACCGCGCTTGTGCGCTGCTGCGGCGGCAATGACAAATCCAAACGACGCTTTGCCTACAACGGCATCAGCGACTGTGCGGCGGCCCACGCCACAGCTGGCGGTGACAAAAGCTGCACCTGGGGCTGCCTGGGCTACGGCAGCTGCGCGCGAGTCTGCCCGGTGGATGCCATCACAATTGAAAACGGGTTGGCTAGAGTGAACAAGGCGCTCTGCATCGCCTGCGGCAAATGTGTCGCGATTTGTCCGCGCAAGCTAATCAAGCTGGTGCCCGTTGCTGCGACTATCCACGTGCTGTGCAGCTCCCCGGATAAAGGACCGATAGTCAAGCAGGCCTGTTCAACTGGCTGCATTGGCTGTCGGCTGTGCGTGAAATTTGGCGACGAAGGGGCCTTTGTGATGGATGGCTTTCTTGCCAAAGTTGACTACTCCATTCCCGTGACCAAAGAAGAGGTCATTGAGAAGTGCCCCTCGAAGTGTATCCAAAGAAACTAACCTAAAGCAGCTAGTCGTCGCAACCGGCTGAGGCTATTCAATATGCGAAGGCTATGCGTACTCATGGATAAGTTGGTGGTTAAGAGCCCGCTGCTTTAGTAACAAACGCTATGCGTTTGGGGAAACGAAGGTAACTTCTTAATAACCGGCCAGAGAACAAAGCGTAAAATTATGCAAACAATTGAATCTCCATACAATTTCAAAGGCGGAATTCATCCGGCCTATCACAAAGAGCTTGCCAGCGGGTCTGCGATCCAGAGGCTGCCGCTGCCTGCCACCCTGAGTGTGCCCATGTCGCAACATCTGGGCGCGCCCGCCAAACCGTGCGTTAAAGCCGGTGACGAGGTGAAAAAAGGCACCATGATCGGGGCTCAGGCTGGTTTTATCTCCGCACCGGTCCATGCGCCGATGGCAGGCAAGGTGACGGCGATTGCCGAGGTTCTAACAGCATCGGGCCGCCCCTGTCAAGCAGTTGTGATTGAGCACGTTGAAAGCGATGAAACTGACTTTATGCAGCCCATGACCAATTGGCAGAGCCGCAGCAAAGATGAGCTGCTGGCCCGCATCGGCGAGGCTGGCATTGTGGGCATGGGCGGCGCGGGATTCCCAACCAAAATCAAACTCTCCCCCCCCATGGACAAACCAATCGACACCGTGATCCTCAACGGCGCCGAATGTGAGCCCTATCTGACAAGCGACCACCGCATGATGGTGGAGCATGCGCGAGAAATCCGTCGCGGAGCTGAGATCGCCCGCTTGATCTTGGGCGCCAAGACGCTGCGGATCGCAATTGAGGACAACAAACCAGATGCCATCGCAGCCATGGAAGAGGCGTTTGAGGGAATTGCGGGGGATGTGGCATTAACAGTTCTGCGCACCAGCTATCCGCACGGCTCTGAGAAGCAGCAGATCTACGCTGTGACTGGCCGCGAGGTGCCGCGTGGCGGGCTGCCCATGGATACGGGCTGCGTGGTGGAAAACGTCAGCACCGCTTTTGCCATCAATGAGGCAGTTGTCAAAGGTATCCCCTTGATCCAGCGCGTGATCACCATCACAGGTGACGCGGTGCAGAACCCGGCCAATCTGATGGCGCCCGTTGGCACCAGTTATCAGAGTTTGATCGATGCCTGCGGCGGATTCAAAGGCGGGCGACCAGCTAAGGTCATCTCAGGCGGCCCCATGATGGGCTTTGCTGTCAGCTCACTGGCAACCCCGACTGGCAAAACCTCCTCCGGAGTGCTGCTACTCTCCCCTAGCCGAGTCAGCCAGTACACCTCCCAGGCCTGCATCTCCTGCGGGCGCTGTGTGGAAGCCTGCCCGATGCGCCTGATTCCCTCCGAATTGAGCCAGTTTGTTGAAGCGGATGATATTGAAGGCGCGGAAGGGATTGCCCTGATGGACTGCATTGAGTGCGGCTCCTGCGCCTTTGTCTGTCCGGCACACCGTCCGCTCGTGCAACACATGCGCCGCGGCAAAGCCTGTATCATGGCGCAGCGCGCGGCTGCTAAAGCGAAGAGAGATTAATGAAAGTAGAAAGCCAATCTGAGATATTTCTTGTCAGTTCATCACCGCATACCCACGTCGGGAGTGCGGTTGAGCGCATTATGCTGGATGTTCTGATCGCACTGATGCCAGCGTTCGCGGCTTCGCTGTACTTCTTCGGTCTCGATGCCCTGCGCCTGACAGCAACCTGTGTTGCCACCTGCCTGCTGGCTGAGTGGCTGTGCCGTAAGGCGATGGGACGCGCCAGCACAATCGGTGATCTCAGCGCGGCAGTCACCGGCGTGCTGCTAGCCTTCAATCTGCCCCCCTCACTGCCCACCTGGATGGCTGTGGCCGGGTCGCTCTTTGCAATCACCATCTGCAAACAGATTTTTGGCGGAATTGGCTACAATGTTTTCAATCCAGCGCTGGCGGCACGGGCCTTTATGCTGATCTCCTTTACCGGAGCCATGACACACTGGGTCACCCCCAGTGCCGGCTGGAGTTCATTCATGGATGCCGCCACGGCATCCACGCCACTGGGCATCATTAAAGAGGCGCTGAAAGCTATCTGGAACTCATTCATGAGTGCCAGCGCGGTGGATGCCACCACGGCAGCCACGCCACTGGGTGCCATTAAAGAGGCGCTGAAAGCTGGTGCGCCCATACCCAATTTCACCGGAGCTGCTGTGATGAAGCTCTTTACCGGCAACATCAATGGGTGCATTGGCGAAACTTCCGCTCTGGCACTGCTGCTGGGGGCCGCCTATCTGCTTTGGCGCAAAGTCATTACCTGGCATATTCCGGGTGCCTATATTGGCACGGTTTTAATTTACGCATCCATCTTGCATCTGGTCGCGCCAGGGTCATCGGTGCCTCCGCAAATCCACATTCTCTCAGGTGGGCTGATCCTTGGCGCCTGCTTTATGGCCACCGACATGGTCACCTCGCCAGTCACCCGCAAGGGCATGCTCCTATTTGGCGTTGGCTGCGGAATTATCACGATGTTGATCCGCACTGTTAAGAGCGGTGCCTACCCAGAGGGGGTCAGCTTCGCCATTTTGCTGATGAATGCAATCACGCCTCTAATCAACCGCGGGTGCCGCAATAAAGTCTTCGGGACAAAATCATGAAAGAAACAGTAAAACTGGTTGCCGTTCTTACCATCATCTGCGCTGTGAGTGCCGCGCTGTTGGCGGCGGTCTACAATGTGACAATCAAGCCAATCAGCGAAGCGCTTGAGGTAAAAACATCAGAGGCAGCCCAAGCGGTCATGCCGCCCGGCTCATACGAAATCAAAAAAGAGCTGATTGATCAAACCACCTTCTTTGTGGCCCGAGACAAGGGCGGAAAAATCGTCGCAGTCGCGGTTGAAGGGCTTTCGAAAAATGGCTATGGCGGCGAGATCGTCCTAATGGTGGGGCTGAGCGCGGATGAAAAGGTCGTTGCCTACGAGGTTATCACCGCCACTGAAACACCGGGACTCGGAACGAATATCTCAGCAACCAAATTCACCGACCAGCTCTTTGGCAAACCTTTCACATCCAACTGGGGGGTTAAGAAAGATGGTGGCGATTTTGATGCCATCACATCCGCGACGATCTCATCCAGGGCCGCACTGGAGTGCATTACCGATGCTATTTCGAAGTACCAGCAGGCTCAAACACAACTCAAGCCAAACGGTTAAGCGCATGACAACACACCTCCACAACCCCCCCTCTCAGAACGATCATGCTAAAGCTGTCCTGCTTGTGACTGCACGTTTGACAGAGCAAGATTACGGCATCATCACCTCCAACACCGATGAACAGGCTGATCCGCAGATCTTCGCTCAAAACAATGAGATGAAATTTTGCTTCTATTTTATCCGGGCCAACCCAGAGTCAGCCCCGGATCAAGCAGCCTTGGAGGGTTGGAGACAACTCGCCCAGCACCACCAGGTGGATTCTTTTTACATTCCTGTTAACCTGGAGAGCGGAAAATTTGATATAATTCCACTTAATCTTTAATTTATCATTCCTTGCGGAGAGTTTTACATGCAGATGCCTTTACATTGCTGGTGCTACACACTAGGTTTATTTCTCCTGATCTCGGGTGCTGCTGCCCTCCTGATTCCAGCCAAAATGAACACGCTGATGACAAAATTCTGCCGCAGCCAGATCCTTGGCATCCTGCTATGTGTAGTTTCCTGGGCCTGGGCTGGTTATGCCCTGTGGGTGCTGCCAATTGACTTTTTGCTGCCCTACCAGAAATACATCCCCTACCTGATTGCCGCCTTCATCCCACTGACCTGTATCGGCATGGAGAATCTGCTGGCCTGTCGGGCGTTGGGCGGCATCCTGGTGCTCTACCCATACACACTCCTGCAGGTGGCGCGCGTGCATCAATCCCCTTGGCGGATTTTGATTGTGGCGATTGCCTACATCAGCATCATCAAAGGCATGACGCTGCTCCTTTACCCCTGGAAGATGCGTCAGTGCATTCTATGGATGCAAGAGCGCCCGCTTCTGATGCGGACGGGTGGTGTGATCAATCTGGGCTTAGGCGCGGCACTGCTCTACCTAGGCATCACTGTCCTGCGGTAGCGGAGAATTTGTGGGATGCGGAATGTGGGATGTGGAACATTGATGAGTACCAACCATGATTCGGGGGACATTTTTTCCTGCTTTCTTTGTCTATCCAGAAACCAGACTTCGCTGGCTGCTTTTTGAACATATGCATAATCCAAACGAGGTTCACTTTCTTCCAGATCTCGTGATCTACCGTCCATAGGGATGACAATATAAAGGAAACAATACAATGAAAAAAACGTTAATTCTTTGTTCCTGGTTGTTGGTCGCCGTTCTGGCGTTAGCCAGAGAGCGGGTCGCGCTGTGGACGGAAGGCAAGATCCCGGATTTCCAGTCCCATCAGATCGCGGCGACCACCCAAGAGGTGAAAGCTCCGGGGTTCAAGGAAGCCGAGCATACAATGCCGTATCTCGATTGGTACGAGGCTCCTGCGACGAAAAACGGCGGATGCATGTTGCTCATTTCCGGCGGCGGGTATCATAATTGCTGCGACGGGGCGTGGATTGACCGGGTCGCGAAGAAGCTCATCGAGCTCGGATTCGTCTGCGTGAGCCTTACCTATCGTACGCCACGACCGCAAGGGTTGCCAATCTACCAGAGCGCGTGGGAGGACGGGCAACGTGCTGTCCGACTCGTCCGCAAAGATGCTGAGAAGCGCGGTTTCGACCCGGAGAAGATCGGCGCGTTCGGGTTCTCCGCGGGATCGCACCTAACGGTCCTGCTCGCGACGAGCGCGCTCACACCGGCGTACGTGCCGGTCGATGGGCTCGACCAACTTCCGTGCCACGTCAACTGGGCAATACCGATCTACCCTGCCTACGCGCTCACAGATGGACTCACCGGTCCCAACACGCGCGATGGCGATGCTATCGACGCAAAGCTCTCGGATGTGTTCAAGTTCGACGCGCAGACCTGTCCGATGGCGCTCTTTCATGGCAGTGCGGATATCTATTCACCGAATGGCTCCACGCAGATTTACCGCCAACTCCGCAGAATGAAAATTCCGGCCGAGATCCATCTTTTCGCGGACCGTCCCCACGGTTTCATGGGAGATTGGAACAAGGACGAGAACGGTACCGCCTATGACCACTGGTTCGACCGTATCGCCGAGTTCATCCGCCAGATGAACTATGATGGGCATCTCGGCGAGGAAGTTGAGCTGATGGCCCGCTATCCAAACAACGATGCTCGCGGCGAATACCGCCAGGAGTCGATCTGGCCGGAAGGAAAGATCCCAGATCTGCAGACAAACCAGTGCCAGCCTTACCTCGAATGGCACATGCCGAAAGAACTTAAGACAAAAGCGATCCAGATCATCTACTCGGGCGGCAGCTACATGGACAACAAACCGGACGGATTCGAAGTCGCGCCGGCGCGGCGTTACCTGAACGAAAAGGGGATGACGGTCGTGACCATGAAATACCGCACGCCACGTCCGCTGGACGAGCTGGCCAAGCACATGACAGCGTGGCAGGATCTGCAGCGCGCCATCCGAATCGTCCGCAGCGAGGCTGCGGCAAAGGGGCTCGACCCCGACCGCATCGGCATCATGGGCTCCTCAGCCGGCGGGCACCTGACGCTCATGGGCGCGACCAGCTCGAAACGCCGTGCCTATTGGCTGATCGACGACCTTGACAAGCTTCCCTGCAACGTGCAGTGGGCGGTCGCGATCTATCCGGCATACGCGCTCACAGACGGCGTTAATGCCCCGAATGCGAAGGGCGGTAACGAGGACGACGCGAGGCTCGTCCCAGAGTTCTCGTTCGACTTCGCGACTTGTCCGATCCTTTTCATCCACGGCGATGCGGATAGCTGGGCAGCTATGAATTCGATTAAATGCTGGGAACAGCTGCGCCGGATGGGAATCCACTCCGATCTCCACACACTTGTCGGTCGTGGTCACTGCTTCCAGAGAAAGGCCGCCCCGGGCACGGGCAGCTATACCTGGATGGGTCGCATTTGGGAATTCATGAACCACAAGGGTTTCAATAATTAAACGCGACTGCTGTAATTCGCATAGTGATCAAGATCCGGTAAAACCGTTTTAGGCTCGCCGTTTTGAGTACTTTTAAGTCTGTTCGTTAAGGCCTAAATGAATGGATGCCCACTATTCCCGATGCAATATCAACAAACAACATACCTTCGTTTGAGCCACTCTTTCCATACAAGAAAATCTGAACTGCCATCAATGGCTGCGATGAATTTCTCAAAGGTGCAACCGAGCACGTGATCTCTTGCCTCGATTGCTAACATAGATTTATAACGAGGCAGCTCCTTATGAAAGTGATCATTTCCATCAGAGAACAGGGTTACGGAGTAGAACTCGTCAACATCCCCACGCTGAATCATTGATAGTCCAAGCAGGTGATTCCTCCATATCTGACGCAGTGGATCAGAACCGAATATCGGGTCATCAGTATCAATAAAGGAGCCTGAGTTTCTTGCGGTCCGCCAGTATGGCGAATTATGATCCTCCACATTTACCTTCTCTGTCCTACCAATTGGATAAGCCTGCTCAGTATATTTCACTTCAATCCCAATACCACATTTTTTACCACCCGCTTTGATTACCTCAATATATGTATCAAAGGCCGTTCCATCATTTAAGTAACTCTCCGCCACCGGCGTAATCATGCCCTTTAAGTAACCGTTAAGCTTGGCGGATCTGTCGCTCGGCACGGTTGTTGTGGAACTCGACATCGGGATGCGTGACGAAACGGATCAGATCCTACGCCCCCGGTGCCCTTTCGGGGCTCCTCGCTTCCGCGGACGGGGAGCTGCTTCAGCTTGGGCCTTGTCGGTCGGGATATCGCCATCTCCGGCTTTCTCAATGGTGCCACTGCTAAGGAACACTGCATGCGTAAGGGCTGGGAGGGTTCGGTATGGAAACAATCTGGGCACCTTGAACTGTGTGAGGTCCGCAAGCGTTATCGCATCATAGACCGCAAAGCATTGCGTCTTTGGTTTATGGATGTACCCTGGATTGATTTTCGGGAATGGTATCTCCAGGCAAGCAATGCCAAGTGGAACAATCGTGAATATGCCGAGGAAAAATGGTGGGAAGACGCTCTGGTAGTTGGCGAGCAAAAATTTTGTGAGCAAGTGGCCGACTCCATTTCCGAATCACGCCGATCTCTCGCAGAGGCGCAAAGAGCGCAGAGAGTAGTAGCAGTATATTCCTCTGAACTCTTCGCAGCTCTGAGAGAAATGTTTTTAAGGTAAAAAATCTTAGAGGTGAAAAATGTGGAAAACCTGGGAACGCCGAGCACCAGTTTTGCGCCTTTGAGCCTTTATACCTCTCGTTTGTGTACTCAAAACGCATACTAATCCTGTTGAATGACTCTTTTTGCCTGCCTGCTATATCCGGAACAATGCGAGTGTATGCATTCAGTTCTCCAAGCGCCCGCGTTGCGTCCTCCAGTAAAGCATTGATTCGGGCATCCCCCCAACTCCACTCTGTGTTTACTAAAGTAGGAACAAAACTTTTGTATTGGAATTGTTGAGACCATGCTGAATTGTAATATGAAATGCGACAACACATTGGACAAAAAAAATGTCCCATGCAACAATACCCCTCAACAAAAATCCTTCAAAAAATTAGAGAAAGGAAAAACCACATGGAACAGCTGAATATTAGCACAAGCCAAAAAGTTGTTTCTCGAACGTTTATAGGCGTTTAGTGTAGTAGTCGCTCTATGAGCGACATAGAGGTTAGTGTAGTAGTCGCTCTATGAGCGACCCAGAGGTTAGTGTAGTAGTCGCTCTATGAGCGACCCAGAGGTTAGTGTAGTAGTCGCTCTATGAGCGACCCAGAGGTTAGTGTAGTAGTCGCTCTATGAGCGACACAGAGGTTAGTGTAGTAGTCGCTCTATGAGCGACACATGCCGCTCATAGAGCGGCTACTACGCTCGATGCTTGCCGACGATGCTGTGCGACCCGCCTTCCAGTCGTTCGGCGTGGCATGCGATAGCGGATTACGATTAAAAACTCCGCCCCTTAA